>Ga0265293_10005325_pt1 | contig 21626 bp, 19 predicted proteins | sample Munlanlewell138R_FD_192505 | JGI IMG/M metagenome (GOLD analysis project Ga0265293, IMG submission 192505) | Leachate microbial communities from a municipal landfill in Southern Ontario, Canada - Leachate well 138R | ecosystem: Engineered > Solid waste > Landfill > Unclassified | place: Canada... | reverse complement strand
CATTCGCCATTCCCCGGCGGATGGCGTCGTGCGTCTGGCCGGACACCGGGATGGCAACTGCTGGCACCTGTGGATCGAAGATCAGGGGCCGGGGGTCGAGGCGGGCGAACTGGAACGCATCTTCCAACCCTTCGCCCGGCTCAACGCGGCGCGCCCGGGTGGCGATGGCTTCGGATTGGGGCTGGCTATCGCGCGTAGCACGCTGCGTCTGCAGGGTGCAGAGCTATGGGCGGAGAATCGCGCTCCGGGTCTGCGCCTGAATCTGCGCATGCAAAGTGTATAGATTGTAAATTACATTTACTCGCAAATAGCAATGTATATCATTTGCGTCGACCTGCGAAAGCCGTGAGGCGCTGTCTCTGCTCTTCCGGCCCGGTTACAGCATAAAAAATATAGCCAACTGCTCAAATCATTTCTTACTTTTGGAGAAAGAAGCATGTCACGCAGTAAGCGTCCCTTTGCTAGGACTTCACAGCCACAGTTCAAGAAAACGCTGTTGGCGGTAACCATGGCCTCGGTGGCCTGTTCGGCTGTTGCGCAACAGTCACAGGAAGTGCTGGACCTGGGCCAGACGGTAGTGACCGCGTCCGGCTTTGAACAGAATCTTCGGGACGCGCCGGCAGCCATCACGGTCATCACGCAGGAAGAGCTGAAGAAGAAGTCCTATACCGATATCACCGACGCGCTGAAGAACGTTGCTGGTGTGCAGATCTCCGGTGGTGGCGTCGAACGGTCGATCATGATGCGTGGCATGAGCGCTAACTACACCTTGTTCCTGATCGATGGCCGCCCGGCCCAGGGCAACGATGCCTTCAGTGAGCGCGGTGCCCAGGCTGGTAACCCCGTCAACTTCCTACCGCCGCTGGAGGCCATCGAGCGTATCGAGGTCATCCGTGGCCCGGCTTCGGCGCTGTACGGCTCCGACGCCATGGGCGGTGTGATCAATATCATCACCAAGAAAGTCGGCAAGGAGCTGACCGGCAGCATCACTGCCGAATATGCCATGGCTGGCAGCGGCAACGATGTGAACGAAGATGGATTCCAGACCAGCGCCTACCTGAACATGCCGCTGATCGAGGATGTACTGGGTCTGCAACTGACCGGCGCCTTCCAGAACCAGGATGAGAGTAATTTTGTCGGTGGCGGTGATAGCGCCGCTACCGATCCCGAGTACAAGAAGAGAAACGCCGGCGGCAAGCTGTCGTGGAACCTCAATGAGCAGAACCTGTTTACCCTGGGGCACAGCTATACCCAGCAGGAGCGCTGGAAGAATCCGGGGCGCAGTCTTGCCGATGATGCCGACCCTACCTATACCGACTCGGTCAAGAAGAACTACTTCCTGTCCCACGAAGGCAAGTACGGTAACGTCTTTACCAACTCCTATATCAACCATGACCACTCGGAAAACAAGACAACCCTCAACCCGAATACCGGCAAGGGTATCGAGTTCGAGGTGACCACAGTCAACACCCAGGCCAGTTGGTTCCTCGGGGCGCATACCCTGACCGGCGGTCTGACCCACAAGTATGAAAACCTGGAAGCCGGCAACAACGGCCTGCCGGCGAACGTGGTCGATCCGGATGCCCTGGTGAAGATGAACCGTTATCAGAACTCCGTATTCCTGGAGGATAACTGGAGTCTGACCGACGATCTGATCCTGACCCTGAGTGGCCGTCTGGATGACAACCAGCAATTTGGCAGCGAATTCAGCCCCAAGGTCTATGCCGTGTGGCACATGAACGACAACTTCACGCTCAAGGGCGGGGTGACCTCTGGCTACAGAGCGCCTGATCTCCGTCAGAGCGCTACCGACTTCGGCATGACTTCCATGGGCGGTGTGGCCATCGGCAACCCCGATCTGAAGCCGGAGACCAGCCTGAACCGAGAGATCGGTATTCATTACGAGAACTTTGATCTGGGACTGGCCGGCTCGGTGACCGCCTATGTCATTGATTATGACGACAAGATCAACCGTACCGGGCGGGTCTGTGAGCCCAACGAAGATCCATGTATTTATAATGGCAAGGAGTATGCTCCCCACCAGTTTGGCTATACCGCCTACGAGAACATAGACGAGGTTGAGCTGCGCGGTATCGAGTTCACTCTGGACTATGACATCCTGGATAACCTGATCTATCGCCATAGCTATACCTACACCGAGACCGAGCAGAAATCCGGTGACTTCAAGGGCAAGCCGCTGAACAACGTGGCCAAGCATATGTTCAATGCCTCGCTGGACTGGCAGGCCACTCAGCGGGTCAACCTCTGGGTTCAGGGTAACTATCGGGCAAGACCACCGGTGACTGGTCAACCAACAGCGGCGGCGGGCGTCAGAATGGTGTCAAGTACCCGTCCTACACCTTTGCTGATGTTGGTGTGGTATACCGGCCCCAGGATGATCTGAGTCTGAAAGCCGGTGTCTACAACGTCTTCAACAAGGAAGTGACCACCGACGGCGATTATGCCTACAACCTGGATGGCCGCAGGCTGATTTTCGCCCTGACCAAGAGCTTCTGATCCCCGCGCCTGAAACCCCCAGCCCCTCTGGTTAATAGCCAGAGGGGCTTTTCACTTTGAACAGTGCAGACGATTTGAAGGTGCAAGCACATGAAGAAGGAAGCTGGCTATGTTCTGGATGTGTCCTATCCGGCCCATTTCCATAAGGAAATCCAGCCTGTCTGGCTGAGCAGCCTGACGCACTTTCTCGGTACAGTGGCACCGGATATCAGCAAGCACTACTCCTATTGCGAGCTGGGTTGTGGCGTTGGCATCAACCTGCTGGTGGCCGCAGCGACCAATCCACTGGGACAGTTCGTTGGCGTCGACTTCAACGAGCGGCACCTGGCCGTTGCCCGGGATGCGGCGCGCTCTATCGGGCTGGACAATATCCGCTTCATCCAGGCGGACTTCGCCCGGTTCGTCCAGGACAACAATCTGTTCTTCGACTTCATCGTGAGCCATGGCGTCTGGTCATGGATCGCGCCCAACCATCAGCAGAGCATGCTGCAACTGGTGCAGAAGTTCCTGAAACCCAAGGGGCTGTTCTACCTGCACTACATGTGTCATCCCGGCGCGACCCAGATGATACCGGTGCAGAAACTGCTCAATGAGCTGGCGCACCACCGGGCAGGGACCGCCGAGCAGAATATCCAGGCCGGGCTCGAGTTGCTCGGGCGGTTGGATGGTGCTGGGGCTTTTGTCGACCAGCCCCGTTTGAGCGCCAGCGTACAGGGCTTGCCAGGAAAGGGGGCGGCCTATCTGGCCCATGACTTCCTCACCGACTACTGGCGTCCGCAACACTCGGTGGACGTGCACAGGCTGGCTGCCCAGGCCGGTGTGACCTACCTGGGCAGCGCCGATACCTTCGACAATCTGGAGGGCTTGTCCATCCCCGGTAACCTGCAACCGGTGCTGGCGAGCATCACTTCCCCGGCGGTACGGGAAACGGTAAAGGACCTGGCGCGCAACCAGCACCAGCGCAGGGACCTGTTCCAGCGTGCCCCCGAGCGCCTGTCGGCGCAGCAGCATCTGCAGCAGGTGGATGCGATACGCTTCCGGCTGTTGCCGGATGCTCCCCGCTCGGGCGCCGTGCACTTTGCCACGCCCATAGGTGCGATCCAGGGGCCGGAGGAGATATTCTCGCCCCTGCTGCAGGCGCTGGCGGTGCGCCCGGCCAGTTTCGCCGAGCTGCGGCAGTTGCCGGCCTTTGCCAACAATGTCGGCTTGCTCTCGCAGTCGCTGCAGATGCTCATGTGGCGCGGCTATGCCCATCCGTTGCGTCAGGGACAACTGACCAACCCGGAGCCGGTGGGCAGGCTGAAAGAATGGATTGTGCAGCAGCAGCTCAATCTGCAGGTTGTCGAGGACTGCGGAACGGCAACCTATCAACTGCCCGACAAGATGTGAGCAACGCACCCTGGGCCGCACGCCCAGACGAGTCACCATCTGGATCATGGAGATCGCCATGCCTTTTCGTCGTCTGATCACGCTGGGGCTGTTGCTGGGGCTCGGCCTGGTGTCGCTGGGGACACTGGCCCGGCCCAGCTTCGAGCAGAAGCTCGGCCCGACCCTGGCCGATAGTGGATCGCAGTACTACCGCTTCGACCGCTTCGAGCTGGATTCCGCCGATGGCCAGCGCCGCTACCGCATCCACCTGGCCATTCCCCGGCGTGACGCACCGCCAGCCGGCTACCCGGTGCTCTACTTGCTGGATGGCAACGCGGCGCTGGGTGCATTGCGCGAGGAGTGGCTGGCGGAGCAGGATGAGCGTGGCCCCACGCTGCTGGTGATGATCGGTTATGCCACTGACCTGCGGCTGGATGTCGATTCCCGGGTCTATGACTACACACCGGCTCTGCAACCGGGCCAGCCGCTGCTGGAGGATGATACCCGGCGGCGCCCGGCCGGCGGTGCGGCGGAGTTTCTCGAACTGATCGAGACGCGCATCAAGCCGCAGGTGGCGGAGCACTACCCGCTCGATACCCGGCGCCAGGCCCTGTGGGGGCATTCCTATGGGGGTGCCTTCGTACTCAATACATTGTTCACCCAACCGCAGGCATTCCAGCGTTACATCGCCGCCAGCCCGTCGCTGTGGTGGAAGTCCGGCCTGCTGCTGCGCACGGAACAGGACCTGCCGGCCTCGGCCCGGGCGCAGTTGCTGATCCTGCGCGGCAGCGATGAAGCGGGGCCACGTGCGGCGCACGCCCAGCCAGACGAGCGCCGCCGCGCCATGGCGGTAGTGCCCGCCGATGCAGCGCAGCAGATGGCGGCCCGGCTGGCCTCGCACCCGGGCCTGGAAGTCGAGTACCGGGAGCTTGCCGGGCTGGGCCACGGCCCCATGCTGGATGGCTCGATCCTCCCGGCCCTGCGCTGGGCCACCGAGCCGGCCCATTAACTGTAGGGTATAGCGCAGGGGCGCTCCCCCCCGGGTTGTCGAGCGCCTGCTCGACGACGGATGCGCACGGACTTCACCTCCGCAGGCGTAGCGCAGGCGCGCTACACCCCAGGGTTGTCGAGCGCCTGCTCGACGACAGATGTGCACGGACGTCACCTCCGCAGGCGTAGCGCAGGCGCGCTACACCCCGGGGTTGTCGAGCGCCTGCTCGACGACAGATGTGCACGGACTTCACCTCCGTAGGCGTAGCGCAGGCGCGCTACACTCCGGGGTTGTCGAGCGCCTGCTCGACGACGGATGCGCACGGACTCTACCTTTGCAGGCGTAGCGCCCGAACGCGGACCTGGGCTACACCCCGGCTGCTCCTCTTCAACGTACGCTGTCCAGACTCTGCACCGCCAATTCCAGCGCCCGGTACATATCCAGCCTGGCCGAGCGGCCGACATCGGGATGATTGAGTTCGTTATTCCGTTCTGAGGGCAGGATCGGTGCGGTCAGGTCATCCGCTTCCATGGGCTCGAAATCGTTTTCCTCGCCAATGGTCATGGCGCTGCGGCGTAGCAACATGCGCAGTTGATCCGGTTCCAGCTCAGGGTTGATGGACAGCATCGCTGCCAACAGCCCGGCGACCAGCGGCGTGGCATAGGAAGTGCCGCAATGCACTGCGCCAGTTGCATCGGCTTCCGTCATCGAACCGTGGACGCAGGCCGCGGCGGTGATATCGACACGCATATCGACGTTGGATGTCTTGCGTCGGGTCGCGTACCGGGGATCGTCGATGTCGACCTTCTTGTCGCTGCGCTGATGGCCGCCAACCACGAACAACTGATCGGTGATGAACGAGGAGGGCAGACGGTATTCATCCCGGCCGGAGAATGACGCACCGTTGCCGGCCGAGTTCACCACCACCACGTCGGGATGCTCGCGGCGCAGCCACAGGAAGAACTCCTCCAGCAGCTCTTCATAGCCACTCATGGCGATCCCGGAGCGGACCAGCGAGTCTACCGGGGCGCCATCGACATCGATGGCGCCGGTGCGGTGGATACCCCAGCTCCAGTTCAGTACCCTGGCGCCGTCCTCGACCAGATTGACCGAGGCGGCGATGTTGGCAGTGATCCCGGCATCCGAGCCGCGATCGACAATCACATCGAAGCCTGGCCCGACCTTGTCCAGCGCTCGCAGAAAACCACTGTTGCCACCGTTGTCCCAGGCTGCGGCGAGGATACCGGCAACCGTGGTGCCATGTCCTCCGGCCTTGGCCGCATCCCGGGCGTACACGCAGACGCGCCTGGCATCACGGCGGCAGTCGCCCGCGTAGTCGGCGAAATCCGGATTGTCGAAGTCCACGTCCCGTTCGATCACGCCGACACGCACCGGTCGGGTGTCGATGTCCTGCTCCTTCTGCAGCCGGCGCTGGTAGAAATTCACCGCATCCAGAAAGCGATTGGCTGCCCATTCCTGGCTCTCCCGCGCTGGCGGGTCGCTGGCGTCCTGTTCGATGGACTCTTCGGCGCCGGACTCCTCGATCACCACCGCATCCACGCTCACCTCGGCACCCAGGCGCAGCACCGTCGCGTCACGCTGGTCCAGGTTGCGGGCGGGCAGGCGCAGTTGGTAGGTGTTGAGTGGCGGTATCGCACCGACCACCTTGGCATCGTATTTGTCAGCCAGGCGCTGGACTTGCTCCGCGCCGTCATGGCTCTCTTCGATGATCACACTGACCAGATCGACATAGGTGCTCAGGCCTTCCCGGTTCTTCGTCACCGCCTTCTCGTCGGCGGCCAGGATATGGCTGCTGCCCAGGCTCATCCATACCGGATTGCTGAACTGACCCTGCTGTTCCAGCCATAGCGGGCCGCTCTGGGCTTCGGTGGCATCGATCTGCAGGCGCAGTTGACCCTGGCGTCTGCTGATCCGCTTCGCATCCAGCACCGCCCCATTGACGTACACCTGCCACTGGCCCTGCTGCAGGCCGCTTGTCTGCAGGCAGAAGGTCGGTTGGCGACTATCCAGCAGGTCGCCGCAGCGCTGCAGTTGAGTGATCCGCAGCGGCTCGGCCGCCATGGCGGCGCCGGCGACCGCCAGCGATATGATCACTGCCAGCCGGCAAACAAGCGCATGCATTCTCTTCATCCTTACCTCTGACTGTCATTTGCGCTGGGCTGGCGAGCGGCCGCCCGGGCCCACTGAGTGTGACCCACAGATCAGTCATTGTTTCAGTGAAAAGGACCCGAGGCGGCCGCAGCAGACGGCCGCTGGGTCATGCGGCGAGCAAGGGCAGCGCCACTAGCGGTGCCAGCAGGCTGACCGGTACCACCAGGCGCGGCTGATAGCTCAACAGCAGTGCCTGCCCGGCCGCGGCAATGGTCAGTGCCGAGGCCCAGAGTGCCAGCCCTACGGAGGGGCCGAGGGCCTGGACCGCGGGCAGGATTGCCAGCCCCAGCAGCAGCCAGCCGAGCCAGCGCAGGGCGCGTTGGGCCAGTGGCTGCGGCTTGCGCTTGAACACCTGCTCGAAATGCCGCGGCATGCCCAGGCACAGGCTGCCGAAGGCGCTGACGCACAGCGCCAGACTCAGACTGATCATGCCGACACCTCCGTATGCACTGGCGCCTTGCGTGGCTGGCGTTGTGGACTGCGGGCGGGTTGGTGGCGGCTCAGGGCAAAGGCGGCGTAGGCCAGCAGCGCGGCACTGGCCAATAGCGTCAGGTCCATGCTCGCCAGCAGCCAGTTGCCGGCGGCCAGAGTGCTGGGCAGACCACTGTAAGGCAGGCTGAGGCCAAACAGCGGCAGACCGGCGAACAGTACGGCGGCGGCCAGCAACTGCTCCTGCCAGGCGCGCTTGTGCGAGCGCAGCAATGGATGCAGCAGGCACAGCAGCCAGGCGATGAGGAAGCTGCGAATCTCCCAGTCGCTGCGTTGTGTCAATCCGGCCGGTAGCAGGCGGTTGGCCCAGAAGTACACGGCAATCGCCACTGGCAGGCCGGCGACGGTGCCGACATTCAGCACCTCGACCAGGCGATGACCGAAGGGCGTACGGCCCAGCTTTCTGCGTTCGGGCAGGCGCTTGACCACCCACAACACCAGCCCGGTGGCGATCATCGCCGTACCCAGCAGGCCGCTGAGAAAGAACAGCCAGCGCAGCGGCGGACCGGCGAAACGGATCAAATGCAGGCTGCTGAACACGTTGTACACGGCATTGGCGCCCGGTATCGCTGCGGCGGCCGGTGTTGCCAGCGCGGCGCCGGTCACCCCGTTGAAGCGCAGCTGTCTGCTGCCACCGCGTTCGATCAGGCTGTCACCGCCACGCTCGCGCAATTCGATCTGCGCCCGCTCGGTATTCGGGTTGCTGATCTGGATGCTGGCTGCACCGCGTGGCCATTGCTGCTGCGCCTGGGCCAGCAGCGGCGCGATGGCTGTCAGCTCCGCCGCCAGCGACTCGCCAGTGGGCCGCTGGACCCCGCGCTCGGGGGCGCCCCGGCGATTGCCGGCTTCGCTGAAATAGGCCTGCATATCACCCTGGTAGGCGCTGCTCACGCCCCAGGGCATGAGCATGTACATGAACAGCAGCAGGCCGCTGTAGGTGATCATGAAATGGAAGGGCAGCGCCAACACGGCAGTGGCGTTGTGCGCATCCAGCCAGGAGCGCTGGCCCTTGCGCGGGCGGAAGGTGAAGAAGTCCTTGAAGATCTTCTTGTGGGTGACCACGCCGCTGACGATGGCGACCAGCATCACCATGGTGGCGATAGCGACGATCCAGCGTGCGGTTACCCGGGGCATGCCATAGAGTTCGAAGTGGAAGCGATAGAGGAAGCCGCCGCCGCGGGTTTCGCGCACGGTCAGCGGCTCGCCGGTGGCGGCATCCAGCGTCAGGCGCTGGCCGCTGCCCCTGCCAATGCGCTCGCCCTGGGCAGCCCACTGGATCTCCAGGGCCGGGTTGCGCTCGCTGGGCAGATTGATGTTCCACTGCGCCGCATTGGGCGCCACTTGCTGCAGGCGCTCGATCGCACGCACGGCGGAGCTGCCGTCCGGGACCGAGCCATGCAGCTCGGGCTTCATCCAGAAGCCGATTTCCTGCTGGAAGAAACTCAGGGTCCCGGTGAGAAACACCGCGTACAGCAACCAGCCGAGCAGCAGGCCGGTCCAGGTATGCAGCCAGGCATTGGTCTGGCGAAAGCCGAGCTGTTTCATGACAGGGCTCCGCTGAGCAGCAGATGGGCGGCCGGTACTGCGCAGAGTACCGCCGTGACCAGCCAGGCGCGACGGGCAGTGGAGGCGGCATAGGCCCAGATGATCAGGGCGCAGTACAGGGCAAAGGACAGCTGGGTTGCAGTCAGCACCGCCTGTGTCCGGGGCAGCGGCAGGGCAAGAGCCAGGCTGGCGGTGCTCAGGGCGGTGAACAGATAACCGCCGACGATCGCGAGCAGGGTCCGTGACAGGATGACGAGCCGGTAGCGTGCGGTCGACGACAGGTCAGTAAGAAAGCGGTATGACATGAGCATGGAAGGGTTTTTCCTGGGCTTCACTCAATGGACGGGCTTGCAGCTGAATGCTCAGCGGTTGCGACAAAGCTGCCTAATATACAAATAAGAATACTAATCATATGCATTTTGTTACATTCTTTACATCTGACTATTCCAGTTCCAACTGACCGGAGCCTGACAGGGCCCCGGCCGCGTGAAATTCATGAAGTTGCTTGTTGTTGAAGACCATCCGTCGTTACGTGACCTGTTGTCGAAACATCTGCAGCGTGGCGGCTTTGTCGTGGATGTGGCCGAACACGGCCAGCAGGCCATGGCCATGCTCCGGTTGAGTCGCTACGACGCCATGCTGCTCGATCTCGGCTTGCCCGACATGGACGGGCTGTCGGTGCTGGCCGCGCGTAACTCGACGCGTAACAGCGACCTGCCCTGCATCATCCTCACGGCCTACGATTCCCTGGACCATCGCGTCGCAGGCCTGGATGCCGGCGCCGATGACTACCTGCTCAAGCCCTTCGCCATGCCCGAGCTGGAGGCGCGCCTGCGGGCGGTGCTGCGCCGCGCCGGTCCACGCAGCGAGAAATGCCTGCAGTTGGGCAACCTGTCGTTCTTCCGGGAAAGTCGCGACGTGCTGGTCGGCACGCGCCCGATGCTGTTGTCCAAGCGCGAGCTGGCGCTGCTGGAGGAACTGCTGCGCCACGCGCCCCGGGTGGTGGTCAAGGATCATCTGGAGGATCGCCTGTATTCATTGAGTGAGGCCGTGACGCCCAACGCCATCGAAGCGCTGGTCTCGCGGCTGCGGCGCAAACTGGCGGCAGCCGGTGCCGATAGCGGCATCGAGACCCTGCGCGGGCTGGGCTACCGGCTGGCGGGCCCGGCCCAGGCACTCAGAAATTGAACGCCACCCCGACATTCAGGCGCCTGCCATCCAGTGTCTTGCCGTAGTCCTCGGCGGTGACTTCCTTGTCGAACAGGTTGTACAGGCCGGCATAGACGTCGAAGCTGTCGCTGACCCGGTACAGTCCTCCGATGTCCACCAGGGTGTAGGACGGGATCCGGCTTTCGCTGTCTTCCACTGTCTTGCTCTTGTAGCGAGCCTTGGCCCAGAGCCCCAGCGCGTCGGTAGCCGCCCAGTCCAGGCCGACGTTGAACATGTGCCTGGGCAGGTTGTTGAATGGCTGGCCGACGCTTTCCGGCGAGTCCTGCGAGTCGGTGATTTCGCTGTCCGAGTAGGTGTAGTTGGTCTTCAGCTGCACCGGGCCGAGGGGCACGTTGAAGAACACCTCGACCCCACGCAGTTCGGCCGAGTCGTGGTTGATGTACTGGCTGATGTACTCGCGGGTAACGCCATTGACATCGCACACCGGGTCGGAGCCATCGCGGGTGTCGCAGATGACGCGCTTGCCGATCTGGTCCTCGAACTCGGTGTAATAGACGGTCACGCCGGAGTTGATGCCATTGGCCGCATCCCACATCAGCCCGGCTTCATAGTTGATGCTGCTCTCGGGCTTGAGATCGGCGTTGCCCATGTCGAAGGCGCGGCTGCGGGCGGCGTTCTCGACGATATTGGGGTCGGACTGCTTCAGCGTCGGTGCCTTGTAGCCACCGCTCACGCCACCTTTGACTACCCACTCGTCGGTGATGCGATACACACCGTAGAGGCGGGGGATCAACTCCTCGCCATAATGTTCGTTCTCGTCGTAACGCAACCCACCGGTGATCGACAGGTTATCGGTGACGTAGTACTCGTTCTCGATGAACAGCGCGCGCTGCCAGCGCTCCAGTTCCAGATTGTTGGCGCGACCATAGAAGCGGCTGGCATCGTGGTCGGTGGTTTCCCATTTGTACTCGGCACCCAGGGTCAGGGTCTGGTTGCTCAGTGGCAGCACCGTCTTGGTGTTGACCAGGGTGCTGCTGTACTGCGACTCGACGCTGCCGTTCTCGATCTCGACCTTCTCATTGATGGCGAAACTGCGGGTCTCGACGTTGTCGCCCCAATCCAGCTTGTGGGTCAGGCCATAATGGGTGCGGATATTGTTCATCTCGCCGGGCGCACCGGATTTTTCCGTGCGCTCGTTGTCATGCTCGGCGCGACCGGCTTCCAGCTCGATGCTGTTGGCCTGGTTGAGCACCAGGTTGAGCTTGGCGGTGCCGTCGATGCGTTCCTTGTCGGTGTAGCCGCCCTGGATCTTATCCTCGTCGCGCTGGTACTGCGAACCGAACAAGGTCAGGCCCAGACGATCCTCGACCAACGGGCCGCTGAGATAGAAGTTGGCCTGGTGTGAGCCGCCGGCGTCGCTGTCCTCGTGGAACAGCCTGTCGTAGCTGAGGCGGCCACTCCACTTGTCACCCACGTCCTTGGTGATGATATTGATCACCCCGGCCAGCGCGCTGGAGCCATACAGCGAGGACATTGGCCCGCGAATCACCTCGATGCGCTCGATCGCCGCCAGCGGCGGCAGCCAACCGACCTGCGTGGCCGAACCAAACCCGTTGTAGTAGGCCTCGGTGGAGGCCCCCAACGGCTTGCCGTTGATCAGGAACAGGGTATAGGACTCGCCCAGTCCGCGGATATTGATACTGGTGCTTTCCAGTTTTCCGCCAGCCCCACCTTCAATGGAAACGCCGGGAATATCCTGCAGCGCATCGGTGACGTCGCGGTAGTACTTGCCTTCCAGGTCTTCCTTGCCGATCACCGTGATCGAGGCCGGAGCGTCGATCAACTGCTGCTCGTAGCCGGCGGCGGTCACCACCATATTGCTGAGCTGGACGGTCTCGACCTCGCTCGGTTCGGCACCCTGCGCCGACGTTGCGGCAATCGCCAGGGCGAGGGCGGCAGGTGAAAAGATCTTGTGGCTATAGTTGGTTTGTGCTGGCATGCGCAAGTCATTCCCTGTAAGAAGAAATACAAATGATAGGTATTCTCACTTTGATCGGCGGCGAATATGCCATCACTAGCTGACAGCAACCTGACGGGCAGAGCGATGTCCCTGCTTGGGCGCAGCCTGCGCGCGCGCACCTTGATTGCCCTGTCGTTGGTATTCGTGCTGGGCTTCGGGATTTCCGCCATGCACATATACGGCACGCGGGATGAGCTGCGTCGCGCCATATTGCTGATCCAGGCGAGGGCGGTCAGTGAGGGCTTCACCAGCGATCAGGCTCTGGAAGGGCTGCCGCGCTATCACGCCGGCGGCGAGATGGAATACACCTTGTATGCGCCAGATGGCCAGCTACTTGGCTATTCCGATTACATGAGCCGTCCCCGGCGCCTGCGCACCGCGCTGTTGTCGCGCGAGTCATCCTGGTGGCGCTGGAGCCCTTACGGCGGTGCGAGCATCAACGCCCCGGTACGACTGCCGGATGGCGCGATCCTGATGGTCTCGCGCAATGACCAGACCGAGCGCGCCATGCTCGATGAGCTGCTGCTCGATCGGCTACGCCACAGTCTGGTGCTGATGCTGCCCCTGGGGTTGTTGTGCATTCTGCTGATCCTGCTGTTGCTCAACTGGACCCTGCGCCCGGTACGCCGTGCCGCCCGGCTGGCGCAGGGTATCGGCCCGGCGGCACCGACACGGCGCATACCCTTGCAGGGCCTGCCCGGTGAGTTCCACCCGCTGGCCTCGGCCGCCAACTGTGCACTGGATCGCCTGGCGCATGCCTATGAGGCCGAACGGCGCTTTATCGCCGATGCGGCCCATGAACTGCGCACACCGCTGACCGTACTCGATTTGCGCTTGCAGGATGCCCGCCGCAGCGGTGAGCTGGACTGGCCGGTGCTGGAAGCGGAGATGCGTCAGCTGCGCCGGCTGGTCGGCCAATTGCTGGAGCTGGCGCGCCAGGAGGGCGCTGCCGAGCGTAATGGGCCGACACAACACACCAATCTGTCGCGGCTGACGCGAGAAGTCACGGTGTCGCTGTTGCCGTTGTTCGAGGCGCAGGGGCGGGACATCGAGGCCCGTATCGAGGATGGCATGCTGTGCCGGGGCAATGCCGATGAGTTGCGCGAGGTCCTGGTCAACCTGCTGGACAATGCCCTGGTGCACGGCAGTGGCAGGGTGCAGGTCAGTCTATGCCGGAGCGCCGATGGCATTCGACTGGAGGTGGCCGATCAGGGCCCGGGCGTGCCGGCGACGCAGCAGGAGGCCATGTTCCAGCGCTTTCGCAAGGGGCGTCAGGGCAGCACCGGGACTGGTCTGGGGTTGGCCATCGTACGGGGCATTGTGGAGAACGCGGGTGGGCAGGTCGGCTTCGTTGCGGGGCGAACGAACGTGTTATTTGTGCTGTTCATGGAGGGCGAGCCTGCCTGCCCGGTTTGACGGCAATGGAAGGATACTCTAGCTTAGGGGAATCAAACGATCGTTTGAGATGCCGGCCCGCTGGCAGGCCGAGCGCTCCGACAACAACAGTAGAAAACGGAACCAGGTCATGAGTACCCCCTCAAGCGCTGCCCAGGCAGATATCCGCTCCGAAAAGATCAGCATCACTGCCCGCGATGGTTACCGTCTGGGCGCCACGCGCTTCCATGCCAATGGGCAGGCCAAAGGTAACCTGCTGGTCGCCGGCGGCACCGGCGTACCGCAGCGCTTCTACCGTCGCTTCGCCGAATACGCGGCGCAGCAGGGCTTCAATGTATTGACCATCGATTACCGGGGCACCGGCGAATCCAGGCCCGCTTCGCTGAAAGGCTTCGAGATGGACTACCTGGACTGGTCGGAGAAAGACCTGCCGGCAGCGGTAGACCTGCTCAGCCAGGACCCGTTGCCGCTGTACTGGATCGGCCACTCCTTCGGCGGTCACGCCATTGGCATGCTGCCCAACCACGACAAGATCACCGCCTGCTTCTGCTTTGGCACTGGCGCTGGCTGGGCCGGCTGGATGCCCAGGAGTGAAGCATTCAAGATCCGCCTGTTCTGGAACGTCATCATGCCGGCGATCGTCGCCTGGAAAGGCTACATGGCCTGGAGCCTGCTGGGCATGGGCGACGACCTGCCGCGGGGTGTCTACCGTGATTGGAAGCGCTGGTGCAAGTTTCCCCACTACTATTTCGACGACCCGAGCATGCCCCAGGTGCATGACCGCTACGCTGCTGTACGCACCCCCTGCGCCTTCATTACCTCCCGCGATGATCCCTGGGCCCCGCCCCAATCACGGGATGCCTTCGCCAGGGGCTACCGCAATGCGCCGCAGACCATCTACGATATCGAGCCGGCCAAGGGCAGCTCGCCGATCGGGCATATGGGGTACTTTCGCAGCGAGGCGCAGCCGTTCTGGGATGAGGCGCTGGGGTGGCTGCTGACCTACGCCTAGGCCAGCAGCCCGGCGTAGGGAAGGAAACCGATGGGTTGGCCCAGGCTGACGGTGGTGTCTGCCGGGACCACGACCAGGCCATCACTCTCGCAGGTGTTGCCAAGCATGGCCGAGCTTTGCCGGGGATGCAGTGCAACCGCTGTTTCTCCCTGCCGGGTGAGCAGCCGGGCCTGCAGGTAACGGGTGCGGCCGTTGGCTGTATCCAGGCTGAAGGCTGCGGGCAGCCTGATCTCGCAGGGTGGTTCGATGCTGCTACCCGGGGCGGACAGCAGGGCCTGGCGCACTATGATCAGGCAGGTGATCAGTGCTGCGGCCGGGTTTCCCGGCAGACCTATCCAGGGCGTACCCGCCACCCTGCCGAAGGCCAGGGGTTTGCCCGGCTGGATGGCCACACGCCACAGCTGGATTTCGCCTGACTGGGCAACGGCACGCTTGAGGACATCGGCATCGCCGACTGAAACACCGGCACTGCTGATCAGCAGGTCCTGCTCCGTAGCGGCGGCCTGCAGCAGCTCGGTAGTGCGTTGCAGATTGTCCGGCAGGGGCGGATAGCTGGTCACCTGCAGCCCCCAGCCGGTCAGCAGACTGGCCAGCATGAAGCGGTTGGCATCATAGATGCCGCCCGGCGTCAGCGGCTGACCCGGAGCGGTGATTTCATTGCCGCTGCTGAACAGGGCTACCCGCAGTGGGCGGTAGGCGTCCAGATGGGTGAAGCCCTGGGCGGCTAACAGGCCGATATGGCGGGCATCGAGCCGGGTTCCGGCTTTCAGCAGCAGCGCCCCGGCCTGGATGTCCTCGGCTCTGCGGCGAATGTTCCGACCCACCGACCATTGCCTGAAGCGCACCTGGTCAGCGCTCCTCTGGCAGTTCTCCACCGGGACCACGGAGTCGGCCCCGGCGGGCAGCGGGGCGCCGGTGAATATCTGCCTGCAGTGGCCCGGTCGCAGGGGCGCGGGCGTGCTGCCCGCCGCGGTGCAGCCATCCACCGGCAGCACCGGGTCGGCCGCATCCAGGTCCAGGCTGTTGAAGGCGTACCCGTCCATGGCGCTGTTGTCCCAGCGTGGCATATCGAGCCGGGCGAACAGGTCGCTGGCCAGGGTGCAGCCAGCGGCGGCAGCCAGTTCGAGCCGGGCTTTCTGCCTGGCCGGGTCGAGCAGGGCCTGCAGGGAGGCGCGTGCCTGTTCGATGCTGTGCAGGGGGGGGTTCATGCCGGTGCTCCCGTTTGCCAACGGGCCGCTGCCTGCTGGTCGCTGAGGCGGCCTTCGACCCAATGGCTGCCAGAGGCGGTCTGCTCCTTCTTCCAGAACGGCGCGCGTGTTTTCAGGTAGTCCATGATGAAGGCGCAGGCGCTGAAGGCGGCTTCACGGTGGGCGCTGGCGGTGCCGACGAAGACGATGGGTTCGCCCGGTTGCAGGTTGCCCACGCGGTGGCTGATATGCACCTGTTGCAGGGGCCAGCGCTGACAGGCCTGGTCGGCGATCTCGGCCAGGGATTTTTCAGTCATGCCGGGGAAGTGCTCCAGGTACAGCTGCTGGATGCCCTGCTGCTGATTGAAGTCCCGCACGTAGCCGGTGAAGCTCACCACCGCACCGGTCTGCAGCTGATTGGCATGCAGGGCGTTGCCCAGGGCGCCGGGATCGAAGGGCTCGTGGAGTATGCGAATGTCCTGCATGGCTAACCTCCGGTCACCGTCGGGAAGAAGGCCAACTCGTCGCCCTGGCTGATCTCGCTGTCCAGTTTGCATAGCGTCTGGTTGCGGGCGCACATGAGGCCGGGATCTTCCAGGACCTGCCAAGGCGCTCCTTGCCGGACAAGATGTTGATGCACGTCCCGCATATGGGCCCAGGCGGGGTCCCATGTGAGCTGGAGCGCATCGGTTCCGAGGGCGTCACGATAGTGGGCGAAGAACAGTACCTTAAGCATGGGCATCTCCGGTATCTTGGCCTGGATGGGTGTATGTGCCTGATTTCCCGCCGGTTTTCTCCAGAAGCAGCAGCTGTTCCACGACCATGCCCTTGTCCACCGCCTTGCACATATCGTACAGGGTCAGCGCGGCGATGCTGGCTGCGGTCAGGGCTTCCATTTCCACCCCGGTTGGGCCGGCCAGCCGGCAGCTGGCCTGGATGAGTACATGGCAGGGCGGCTCCGCGCGCAGCTCGACCTGGATGCCGGTGAGCAGCAGCGGATGGCACAGGGGGATGAGTTCATGGGTGCGTTTGGCGGCCTGGATGCCAGCGATGCGCGCCACGGCGAAGACGTCTCCCTTGGGATGACCGCCCTGCTGGATCATCTCCAGGGTGCCTGGTTGCATGCGTACGCGGGCCTGGGCCGTGGCCTGGCGAGCGGTGGTGGCCTTGTCGGTGACATCGACCATGTTGGCTCGCCCTTGGGCGTCAAGATGGGTAAGCATCGCGGTTCCTCCGGAGGGGGGATGACAGGCTGCTGCTGTCATTGAAGTTGGTCAGTCTCGGATCATTGGGATGGCAATCCAGGGCCCGTGGCGTGAGGTCGAGCAAAGCCTGCCTCGGGCTGCGTTGCCCCTTCTGCCACTGCAGCTCCAGGCAGGGCAGCAGGGTTCTGGGCAGCAGGCTGAACAGTGGCTGCCATTGCTCGCCCTGGCGCAGCAGGACCGGCTGCGGACCGGCCAGCGCATGCAGTGCCCGTAGCAGGGCGCGGTCTACCAGTGGGGCATCGCAGGGCAATATCAGCAGGCTGCGGTGGCGCATGGTTCTCAGCCCTTCGATGATGCCCATCAGCGGGCCAGGAAAGTCCGCAGCGGGATCGTGCACCAACTGGTCGGCGAGGTTTGCGTAGCTGTCGTGATTGCGATTGCAGGAAATGATCAGGTCGTCGGTCAGCGGGCGGACCGTGCGGTGCAGGTGTTCTATCAATGCCATGCCCTCCCATTGGACCCAGCCCTTGTCGTTGCCGCCCATGCGGCGACCACGTCCCCCTGCCAGCAGGAGAATGCTGCAGTCATCCAACTGATGCTCGGAACGGGCGAGGGGACTGGGCATGGCGTCACTCCAGGTTGTTTTCCAGGAACCAGATGGCTGCTTCGGTGCGTGAACGCACATCCAGCTTCTGCAGCAATCGTTTGGCGTGGACCTTGACGGTGCCTTCGGTGATATCCAGGTTGCGGGCAATCACCTTGTTGCTCTGGCCACGGGCGATCAGGCGCAACACGTCCCGCTCACGCTTGGTCAGTTCGGGAAGCTGCCGGCTTTCGTTTTTCCTGCCCTGTACCGCCCGGGCCAGGATCTGGGTCAGCTCGGGGCTGATGGCGATGCGGCCCAGGGCGGCCTGGCGAATCTGGCTGATCAGGGCCTCGGGTTCCATGTCCTTGAGCAGGTAGCCGTCCGCGCCTTCGCGCAGGGCCTCGATAACATCAGCGTGGTCGTCCGAGACGGTGAAGATGATGATCTTGGCATCCACCCCGGCCTGGCGCAGGCCGATGATGGTCTCGATGCCGTTGAGCCCCGGCATGTTCAGGTCCAGCAGGATCAGGTCGAAGTCCTGTTCCGAGGCCATCCGGATGGCATCCTCGCCGGTTGCCGCCTCGCCGCTCGGCAGCAGGCCATCCTCCATGCGCAGCAGGTCCGCCAGACCGCGCCGGAGCAAGGGGTGGTCATCGACCAACAGAATGCGTACAGGGTCCAGGGGGTGTTCTGTCATGAGGTTGTCGTCCTTCTCTGGCCATAGGTGTACGCCGGCATGAACTGCACGTGGATTCGTGTGCCCGGATGCCGGGTAAGAATATTCATGGAGCCGGCCAGGCTTCCGGTACGCTCTTTGAGAATCGACAGGCCGTAGTGGCCGCTGAAATCCCTTTCCGAGTCGAAGCCGATGCCATCGTCATCGATCTGGATATGCGCCATGCCGCGAGGGTCCTGATACAGGGTAACGCTGCAATGATGCGCATTGGCATGCTTGATGACGTTGCTCAGGGCCTCGCGGATGATCTGCAGGCAGTGGATTTCCTCATTGGGGGTGAGCGGACAGTGCCCTAGTTCGTAATTGAGAGATAGCTGCAGGCCGGAGTAGCGAGAAAACTCTTCAAGGGTAGCCTTGATGCCAGCCGCCAGGCCGGGCTTGTCCAGCTTCATGCGGAAGGTGGACAGCAGTTCGCGCAGGTGCAGGTAGGCGGCGGACAGCCCGCCCTGGATTCCACTGATGGTGGCCTCCACCGCCTCCCGGGGGTAGTCCGCCGACAGCTGCTTCTTCAGCAGAGCCAGTTGGATCTTCTGGTAGGACAGTGCCTGTGCCAGCGAGTCATGCAGTTCACGGGCGATGACCGCGCGCTCTTCCATCAATGCGATGCGGGCCTGTCTCCCGCCCAGCTTGTTGAGATTCAGGGCAACGGCGAAGAAGTCCGCCAGGGTGGTGAATATCTGCATCTGCCAGTCCTCCAGCGGGGCGGCGGAGTCCGCCAGCACATGGAGGGTGCCGAAGGTAATGGACTCGGCCTGGATGTCGAAGGTGTGCATTGGTTGGGGTATCCGCTCGCCATCGAACATCAGGCAGTTACCGCAGTTGGGGCTGACACAGTAGGCTGGCTGTCCGTCTGGCTCGGTGCTGAGAATGGTGTGAGCCTGCTGGCCGGTGGCGTCGTCCGTCTGGAACAGGCAGATGGACACTGACTGCACGCCCAGGGTATCGCGGATACTGTCGAGTAGCTCGGCGATCGCTGGTATCGGGTCGTCGGTGGTTTTGTACAGCCGTTTGGCGGTGTCGAACAGCAGGGCCAGGTTGGAGTTGCTCTGGCGCAGCTCCGCGGCCTTGGTTTCCACCTTGTCTTCCAGGTTCCGGTATAGCCCGGACAACTCCACGCTCATGGTATCCAGGGTCTGTGCCAACAGGCCCAGCTCATTGTGCGCGGTCAGGTTGGCGCGGCCCTCGAAGTTGCCCTTGCCGATGCGCCGGGCCAGACCGATCAGCTTCTGCAGCGGTATCACCAACTGGTTATGGGAGCTGATGGTAATGACGAAAGCCGTCAGCACGGTGATGAACAGTGAGGATATCTGGAAGGCGCGAATGTAGGAGAGTTTGCGCTCGGATGCCAGTTGCAGTTCATGAACGAAGTCGTCCAGCAGTTCGACGAACAGCGGTATCTCGAAATTGAAGGCGCGCCGCTGTGGTGGCTGTTGTTCGATCAGCGGACGCATCAGGGTATGCCAGCGGGTGCTGGCCTGCTGGTACAGCTCGATCAGGCGCTCGTTGCCCTTAATGGCACGGTGCAGGGCGTTGGCATCGATGGCACGGTTGAACTCATCCACCAGGGTTTCCAGCTGGCCGGGTTGCGGCAGGTTGATCCGGAACGGGGATTGCTCGCTGGTCCCGAGGTGCGTCGCCAGGCGGTATGACTGCATGCGCAGGCTGCCGGCCCGGTTGATGGCCTCGGCATCCCCACGAATGGACTCGGACAGGTACATGCTGACGAGCATGCTCAGCAGATTGAACCCGATGATCAGGGAAAAGCCGATCAATGTTCTGAGAATGACCGAGTGCTTGAATGAGGCCCTGAATGTATTGATAACCATACTCACCAAATATCAACTGAACCTGTCGAATCGTATACAGGCATATATCTGAATTAGCCTGCATAAGTGTGTCATTACATCATACCTCCGGCCCTGATCCCGTGTAACTACATGGTTGGTCTATTTGTGGGTACCTCTTTATTTCCTGCATTGAAGTAGTGGTCTTTGTGATTTTAATAATATGTTTTTATTCAATGAGTTATAAGATCTTAAATATTTAGAAGTGGGTATTTTTCAATCTTGATAAGTGTTTTTGCCGGTTTGCGTATTGATTTGCTTGGGCGGTTAATAGAGGCCGCCCAGCAAGAGTCTTGCAGATGCTCTTTGGCAAATACATATATCGAGGTTGCTTCCATGAACAAGGACATAGAAAAGTGGGATATCGAGGACCACAGCTTCTGGGAGAATACAGGGCGCGCTATCGCCAACCGTAACCTGTGGATCTCCATACCCAGCCTTTTGCTTGGTTTTGCAGTGTGGATGATGTGGGGCATCATCACGGTGCAGATGCTCAATCTGGGGTTTCCCTTCGAGCCGGTCGAACTCTTCACGCTGACCGCTATCGCGGGTCTGGCTGGTGCCACCTTCCGCATTCCGGCTTCCTTCATGATTCGTATCGCCGGCGGTCGCAATACCATCGTCTTCACCACCTCGCTGCTGATGATCCCGGCGCTGGGTGCGGGTATGGCCCTGCAGAATCCCGGCACACCGTTGTGGGTATTCCAGCTGCTTGCGCTGTTATCGGGCATTGGCGGCGGTAACTTTGCCTGCTCCATGAGCAATATCAGTACGTTCTTCCCCAAGCGCCAACAGGGCCTGGCCCTGGGGCTGAACGCCGGGCTGGGCAACTTTGGCGTTACCACCATGCAGATCCTGATTCCACTGGTGATGACCATGGGTATCTTCGGTGTGCTGGGTGGTGACTCCATGCAACTGATCAAGGACAGCGGCACCCTGGTTGGCCGCATACCGGCTGGTTCCGATACATGGATCCAGAATGCCGGCTGGATCTGGCTGGTATTCCTGGTTCCCATCAGCCTGATCGGCTGGTTCGGGATGAATAACATCCTGCCCATCACGCCGGCACCCGGCACACCGGTGGCGGCCTTCAGCAAGATCCTCGGCCTGTACGGCATCAGCTTCCTGACCTCGGTGGTTGGCCTGTACCTGTACCTGCCCAAGCCCTTCGGTCTCGGGGTGCTCAACATGTGGCTGGCGATGCCGCTGATCATGGCCAGTACCCTGGGCCTGCTGCGCCTGATCCCGGGCAGCATCAAGCCCAACATCAAGCGTCAATTCCTGATCTTCAAGGACAAGCACACCTGGTCGATGAGTGTGCTGTACATACTGACCTTTGGCTCGTTCATCGGTTTCTCCATGGCGTTGCCGCTGTCGATCACGGTGATC
>Ga0265293_10005324_pt1 | contig 21626 bp, 16 predicted proteins | sample Munlanlewell138R_FD_192505 | JGI IMG/M metagenome (GOLD analysis project Ga0265293, IMG submission 192505) | Leachate microbial communities from a municipal landfill in Southern Ontario, Canada - Leachate well 138R | ecosystem: Engineered > Solid waste > Landfill > Unclassified | place: Canada... | reverse complement strand
ACGGTCGGCAACGACAACATTTTTATTTTCATCGGATTTTATAATATCCGCCAATGCCGCAAATGAACCCAAATCAAGCCAGCGGCAATCGAGCATTAAGGCGTGGACGTTTTCCGCTTTTTCCATAACGGCAAAATCAATGCTGATTTTGGGAAGTTTTAGAAACCATTCCTTCAGAGCAATATTTTGATTCGGGCCATCCCAAGCCGCTCTGATATTCTGAAGAGGACGAGTAGATTCAGGAAGAAATTCATCAAGTTTTTGCAATATCGTTCGGGCTTTCCAGACAAACATACCGGAATTCCAAAGATAATTTCCGTCTGCGAGATATTTTTCGGCTGTAGCCGTGTCGGGTTTCTCACGGAAAGATTCAACTTTGAATATTTTATTTTTACAATTCGGGTAATTCGACGGCGAACTGCACTTAAAATAACCAAGCTGTGTGTTCGGGAAGGTCGGCTTAATCCCGAAAGTAACAAGGCATTGGGGATTATCATTAACATAGGTAAGCGCATCCTGCATAACAGCCTGAAATTTTTCAGCCGGTTCTATTACATGGTCAGCCGCAACCACCGCCATAGTCGCGTCGGAATCATATTTCGTAAGAATACTCGCTGCAAGACCAATCGCTCCTGCGGTATCCCTGACAGCCGGTTCAGGTATAACATTTTGATTCATTACACAGGGGCTTGTTTCTCTGACAATGTCGGCGTAATCGGCGTTTGTAAGAATTATCATATTTCGCTTATCGAACATCGACGCCAAGCGTTCACAGCACTGATTTAATAATGTCTGGCCCTGCAGAATTTTGAGAATCTGTTTAGGTCGTTTTTTTCTCGAAAGCGGCCAAAGTCTTTTACCTGTTCCCCCTGCCATAATTACAGCGTAATTCATACCAAATACTCCTTGTCAAAGCCCGTAAACTGCTCGATTTCCTGTGCAATTTTCTCATAGCCCTGCCGTCCCATCAAGGCAAAAGTGGCTTCTTTGCCCAGTTCAACAGCAGGCTGGTCATATGTATTTATATTAAATAAAGCACCCGCAAAAGAGGTCGTTACCTCAAAAAGATAGATAAACTGGCCTATAGTATAAGCATTAATCTTGGGCAATAAAACAGTCAGACATGGTCTTTTATCTTTCAATAATGCGTATTCGGTTGCTGTTTTTTCGCTGTTGAGCAGTTTGGCCATTTCAGCACCGGCAAGATACGCAAGCTCAGGGGCATCTTCCGGAGCCGGGCCGATTTGCAGATTAGCTCCAAAATCCTCGACTTGAAGGAAGGTAAACAGCTTATCGTTAGGCCCTTCTCGATAAAGCTGAACCTGACTATGCTGGTCTGTAGCCCCCAGAGCTTTAATCGGGGTCGGGCCGATGTGAACTTCATTACCATTCAAATCTTTTGCTTTACCAAGCGATTCAGCCCAAAGCTGGCGGTACCAATCGGAAAAATCTTTGAGGGCATAACTATACGACATCATTACAGAATTGCGTTTACCGTGATTATAGTAATGATAATTAATAGCCGCATTTATAGCGGCAGGATTTTTATAAAAGTCGCCGTCGCTGACGCGTTTATCCATATCGCTGGCACCGGCCAGTAAAGCATCGATATCAATTCCGCAAATTTCCGCGCTTAAAAGCCCGACCGCGCTTAATACGCTGAATCGCCCTCCTACTCCATCCGGCACTTCGAGTGTAACAAGGCCGAGCTTATCGGCGATTTTACGCAGCGTTCCGTGCTTTGCATCTGTCGTAGCTATGAGCTGGTTTTTTAGTCCGTTAGGCCCAAGCTTATCGAGAAGCATTTTAGAGATAACCATCATCTGGGCGGCAGTTTCGGCGGTCTGGCCGGATTTGCTGATAACATTAAAAACCGTTCTATCGAGCTTATTCTCGACCCATTTAAGAAAAGACTCCAATTGCAAAGGGTCAACATTATCAAATACAAACAATCGAGGGCCGCTGCGCTGGTTATCATCTATATTATACATATACGGATTAAGAGCAGTCTGAAGCGCGATATTTCCCAGAGCAGAGCCGCCAATACCGAGAACAACGAAATTATCACAGCGGCCTTTAAATTGGGCGGCTACATCTTTGATTTTTACAGGCATCTGCTGATTATACGGAAGGTCACGGTATGGTATTTTGCCTGATTTACGCTGATTGTTCAGTTCGGCAATAATAGGAGCTGTTTTTTCTGCGAGGGATTTGAACTGTTCCGGGCTAATACCGTCTTGGGAGCCTATAATCTCGGAAGAAACATTCTTATAATATAATTTGATTTGTTCGGGCATAATGCTCTCCTTAGCTGCCTTTTTACGTATCAATCACCTCAAGATTGGCGTATTTTAACATAAGTGTTTTAATACGGCCATCATCAAAACGAATAGTTATAGTACTGTTATCGCCCATTTCCAAAAATTGCTTGACCCTTCCCAATCCGAATTTTTTATGCCTGACAAGCTGATTGGAAGTAAATTGTGCCTCAATTCGGTAAGGCTCTTCGATATCATCGCAATAATCGTCTTCGGCAGTTTCAGATTTCTGTAATTTTCCGAAATCGACCCCGATTTCATAAAGAAATTGAGAAGGCACTGTCCGCATAAGCTGACCTCTGAAAATCCTGTATTTGGCGTAGCTTATCTGCAGAAATTGTCTGGCGCGGGTGATTCCGACAAAAAACAGCCTTCTTTCTTCTTCAAGCTCATCGTCATTATCGCTGCTTCTTTCATGCGGCAGCAGCCCGTCTTCGAGGCCGATTATAAAAATATTGTCAAACTCAAGGCCCTTTGCCGCATGTAAAGTCATCAACGCAACTTTGTCCTGAGCCGTGTCGTAGGAATCGGCGTCGCTAAAAAGTGCAATCTGCTGCAGATAATCAAGCAATGACGGTTCTTGCGATTGGCCGTCATAAACCGCTGCTGAATTTATCAATTCATTGATGTTCTCAATAGCGTCGTTATCACCGCCTTTTTTTAAAGAAGCCTCGAGACCTGAATCGACAAAAACCCTTTCTACTAAAGGAGCGACCGGACCATTTGCGGCAGCCGTGAAGCTTTCTAACATTTCTACAAAAACTTTTATTTTAATTTTCGAAGAATTTGAAAGCTCGGATACATCGGCAGATTTTTTTAATGCTTCGAAAAACGAGATTTTTTTCCGTGCTGCATAAGCAAGAATCCGCTCGGTACTGCTCTTGCCGATACCTCTTGCCGGGGTGTTTATAATTCTTAAACAAGCCACCTCATCCTGCGGATTTACAAGAATCTTCAGATAAGCAAGAATATCGCGAATCTCTTTTCGATTATAAAATTCCACGCCGCGAACAATTTGATAAGGAATTTTATTTTTTATAAAAGCTTCTTCGAGAGGCCGGCTGGCCGAGTTTATTCTATAAAAAACAGCAATATTCCTCAGCGATATTCCACTTTTAGAAAGCTCGATGATTTTTTCGGCTATACCTTGGGATTCGACGTTATGGTCGTCGAAACAAATTATACTCACATCTGAACCATTCTTTTTTGTGGGTATAAGAGTTTTTGGTTTTCTATTCTGATTTACCGCGATTAAACGGTCCGCAAGAGAAAGTATATTAGGCGTACTTCTGAAATTTTCTTCGAGTTTTATAACCACAGCATCGGGCCAATCTTTTTCAAAAGCAAGAATATTTCTGATATCAGCCCCCCGCCAGCGATAGATTGATTGGTCAGGGTCTCCTGTAACACAAATATTGTTATGCTCGCAGACCAGATTTTTTGCGATACAGTACTGGGCATGGTTGGTATCCTGATATTCGTCGATAAGTAAAAATCTAAAACGATTAGACAGTTCTTTGCGAATGTCGGAATCTTTTTCAAGAAGCAGCGCAGTTTTCATCAATAAATCATCGAAATCGAGCGAATTATTAACTTGGAGAAGGTGCTGATAACGAGAATATATTTTAGCAAGTGCTTTAGTAAAAAAATCCTCGGCTTGTTCTTTATAGGATTCGCTGTCAATAAGCTTGTTCTTTAAAGTCGAAATGGCTTCGCGAGTACGCGCCGGCGGGAAATTTCCTGTTTCCAGCTCGCATTCTTTTATAGCGTTTTTTATACAGGTAGTTTGCTCGGATTCGCTGTAGATGCTGAAGTTTGCCCGAATCCCGGCTTGTTCGTGATAGCGTCGAAGAATTCTGACGCATAACGAATGAAATGTGCTGATATGAGTGCCGGAATTAGGAACAAGCGAAAAAGTCCTCTGCCGCATTTCTTCGGCGGCTTTATTGGTGAAGGTAATCGCACAGATGTTTCGCGGATTAACTCCCGAATCAATAAGAGCCGCGATACGATAAGTAATTACTCTGGTTTTACCGCTGCCGGGACCGGCGATAACCAGTAAAGGACCTTCTTTATGGCGAACCGCCTGCAGCTGTGAAGAAGTCAAGTTGTCATAACAATGGCGGGACATAAATTAAGACCTCGACCTTTCTTTCGTCACGGCCTTAACGGCTGCTGTCTTTGCTGTTCCTGCTGAAGCCGCTGAATAAATATTTCTTCCTGTTTTTCGAGAAGCTCTGATAATTGAGGTCTCTCGTGACGTATTCGAGCTCGAAGAGAGTTTCTGAGACTTTCGGGGTAAGTATAATCTTGTAAAAAGTCAATAACCGCCAAATATCTTAGCATGCTGAATTCCGGCATTCCAAGCCGATGCTCTTCGCCTTGTACAGTTGACATATAAAGACGGTAAACATCTTCAGCCGTTTTTTCCTGCACGTAAGCTTCATCGTCATCGTGCAATGCGTATCTGAAATAGCTTTCTCTGAGCATCAACTGAATAATTTCTCGTGCGTCATTAAGCGTTAATGATTGTACTTCTTCCCGAAAACGATTCCGCACAAAACTGGCAAGATCTACTCTAAATTCATCCCTGAGATAATTTTTTCGCAACTCATTATAAATTTGCAGAGCTTTTTCGCGATACCCAGCCTGATAGAATGCCAGTACCGCATTTTGCATCATATTTCTATGCGCAAGCTTCATAGAATCATATGTCCCCGGTCTATCGGTATACTTTTCGATGAGCGACAACTGCCATTCGTTATAAGAATCAAACATCCTTAAATCAGGCCTGAGATATATCGTCTCGGCCATCCCGGGACTGCGGTCATCAATACGATCCTGAGGAGCCTGGCGATAAATAAATATTTTACCGCTTCGATACAAATCCTGAAGAGCATGGCTTATTATTCGGTCGGTATTGGCCTCATCGGCATCTACGGCGGTTCTGCGATTAACCTCCAGACCTCTAATCGCCCAGTACATCGCATGAACAGCCGGGTGCCTCCATTCTAACGGCAGACGAATGTTAGGGTCAGTCATATCTGCAGGGCCGAATCGGTTATTAAGTTCAAGCATCATTGCTGGTTCGAGTTTCCAGACATTTCTAAGCTGATACGCTTTTGCAAATATATCGAACTTGGAAATGGCCGGTGTGCCGCGAAAATCATCTATTACCCTGAAAGTTTCCGGTTTGAACTTTGAGGGATTCTGCCGCAGTGCAAGATAGTTGCTTACGAAGTTTCTCTCATCTTCAAAAATTGTATCTACCGACTTTAGAGCATTAACAAAACGGGCTACATCTTCGTCCTTAATAACTTGGCTCCAATTTTGAGGTGCTGCCACAAGCGCATCAAAAAATTCCCTATCCGCCGAACCCAGCAGCAGCTGCATATCTTTAGCAAGCTGAAGCTTATAATATTCGTGAGCATCATCCGTAATACCGCCGATTTTATGCAGAAATATCCATGCCAGTTCCCTATAAAGGCCAATGTCACCGGGATTAAGATGAATACCGCGGTCCCTTAGAAGCTCATAGCCGTTTTTGACCCATCGCCATCTTTGTTCCGGCTGCGATGCGGGAATAGCAACGGAAATATTATAAGCCATATTCCACGCCTGAAAGCTCCACACCGCACCGAACCGCGGCTGCAGCGTTCCTATCCATTCTGCTAATTGTTTAGCTTCGAAAAACTGCCCCTGCTCTTTGAGCCGGTCGGCTCGCAGCCAAAGAATATCAACTATTAAACCGCGAAAAGCGCCAAGAGCAACCGTAGCAAACGCAAGCGAAGGCGGCGCATTCTCAAGCGGCTCATTTATAACTAAATTCATTTGCTTGCGCTGAGCGTGTATATAATCAAGACGACCGCCGGATATAATCATAAATCCGACAGCAAGCAAAAGCATAATCGAACAAATTAGATAATCACGTAATCGCATATAACAAACAACAGTAAATAATAACCTATCAAACGTCTTGTCAGCCGGTTACTCGTGCAATTTCTCTAAAACTAAATATAACAAGAGCAAGAGCTAAAAGAATTCCGGCTTTTAAGACCACAACTAATGCAGCTATTTGAGCAATCGCAGACCAGCTTATAAGCTGAGCGGAGACGAGATAATGCGCGGCGTTAAGCTGATCAAACTGCGGTATAAATTGTATTAAAAGTCTAATAGTCAAACTATAGATAAGATGAACCTCTTGGCTCAAATAATTAAAAGACTCCATTATAAATCCGCGGCTGACCGCAAGACACAATATAGTAATACAAAGAAGTATAGCTACGGGAAATGACAAAAAGCTTGAAGCAAGTATTCCAAGACAGGCGAGAAATATCAGGCGAAATAATATTAGAAGAACTCCTCTGACAAAATTTGCGGTGTAAGTGCTCGATTTATAAAGAACCTCCAAGCCGTCCTCGGGAGAAAATATAACTACCGTAGGATTCAAAGGGACATTCAAAAATGCCACCCCAAGATAACCGTCATCCGCGACAGCATCGGCATTTATTGAAAACTCACGAGATGTCCTGATAATATCCTGCCTCTGGGTACGATAAATCGGCGTTGCACTTACAGCCGCAAAATCTATTTGCCTAAGGTCGCCTATATCCCAGATACTATAAATGACATTATCCGGAGGATTAACGGCTACATCGTATTTGAATCTTATAAAAATCTGCTGATTAGGGTCGGGTATTCTGACATTACTGAACTCCCACACAATATCCCGCCCGGGCTCTACCGCATGTTTCTCGTAAAGTTTTCGGTTCGTAAGCTCCCGCATAATTGACTGAGTTGACATACCCTCAGGCAATTGATTGCTGGCTTGGAGTTTTCTATATTCCTCGACTACTTCGGCTGTTACATCAGGCACAGGCGGCCTAAGACTCGAGCGAGCCGTAAAAAATTGATTATTCAGACTATCAAGCTGTTCTCCCGAAGCTTCATAATAATGCGGGATATACAGGGTAGCTGCATAAATCAACCCGGCACAGAAAAACAGGACAACCACATCGAGAAAAATCACCCCAGCAAGTTTACCTAAAAGCAGCTCAAACCGGCGAATCGGTTTTGTAAGAACCATATAAGCGTATTTTTTATAAACATCTTCGGAAAGAGAATACGTTGTAAGGATAATTGTCATAAGAGATAAAATCAGCGAGGTCAGAGATAAGCTGTATGTAACAAAGCTCTGAAGACGCCCCTTTATCGTCCCGTCCCCTGTCAATCCAAGTGCCATTACAGGTATCAGAACAAATAAAATCAGCATAAAGACAAGCACTATTTTAATTCTTAGAGCCTGCTTTACAGTATTTATAGCAACGGCCCGGATCCTACTCATGGCCGGAGCCTCCCTCTTTTTTGTCTGGTTGATTTTCTTTTTTATCTGATTCGCGGCCTGACCCGGTCAGTTCATCAAGCAAATCACGGTTTATTTCTTGTTTGGTCTGGGGAATATCCTTAACCGACTCTGTCTTTGAAACAGGTTCAGTTTTTGAGGTTTTCGAATCATCTGTTAACTGCTCGAGTATTTCACTTTTTTTAGCATCAAAAGCTTGGACAGACTCGGTCTTTTTAGTCTTAGCGGTTTCTTCGGTTTTTTCCGGAACTTCAGTTGCCGTTACCAGCTTCTCGAGAATTTTCTGCTGTCGCGATTCAGCAGTTAGAAAATCACCTATTTGAGTCGTACTAAACGCTCCGCTGGTAGGCAGGTTTGATTTCTGCGCCTCAACTACCGTCCTGATGAAAAATGTTTCAAGCTTTTCCATAGGCGAAGACATTTCACAAGCAGCGTTTTCAGAAGTTATTAAATCTCGTATTTTCTGTAAAACATCATCAGACAGCCTGCCTGAAATAATTTGTGTTTTGTCAGCCTGCTGAAGAAGTTCTTTAACTTTTCCTTCGGCTTGAATTTTCCCGCCGTACAGAACAGTAATTCGGTCGCAAACATCTTCGACATCGGCTAATAGATGGCTGCTTAGCAAAATAGTCTTGCCGCGTTTGGCGAGCTGTAAAATCAAATCTTTAATCTGTCTTGTTCCTATAGGGTCCAAGCCGGTAGTAGGCTCATCCAAAATCAGCAGCTCCGGGTCATTAATCAATGCTTGAGCAAGACCGATTCTTCGAGCCATGCCCTTAGAAAACGTTCCAACGGGTCTATTGGCAACTGCTTTAAGCCCGACCATATCCAGTAAAGCTTCTACTCTGGCTTTACGAATCTGAGAAGGTAGAGAAAACAATCGGCCATAAAAATCGAGCGTCTCACGGGCTGTCAAATAAGTGTACAGGTACGATTCTTCCGGCAAAAAACCTATTCGCGAATTTATCTTCGGGTCGGTACTGTCACCGCCGAGCAGCAAAGCTTTTCCCTTTGTCGGATGAAGCAGGCCCAGAAGCACTTTGAGCGTAGTGGTTTTTCCAGAACCGTTAGGCCCGAGAAGACCGAACACTTCGTTATATCGAATCTTCAACTCAAGGTTATCGACTGCATAGACCTTATCTCTTCCCCAAAGGTCAGAGAAAACCTTGGTTAAAGAAAATGTTTCAATTGCATATTTTTCGTTTTTCATTATGGGAAACTTAGAATAATTATTATTCACATTTTCGATTAACCGCTAATTCGAGGGTAAATGCTCAAGGTCCTCTCCGTAACGAACTAATCTTGCACTGTTAAAAACAACTACCAAGGAACTCACAAAATGCAAAATAGCCGCGATTGTCGGTAAAATCAAAAATGAAAAAGATATTCCGAGAACAATAAAGGTTATTCCAAACGAAAGATTTTCATAAATAACCCTTCTGGTTTTTCGCGAGAGCCTGACCAAAAAAGGCAGGCGTTTCAGGTCATCACTCAAAAGAGCTATCGATGCGGAGTTAATCGCCACATCACTTCCTGCCGCGCCCATCGCAATACCCAAATCACCCGCTGCCAAAGCCGGCGCATCATTGATACCATCGCCGACAACTACAACAGTATGCCCATCCTTTTTAATCTGCTCGACAATCGCAAGTTTATCCTGCGGCAAGCAGTGTGCCTTGTAATCCGTACATCCGAGTTCTGCTGCTACTCGGTTAGCAACCTCATCACGGTCGCCTGTAAGCATAGTAACGCGTTTTACCCCAGCCGAGAATAATTCCTTTACTGCAGTCTGCGCTTCAGGCCGGGTTTTATCCTGCAAACCTACCCAGCCGATACAGGTCGAACCTTTAGCAACATATAATGTGCTGAACCCCTGTTCTTCATGTAAAGCGGGGTCTTGAATATTTTTCATATCGATGCTATTTTCCCTGAGAAAACTTTCTCGACCTACCATCACTCTGTCAGAACCGACCGCAGCGGTAACACCTTTTCCCGGAGTCTCTTTAAAATCAACGCTCGGCTGAATTTCAATACCGGCTTCTTTTGCTACTTGAAGCAGAGCACGAGCGGCGGGATGTTTACTCATCTGTTCTGCTGAAGCAGCTACGCTAAGCAGTTGTGCCGGCTCGATACCTTTTGCAGGGGTCAGTTTAGTTACATACAAACGGCCGGTGGTCAGCGTTCCTGTTTTGTCAAAAACCATTGCAGTAATTTTTCCCGCAACTTCCAAATCTGCGACATTCTTTACTAAAATTCCTAAACGGGCAGAAGCGCTAATCGCCGCAACCATTGCGCTGGGCGTAGCAAGAATCATACTGCACGGACATGAAATAATCAGGATTGTTATAGCCTGAGATACATTCTTTGTAAAAAACCAGAAGATAAGAGTAATCATCAAAATGGTAGGGACATACCATTTAATATAACGTTCGATAATTCTCATAATCGGTATTTTTGTCTGCTCAGCCTGCATAATAAGCGACTGAACCTTACCGAGCGTCGTATCTTTTCCGGCTTTGGTAACTGTAATATCAAGCATACCCGTCAAATTGTTTGTTCCCGCAAAAACCTGCATGCCGGGGACTTTATCAACCGGCAGCGATTCACCGGTAATTGTCGCTTCATTAACTGAACTGAGCCCGTTTTTCACTTCCCCGTCAGCAGGAATATTATCGCCGGGGCGAACACGCACAATGTCACCGGCTTTCAATTCGCTGACCTTAACTTCTATTTCGGAGCCTCCGGACTTTAGCAAATTAGCCTTAGTCGGCGTTAATTTGACAAGCGATTCTATCGATGCCCTTGCTCCCAGTGCCGTTCGTGTCTCTACCAACTCGCTAAGAAGCATAAAAAATGCCACTATACCGGCGGTTGTATAATCCTGAGTCGCAAAGCAGGCTATGATAGCAAGAGCTGCCAGCTCATCCAGATGGTACTCCTTATTTATTACAGATAACGCCGCATGCCAAATCACCGGAATACTAAGCAGCAGCGCGCCAACAAGCGCAAGAATATCAGCTTCAAAACTGTCATAGCCGTATAGAAATCCGAGCCTCGCAATACCGCTGCAAATTAATAATGTCCCGCCCGCAAGAGTTCCAAGTAAAGCAAGGCTGACTCGCATCTGCTTGCCCGCGGTAGCATGTAAATGATCGTGTTTTAAATGTAAATGTTGGTGTACCATCGATTAATATCTCATTGATTATTATTGGTTAAATAACATCCGTTCTGATAAACAATACCGGCTATCTGTCCGATTGCTCCTTATTTTCAGACTCTTTTACTGCCAGCGGGTCTCGATTCATTTGAATTCTTATTTCCTTGCCGCGGGCGCCTTCTGTCGTCTGAACAATTATTTTTTCTTCTGCATTCTCGAGAACAGCCTGCACCGTATCCAGATAAATCTTTTGAATCACAAGCTCGGGCCTTTCTCTGTATTCAGGAAGAAGGTTTCTAAAATACTCGGCGCTAGCCCGCGCCTGTTCGACCACTGTAGTTCGATAAGTTTGAGCCTGAGCAATGACATTTTGGGCTTTACCCGCAAGAAGCGCCCACAGAGGTTCTGCTTCATCGGTATCCCATACACCTTTTTCAATCGCATCGAGTAATTGTTCTGCATTTTGACCTGCAACCTCATTCAGCGTTTGGTCATAGTACGAGCGGGCGTCACTGACTACCTTCTCCTTAAGGTTAGTAGCCTGTATTGAGGCCCAGAAGGCATCGTGTACTTGTCGCGGCCAAACCTTGTCATCAAGCTGAACAGATACAACAGCAATTCCGCTGTCAATATCGTCAAGTTTACTCTGGAGCAGTCTTCTAACGTGTTCGGTTATAGTGCCTATCTGCTCGAACAAAACATCGTCTATCGTATAATGAACCAGCGTTGTAATCACCGCATCAGCCATCAAATCCCGCAGCATCGGAGTTATATTTTTGGCAATAACATCCGAATAATTCTGGCCGGCTTGTATGTCGTCGAAATCGACATAAGTATTAGTGAAAAATAATTCCGCATCTCGAATCTGATAAGTAATCTGCCATTTAGAATGTACGATATTATAATCACTTTCAGCGCCGCCTACCACATCCTGTGTCCGGCTGCGAGTAATACTGTAACCGTCTCTGATAGGATTGAGTGTGTCCGGGATATGCGGCCGAACCTGAGGATTAAGTTTTTCCTGAGGTGTTTGATAATACCATAATCCATCGAAGGCAAGGTTGGTTTTCTTGGCAACCGGTATTTTAACAAGTTCTTCTATCGGATAAGGCCATATCCATGTTAATCCGGGGTTCAGAACTCTCCGCTCGCCTTCGCCGCGTATCTTCCCGAAAGTCAAAACAAGCCCTTTTTCATCGGGTCCGATAGTCTGAAATCCGCTGATTAAAAACAGCGCCAGCAGGATTACCATAATTATTTTCAACAATATAAAACTCGCCCGGAGGGCATCGGAAAGAAACTTATATCCGCTGTCATCCTGCTGAACGACTTGGGCCTGTGTGTTTTCAGGCATGTTTAAGCCGTGAGTATGATTATGAGAATGATTGTGCTTTTCTTCTGTCATAACAATTCATATACCTTTGCTGATTTTAATTTTTCTGCTGCGGCTCAAGCTCCGGAATTTCTTTGAGCAGCTTGAAAGGTTCGGTATCGGCGCTGAAGACTATCGTCGAGCGTTTTTCAAGAATCTTTTTCAGCGCTTCTGTATTTCTTAAAAAGATAGCAAAAAGCGGGTCATCCCTGAGAAGTTCATAGTATCTTGCCGCTTCTGCGTCGCCCTGGCCTCGGATCGCCTTGGCACGTGCATCTGCAGCCGCTAATAAGAGCTGATTTTTCTTATCCGCATCACTTTTAATAGCAGTAGCTAATGCAGTTCCTTCAGAAATTGTGGCAAGAGTTCTACGCTCTCTTTCGGCACGCATGCGCTCAAAAACATCTTTTGTAGTATCTTCATTTACTTTTAGCTGTTTGATGCCGACGGTTTTTATCTCGATGCCATAGTTCTCTCTGGCCGGAGCCGATAATCCGGCAAGTATTTCCGACTGTATTTTTTCGAACTTTATCTTTTCAGGGTCGCTATTAACAAACTCGGAAAATTCATGCCGGCCGATAACTCTGTTTTGCGAATCCTGAATTTGACTGAGCAGCTTGATTTCGGCCTGTTCGACACTTCCGACCGCGTTGAAAAACTGCAGAGGGTCAACTATCTGCCATATAACAAACGTGTTGACGATAATAGGAACGGCACCTCTGGTTGTTGTCTCGCCGATTTCAGCCTCGAATAATCGCATTCGCCTGTCAAATTTATGGACTCTCTCAATCGGAACAGGCCATCTGAACTTAAGTCCCGGCTCTTCAATCGTCCTCACTGCTTTTCCGAACCGAGTTACCAGAGCGGTTTCTGTCTGCCTGACCTGAAAACATACTGCAAGCAAAAGACCCGTTACGATAACTAAAATTATCAGAATTGTAGTAGCTATATTTTTCATTGTGCTATGTAATCCTCAATACCTGTTATATCATACAAACTTGGGGTTAATTTTTCTTTTACATCGACTTCAAAAATCTGAATATCGTTCTGGTCTGAGACAACAACATATTTTCTGGCGTTTACAAGTGACTGCTCCAGAACTTCAAGCCTTAGATTCCGTTTGTAAATTTCAGGAGCTGCACGATATGGTTTCAGTTGGTCGGCAAACCGCTCGCCGCTGGATTTGGCGGCAACAGCCTTTTCAAAAGCGTAGCCCTTAGCTTGCGAAAGTATCTTAAAAATGTCACCGCTGGCTCGCATAAAGGCTTCATCAAGCAGAACCCCTATTTCGTCGGCGTCGCCCTCTGTTCTTTGCAAAGCGTTCTGATATTTCAAAGCCAATTCGTATAATCTTTCAGCAGCTGATACCGAACCGGCAAGATTGCTCAGAGTATAGTTACGCTCTGCATGGGCTGCGAGAACCGCCGCGTGTTTATTTTGAACCGCACCTATGACTCTTTGGTAATCGGCGGCAACTTCCGGCGGCGGATGAATGCCCTGTAAACCGACAAAAATCACTTCTATTCCCAAGCCCTGCTCGTCCGCGACAGTTTGTATTCTCTCAGTAAGTATTCGTTGGGCCTCTGCTCTTCCCGCACCAAGAATACTTCGCTCCATATCCTGCTGGGTATCGGCTTCTATTTTAGCACTGGCGGCAAAACGCGCAACTTCTCGATAGCAAATAGCTTCTAAAAGTTTTTCTGGATGATTGTGCTTATATAGAAATGAGTATAAATCCTTCACTCTGTATTGAACCGGAACATTGGCGACTATGAGACTGACCGGTACCGCGCCTTCTAAAACATCTTCACCGCTTCTTTGGCTGGCAACAAGCAAACTAAGCTCTTTTTGATAATGCTCCTTACCCCACAAAAGCTCCCTTTCGCGAATCGGCAGATTAGTTTTGGGGTCGATGTTCGGCTGGTATCCGATATATATTTCTCTTATTTCGCTGGTAGGATACTTATAAACAATATCTATAGGCCAAGGAAATTTAAAAGCTAAACCGGGTTCTAATGCCCTGATTTTACCTTTGGATACAATGGGATTTCCAAAACGCTCTATTACTGCCTGCTCGTCAGGTTCTACAATAACTATACAGCTTAAAAGATAAAGACTCAAAATTCCGAACAAAACCAGCGGTATGATTGCCTGCTCTAAAAGCTGATAGAACCACGTCTGAGAAACTTTAAAACCGAATTGATAATCAATCGCTCCGGCTACCGTATGAAGAATTTCTCCCGGCTCATTAATTGTTCCGAGAAGCCGGCTGTCAAACGAAGCTCTGGCATATTCTCCTTTAATCCGAGGCCGATATATATCAAAAACCACATTCAGCAATGTTTCGGCACCGAGAACAGCCAGTAATACCGGAATCACATAAGCCATTACTAAAATCGGCAGAGGAAATTTAAATTGATGAAGCGCAAGACAAACCGATAAAGCAAAGTAAATGATTGCAATTCCCAGCAAACTGCTGCCCCCGGCCCTAAGAGGTTTATATTCAGGCTGGGTACTCAAACCGGTAGCATAGCGGCTCATTAAAAAAGTAGCAAACGCTACCACAACTAAAAACATAGATGATAATAACGGCTGGCCGTTTTCAGCGATTATCTCAAGAGAAGCTCTAAGCTCTAAGAAAAGAAACGCCCCTATGCCTAACTGATACAGCCCGATTATTAATCCGAATATCGGTAAAAACCATTTTTCAAGCGTCGCCAATCTTCGCTGGGCAACATTAAAAAGCTCAGCCTGATTGGATTGCTCGGAAAAGATTGTTTTAGCTGTCGAATCTTTATTGAGCAAACCGGAATCAAGTCTTTCCTGCTCGGCAAGATTGCGCTGATGGAATTGAATCAGTAAAACCAGCCATATCAAAGCCGAAGAAAGAACTAAAAATGAGGCAGACCAAATAGCAAAGAACTTGCTCTGCTTACCTATAATTATTACCATTAAAAACAAAATTACCGTTAAAATCAAACAGGCAATCGAAAGGTATTTAGCCCGCTTTGCAGATAATGTCATCTATTTAATTCTCCGGCAAACAAAAACAATTCTTTTTCGTAATACTTTTCGTCAAAAGTCTTTATACTCTCTTTACAACAGTACAGCCGTGTACTATAACAATAAAATGTTTGGCTGTGTAGCCTAAAGGTATAAAAAACTTATGTACAAATTATTAACCATAATCCGCAATACATTTACCGAAACCATTCGTCAGCCCGTGTACGGTGTTATTATCGCGGCTGCTCTTTTATTATTAGCTATAGGCCCGCATCTTACAATGTACACAATGGAAGACGACAATAAGCTCTTACGCGAAGTAGGTTTATCTACGCTGTTCCTCGCGAGCTTGTTCATATCTATATTCGCCGCATCAGGGGCCGTAGGCCATGAGATAGAAAACAAAACTATTCTAACCGTACTTAGTAAACCTGTCCAACGCCCTGTCTTCATATTAGCCAAATTCTTCGGGGTTGCCGGGGCGGCTGCTTTAGCCCATTATATCTGTACAATCGCCCTGCTAATGGCTATTAGGCACGGTGTAATTGAAACAGTAAGAGACGAATATGATATGACCGTAATGCTTTCGGCAGCAGCAGCCATATTATTCACCGTTTTACTAAGTGCTTTATTTAACTATGTTTACGACTGGAAATTTTCTTCGACTGCTATTGTTTTAGGTTCTATATTTGCAACTTTTGTTATAATATTTTTAGCGTTAGTCGACAGAAACTGGCAATACAACCCGCAGGAAAACAGTATCAATTTACTTGATATATATGCCTCTATTCTATTGTTTTTGGGTGCTTTGGTTATAATAGCATTAGCGACCGCCCTTTCTGCAAGATTTAATACCGTAGTTACGCTAAGCGGGTGCATCGGCCTATTCTTACTGGGGCTTATCAGCGATTATACATTTGGCAGATTTGCCGATGACTACCTTTTAGCAAGAATTTTCTATCATATAGTGCCAAACCTGCAGGTTTTTTGGGTCAGTGATGCTATTTACGAAGAAGCAGTCGTCCCGCTTGGGTACATTCTTACGGCAGGAATATATGCTGTTACCTATACAGCAGGAATTTTGGCTCTGGCAATAGCTGTTTTCCAGCGCAGGCAGGTAGGCTAAACTAACGAAACAACCTAAATCGGCAAATCTTTTACTACGGCTATTTCGTCACAGTTATCCTGTTTGGGACATCGGGCACAATCGCTCCAAACCTTCATAGGAAGCTGGTCCATATCAATACGCTTAAAACCTATTTTTTCAAAAAAAACAGGCTCCATTGTTAACGCGAATAACCTTTTTAAACCTATTTTCTTTGCCTTTTCGACCGCAGCTTGAACCAGTGCCGTTCCTATTCCAATACCTTTTTTAGATTCTTCGACCGCCAATGATGTAATTTCTGCAAGGTCAGACCATATAACCTGCAAACAGCAGCAGCCGATAACGTTTCCGTCTTGTTCGGCAACCACAAATGATTGTATTTTCTCGTATATATCCGCCAGAGAGCGAAACAGCATCTTGTCATGCTCGGCGTAATTGCTGATTAAAGCGTTTATAGTTTTGGCATCTGATACTTTTGCACTTCTCACATTCATAAAAATCACTATAACCTTTCAAAAGGTCGGCTTAAACAAATTTACCGGACACAGGCAATAATTATAACAAGCTTTTCTTTTACTGCACAAAAAAAGCTTCTAATAATTTTTACGCTCGAGCGTGATAAAAAGTGTTGTCGGTATGTTTTTCAGTATGATTTTCGCAAATCCGGCAGCGGGAAAGAACTTCTATAATAATACCTACAGCCGAAAGACCTATCATAACATATACAAGCCTTTCGATTAGCGGAACTTTTCCGAATAAAGCATTTATCACGTCAAAATCAAAAAGCCCCACAAGCCCCAAGTTAAGTCCGCCGATTATCAATAACACAAAACCAATCGAACACGCAGGGTGAATTTTTTTATTCATTCGATTTGTTCCTTTAATGTGTTTAATGATTACTATCGAAGCTCAAAAGCTATATTTAAATATCGGCTTGGAGATTAGTTTTCATGCACATTGAGTGAAAATAGTGATATCGGACTGTATGGTAAATTAGGCGGTTTATTTGGGCTCAAACTCTAAAGCCGCCGAATTGATGCAATAACGCAATCCTGTAGGTGCCGGCCCGTCGCCGAAGACGTGCCCAAGATGAGCATCACATCGGCTGCAGCGAACTTCCGTCCTAAGCATCGAATGGCTGACATCTTCGATATATTCTACATTCTTGGAATCTATCGGCTCATAGAAACTCGGCCAGCCTGTTCCGGAATCAAATTTAGTTCCGGAAGCAAATAATTTATTCCCGCAAGCCACACACAGATAAACCCCTTTTTCTTTAAAATCGTAATATTTACCTGTAAACGGCGGCTCGGTCCCGCATTGTCTGGTTATTTGATACTGTTGTTCTGTAAGCTGCTGCTTCCACTGCTCATCGGTCTTTAAAATCTTGGCATTCATTTGAACCTCGCTATTAAAACACAGGGCAATAGGCTGTTGTGCTTTGGAAACGTTTTTTCCGAGTGAGGCACCGTTCGGAAATAACACATAAATCAGCAAAGCACAACAAACGCCTATTGCACCCAACATTAAACTTCTGCGCAGCATAATTACTTTACTTGCCGTATTTGACGGTGCAGCCGTATTCTTTTGTTCTCGGCGTGCTTACAGGTTCACCCGCCAAAATTTCTGACAAAGCCTTTTCGACATAATTTACTTTTTCCTGACCATCAGGTACTTTTCCAAGAGGAGCGTTGTCAATAGCACCCTCGTACAGAATCACACCGTTAGGGTCGATTATAAACATTTGAGGAGTACGTTTGGCATCATATGCCCGCCCTACTTTGCCTGCTCTGTCGTCGAGTATAGGCCAGAACATACCATGCTTTTCAGCGAACTTTTTATTATCCTCTACAGTCTGATAGTTCGTGCTGTTTATCGAAAGAAAATGAACGTTGTTATCTTTATGGTTCTTCGCAATATCGACCATTGTTGTTACTGTTTCGTAATGATACACAACAAACGGACAGTCGTAATTGAACCATTCGAGTATCACGTATTTGCCCCTGTAATCGCTTAAACTGATTTCCTTACCGTCCAAGTCAGCCAAAGTAAAATCAGTAGCTATTCGAGCATCGGTTTTGTGATGCTCCTTTTTTTGGTTGGGGTCCGCATGGTGATGTTTATGGCCGCAACTTGCAGCCGCTACGGTATTAATCTGCCAACCGTAAACCGCAAGAACCATTACACAAAAAATTGAAAATCCAAGAGTTTTTAAACGGTACATTCTTAATTCCTTTCAAAAATATTTCATTAATTGAGTTTTTTACTTAATAAATACATACTAATCTAATAGGCTTTAGTTCTAAGAAAAACCAAACTTGGTTTGAATAAAAAATTGTTCCGATTTTACTTAGTACTTGACAAGCCAAAAACGCTTAAAGGCATAAGGAATAAACTGATTTTAGTGGGTGTTTTTCCTTATAAAGCCTGCCGATTTTTCCGCTAGATATATGGACTGCGGCGAAATTTCGCAAAAAAATCAAATGCGTTTATTCGGGCTTTGGGGGTTATTAAAATGCATTTTTAGGAATCAGTACATTTCAAAAAAACAGAATTACTGTAAAAAAATTTTGAAAAAATTGCGGTGACATAAAGGCAAAAACGCTTTATTGGAATTTTTTAACATTCGTTTAATAAAGAAGATACCGCAATTTATCAATTTGGGAAAAATTTTTTGATTAATTGCAAGTTTTTACTTGATAAATCTCATCATCTCTGCTACAATTACATTAATCAGGTTAGCTCTGGAAAAGGGAGGTTTCGATTATTCCGTTTTTTAGAGTTCTAAGCTGGTTATCAGTTCTGCGGAGGCTTTAAAGTTTGTCGATTGGTTCCTCTGCAGGTAAACTTTGACAATTGAACTACGGGCTGGGGTTTTTCCAAATTCCTCTTTCCTCCCTCCCGACCTCAGCCCTGCTTTTTTGCGCATTTTTCCGTAAAATAGCCTTTAAAAGCCCCTCTAATGCCCTAAATTCGTCTAAAAATAAGCATTGTTAAAATTTAACGATTATACCTTTTGCGGCAATTAGGTTTGCGAGAAAGCCTTGAAAACTTACGTGAATTTAGAGCAAAGCCGTACTGAAATACCTCTCGGCGCGGTCCGGCAAAACAGTTGTAATATTGCCTTTGATTTTTTTGACAAGCTGCCTTGCCGCCCAGACATTAGCTCCTGAGCTGATTCCGACAAGCATTCCATAATCTCTGCCGAGCTGACGGGTCGTTTCAATCGCGTCTTCATCTGTAACTTCGACCACATCATCGACAAGAGAAACATCCAGAACCCCCGGAATAAATCCGTCGCCGATTCCCTGAATCTGGTGCAATCCGGGCTCATGGCCTAATAAAGCAGAGACATTTTTCGGTTCGACCGCGATGACTTTTGCATCGGGTTTTTGCTCTTTGAGAAATTTGCCGACCCCCTGCAGCGTTCCGCCCGAACCGACGCCGGCTACGAAACAATCTATCTTGCCGCCCATCTGCCGCCATAATTCGCGGGCTGTCTGCTCGTAATGAACCTTCGGATTTTCCGGATTTTCGAATTGCTGAGGGACAAAGATTTTTGGGTTGGCGGCGGCTAATTCCTCGACTTTTCTGACGGCTCCGGGAAGTGATTCTTTGTCGGGGGTTAGGATTAGCTCGGCTCCGAGCGCCGTTATAAGTTTTTTACGTTCTTCGCTCATACCTTCGGGCATAACGATTATAACTTTATACCCCATTAATCGCCCTACCAGAGCAAGGCCGATGCCGGTATTTCCGCTGGTCGGCTCGGCGATGATAGAATCAGGTTTGAGCTTGCCGTCTCGTCTTGCGGCTTCAATCATTGCAAGTGCGATTCGGTCCTTGATGCTTCCGCCGGGATTAAGGAACTCAGCTTTGGCAAAGATATTTTGCCCTTTAAGCTGCAATAAAGGCGTGTTGCCGATAAGCTCGAGAATATTGTCTGTAAGCATAAAAACCCTGTTAAAAATGCTGATTCTACAAAAATTCTGCGAAATACACAAGATTTTTGATGCTAAATACAGCGACTTGGATTTCTAACAAATTCGGCGGAGTATGCCCTATTTTGCAAAAATATTTTTTCACAATAAATACTTTACTTTGAGGTTTTCTTTTTGCTGCGAAAACCGAACGGTTCTTTAGGTTTTTCACCAGAAGGCGGCATAAGAAGCCTTATAGCCTGAATTAGCGTAATTATCTGGTCATCGTGCGACTGAAATTTTTGTTCCAGACGGGCAAGCCGTTTTTGTATTTCTTTGAACGGAGCCAGCATCTGCCGCAATTTTATAAATGCCCGAACCACATAAACGCTCATTTGGACAGCCTTTTTGCTGTTAAGAACGGCAGCAGCCATAACCGCCCCGTGCTCGGTAAAAACATAAGGCCTTTTTCGACGCCCACCCCAATCAGAACTTGATGTCACAAATTGTGATTTCAAGTTTTGAAATTCTGCTTGGCTGATGTGAAAAACAAAATCTTCCGGAAAACGGTCAATATTCCTCTTTACTGCCTGATTGAGGATTCTTGTTTCCACGCCGTATAACTCGGCTAAATCAGAATCAATAATTACTTTGTGTCCACGAATCAGCAAAATTCTGTTTTCGACCCGCTCAATAGGCACTATTGAAATGTTCTTTTCTTCCATACTTATCCTGTCTTTTGTATATAGTGACAGCCGCAGATTTTATCCTTACGGTTAAAGTCGGGCAATAAAAAATCCTCAGCAAATTTAAAACAGTAACGGCCGTCAAGCTATTTACGAGGGCGCCATATGAACTCGCAGCCTTTGTATTTTTCGTCTTTAGCTTTACCTTTTTGATATGAGACTTGTCATGCTGAGTCCCGATTTATAGGGACGAAGGAACTCTTTTTTGCCGTATAGATGCTTCGCTGCGCTCAGCATAACAGGGTCGATGCCGGATACTTGATGCTCGATACCGAACTGTTGATTATTATAGATTATCTTGCTAATAACCCGTTTGCAAATTAAAATCTTCCGGCGGGTGATAAGAAGGTTTATAAGCGATTTGACAGCCTTAATTTCAAAGGAATGCAGATGAAAGTACTATTATTAGGAAACGGCGGACGCGAACACGCAATCGCATGGAAATTATCACAATCTAAAAATCTCACGAAACTTTACACCGCACCGGGAAATCCGGGAACGGAACAGTTCGGCGAAAATGTAAATATCAGCGTTACTGACTTCAAAGCTCTGCTTGATTTTGCCAAACAGAACAAGATTGAGCTAATGATAGCCGGCCCGGAGGCTCCTTTGGCAGAGGGGGCGGTTGATGCGTTCGAGGCTGCGG
>Ga0265293_10005323_pt1 | contig 21628 bp, 17 predicted proteins | sample Munlanlewell138R_FD_192505 | JGI IMG/M metagenome (GOLD analysis project Ga0265293, IMG submission 192505) | Leachate microbial communities from a municipal landfill in Southern Ontario, Canada - Leachate well 138R | ecosystem: Engineered > Solid waste > Landfill > Unclassified | place: Canada... | reverse complement strand
TAAACTTTCAAGAAATTCCGATGCTGAAAGAGAATTAAGAATTTTAAGACAGATGGTTTCTAACGATATTTATATTAATACATTATATTCATATGTGATGTATTCTCTTAATTCCAGACAGCAGGCGCTTGATTTGATGAAAAATATTGTTGAGAATTTTTCAGCTCTGAATAGTTCTCCTGTTCATCAACTTGGAGTGTTTGAAATTAAGAGAGAAGAACTCTTTTTTAATATTGGAGAAATATACAGAAGTATTCCGAATAATAATCTTGCAATATCATATTATAAACAGGCTGTATCAACAGCTCCATATTCTGAAACTGCGAATAAGGCACGAAGAATTCTTACAGAAATGAATGCACTTTAGTTTATATTGAAAAGAAAAAATTATTTTTTCTGTAGATTTTTAAATTTTGTGCATTCCTTTTTAAAATAAAGTTGAACAGTTCCAAGCGAACCGTTTCTGTGTTTTGCAATTATAAGTTCAGTCTGATTAGGATTGCTTGAATTTTCTTTAGTGTAATAATCATCTCTGTAAAGAAAAAGAATCATATCAGCGTCCTGCTCAATTGCGCCAGACTCTCTCAAATCAGATAACATAGGTCTTTTATCGTTTCTTTCTTCAACTTTTCTTGATAACTGGGATAAGGCAATTATAGGAATATTTAATTCTTTTGCCAGTGATTTCAAATTTCTTGAAATTTCAGAAATTTCTTCAACTCGGCTTGCATTTTTATTTCCGCCTGATAAAAGCTGTAAATAATCAACAACAATCATTTTAATGTTGTGTTCCATATAAGCTTTTCTTGCAGCTGCTTTTAATTCATTTATTGTAAGAAAACCTGAGTCATTAATGAATAAACCCGCATCGAAAACTCTTCCGGCACTTAAAACAAGTCTTCCAAATTCACTTTCTGAAAGGTTACCTTTTCTCAGCTTTTCCTGATCAACTTCTGCTTCACTGGATAAAATTCTCTGAACAAGTTGTGTGGCAGGCATTTCAAGACTGAATATTGCAACTGGTTGTTTTTCTTTTAATGCTGCATTAGCTGCAAGATTAAGACAGAATGCTGTTTTTCCTACACCTGGACGGGCTGCAAGTATTATCAGATCAGATTTTTGAAATCCTGAAGTTATTCTGTCTAAATCAATAAATCCAGAGGATAAACCTACAATATTTTCTTTTTTTTCATAGGCAGATTCAATTTTTTCAATAACTTCGTTTACAACCTGATTGATTGGAACAAAATCCTGTTTTGAGGATTTTCTGATGATATCAATAATATTTCTTTCAGCTTTATCAAAAATAACTTCAGTTTCAACACTGTTAAAGCAGTCTTCAGATAAATCTGAACATATTGATATTAATTGCCTTAAAATAGATTTTTCTCTAATTATGTTAACATATGATTCAATATTTCTAGAAGATACTGAAACTGAAAGAAGAGAGTTAATGTAAGCCAGACCACCTATTGATTCAAGTTGATTATTTTTTTGAAAATACTCTTTTAAAATAAAAGGTTCAATACTTTCACCTTTTTTTTCAAGTTCACACATTGCATTGTAAAGTTTTGAGTTTGAAACACTGTAAAAATCTTCTTTGGATAATTTGTCACTGATAAATTTTAAATTTTTATTTTCAAGAAGAATACTACCTAAAACTGCTTTTTCAGCTTCAATACTCTGGGGAATAGTTTTCATTATTCTTCTGTTCCGCTGATTTCAAAAGTCAGTTTTGCACTTATTTTTTCATATAATTTTACAGTTGCCTGATGTTTTCCAGTGTGTTTTACAGGTTCATTTATAATTATTTTTTTCTTGTCAATGTTAATATTGAACTGTTTTTTTAGTTCATCAGATATATTTTTATTGGTTATAGCACCGTAAAGTTTACCGTTTTCACCGGTTTTAGTTAGTATTGAAATTTTTAATTTTTCAAGCTTCTGTTTGATTTCCTGAGCGGCTTCTTTTTCTTTTCTTTCTTTATCCTGCTCAATATTTTTTGTATGGTCTAATTGTTTAAGGTTACTTTCTGTTGCAGCTTTTGCAATTTGTCTGGGAAAAAGAAAGTTTGATGCATAACCGTCAGAAACATTTTTTATATCGCCTTTTTTTCCTAAACCTTTATAATCAGTAAGTAGAATAACTTTCATAAATATTTCCCTCCAAATTTATTAAGTTTTATATGAATGTATTCAGGTAAAAAGGCAGTTCTTGACTACCTTTTTACCTGATAAAAATGATTTTATTCTGTTGTGAATGGAAGAAGTGCAATATTTCTAGCCTGTTTTACAGCATTAGAAATTTTTCTCTGATGAGCTGCACAAGCGCCAGTAACTCTTCTTGGTAAAATTTTTCCTCTGTCAGAAACGAATTTTTTAAGAACGTTAACAGTTTTATAATCTATTTCGATAGAAGGATTTTTACAAAAAAGACAAACTTTTCTTTTTTTTCTTTTATCAAACATAATTTAATTCTCCTTTTTTAAAAATTAAGCTTCTTTTTCAATTTCATGTTTTTCTTTTTTAATAAAGATATATCTGAGCATACCTGGAAGTATGTTTAAAGTAACTGAAGCTGTTTTGATAGCTGTTGTGCTTTCTGTGTCAAGATAATAAAGGAAATAGTTTCCAGATACCTGTTTATTAATTTCATAAGCAAGTTTCTGAACTCCTCTGTTTTCTTCTTTTAAAACGCTGAAACCGTTTTTTTCAATTACTTCTTTGATTCTTGCGAGTGTAGCTGTTTTTGTTTCTTCGTCGAGATCTGTTCGAAGAATAAACATAAATTCATAATGTTTCATAAAACCTCCCTTTGGCTTTATAAGGGGATTTAAAACTCCCCAGGGTTAAATTTTGTCTTTAATTTAAAAGACTTTGATGTATTATAGAAAAAAAAATATAAAAAGTCAAAAAAATACCAGTGACCTATGGGGTCTGTGCAGTATAATTTTGCTGAAAGCAAAATTGGACGGCCTGACCCCTAATAATATTGCCATTGTAATAATATTTTTTTATAATGTTCTTTATGAAAAAAATTTTAATTCTATTATTTATTTCAATTTTCAATTTTTTATCATATTCAGGTTACCGGTTTGATAATGATAATGTTATTTTTTTTATTACTGATAAAAATTACAGCTCGGTAGCTGTGGCAGGAACTTTCAACAACTGGTCTGATAAAAATCATACTATGAAAAAAAAAGATAATATTTGGGAAGTTTCACTTAAGTTGAACCCGGGTAAATATCAGTATAAATTTGTAATTAATAATTCTGAATGGATTTTAGATCCTGATAATGCTTCTGTTATAAAAGACGGAAATTTTGAAAACTCTTTTATTGAAGTGGCAGTTTCTTCGAATAATCAGAGCGGTTCTAATCAAAATAACACAGTGTCTCCAATTGTTATTGAAAATAATCCAAATATAATAAAATTTAAATATGTGGATAAGGGAGCGAAATCTGTAAGTGTTGTCGGGGATTTTAATGGTTGGAATATAAATACTTTCAAGCTTGAGGATATAAATGGTGATGGTATATGGGAAGGTGAATTTTATATTGAAGATGGTCATTATATGTATATGTTTGTTGTAAATGGTAGTAAATGGTATTCAGATTCTGAAGCTAAAGAAATGAAAGACGATGGTTATGGTGGCAAAAATTCATTTATTACTGTAGGTCAGCGGTAAATTTCAAAGTTAAAGTTTTAATTCAAGTTTACCTTTTTTCCGATATTTCATTTGAATAATAAAGTATCTGGAGAAACAGGTGAAAAAACATTTATTAATTATTGCAGCATTAATACTATTTTTCAGTACATCCTACTCTTCTAATCCTTTTTCGGATGTACCGAGAGAGCACTGGGCTTATGATGCTGTCAGAGAGCTTATTTCTCAGGGCTATCTTGGAGGATACCCAGACGGAAGTTTCAAGGGTGAAACTACTGTATCCAGATATGAAATGGCAGTAACGATTGCAAAAATTCTGGATAAAGTTAGAGATGTACAAACTGCTGGCGGTTTTATAGATGCTCAGGAAGCTGCCACTATAAGAAAACTTTCTACAGAATTTCGTGATGAACTTGATTCTTTAGGAATAAGAGTGGGTAATCTTGAGGATAGAGTTAAAAAACTTGAAGAAAATCATACAAAACTTGAAAAAGATGCTGGTAAATTCAGAATTTACGGATCATATTTTCATGAATCGCTTTTTGATATAAAAGAAAGTGGTTTTAATTCAAATAATAGAAAGTTCAGAGAACCTTATCATTCTGTAACTCTTGAAATGCTTTCAAAACCAACAGAACAGTCTCAATTTTATATAAAATTTAAAAATGGAATGACAAATATTACTGAACCAATAAAATTTGAACCACCTGATAAAGTAACATATAACGATACAAACAGATTAGCAATTCAAAATTTGAATTACAATTTCAAAGCTCCGAGAGCCGATACCAGAGTATACTTCAGAGAAGGTGCAACTTCACTTGATGATCCTCTCAGGATTTTTTCAAACCCCTGGCATTCTCCGATGGGAAGAGATGGTGGTTCAGGTGTTGAAATGAAAGGTAATCTTAACATTGATACAAGCTATTATTTAACTGCTTTCAGAGCCCAGGAGACAAGCAGTTCAGCAACAGGAGATTATTATATTGGTTTAAGATCAAGATATAAAGTGCCAGCAGAAATATTCCCTGAAGCAGCAATTACTGTTGGTGGAACTTATGCACAGAGATTTTATCCTTATGATAAAGATAATCCTAAAACTGATTTTGATGGTTTTTCGGGTCTTGATGTTGAGTATATAAAATCAGGAGATTATAATTTTTCTTCTAATATTTATGTGATGAAAACAGAGACTAATGTCGGGAAAGCTTCAAAAGAGGATGTCGAGGGAACAAAAGGATTCAGAATGACCTCAAATTATAAAAAAGGACCTCTGTCATCAAATATGACTTTTTATAATTATGAGCAGGGATTTACAATTCCATTTATTGCTCCATACAGTTATGCATTTAGAAACTATGGTGGAGAGTTTTCTGGAAGACCTGAATGGTATTATCACTGGAACGATGTTTATAAGTATGGAGAAAGATATTTTGACATGACTAACAGTTATGATCTTGCTCTTGGAAATGGTCAGAATGTTCATGTTAAAACAAATTATCTAAAATTGTGGTGGGATAAAGAAGACGGAACAGATGCCTGGTATAATCATGAAGCAACAAGATTTTCACTTGATATTTATCCTACTTTTTCTGATAAATTCAAAGCTGAGCTTTTAAATAAAATATGGAAAGATCCAAAACCAGGGGAAAAAGGCTTTTATAAACATGAGCTTAAATTGTTTACCACACTTAACTCTGAAAATAATACAAAACTTGATGTCGGTGTTTGGTCTGAAAAAGATAATGATAAGAAAAATCTTGCAGGAGACACTTCAAGAAAAACAGGTATATGGGGTGCTGTAAGTGTAAATGCTACAGATACAATCTTTACAAAAGTAGGTTTTGATTATGGAAAAGGTCCAATTGGCTGGGATAATGTAAACAGTCCTTCAGGTGATAAAGAAAACAGATGGTGGACACAGTATCTTGAAACTACTGTTGACCTTGCTGAAAATCTTGCTGTTGAAAACTCATTTTATGTAAAACATTCAGGTGAATACGGACAAAAACTTAACCGAACACGTTTTATTAAAAGTGTTGTTTCTGTTTCTTTTACCCAGAGACTTAAAGGAAGATTTGGTTACTGGTGGAAAGACTTCAGCGACGGAACTCAGAGACAGCATACCCATGCTGATTTAAACTATTCGGGGGCTGATGGCACTAGACTCAGATTGGAATATTCTCCATTGTATGATGATGGGTATAAAGGTTTTGATTTGGAAAATATTAATGATGTTAATGTTGAAACATACAAAAGATTCAGATTTACTGTTTCGTCAAAATTTTAGAGGAGTGATATGAAAAAGATTTTTAAAATTACATTTTTATTTCTGGTTACTCTAATGATTGCAGGCTGTGGTATGAATCCTGTTCAAAAATCTGTTTCTGAGGCAGTAAACAGAGAAATATTATTTCATCATGATGATACTAAAGGTGATGGTTATGGACCTGGGTTCTATACTTATCCGCAGCTCTCAGAGTATAAAAGGAATGCTTATGATTTAAGAAGTTTTACAGTTGAAGATGCTGGAGATTTTATTTATCTTAAATTCAGATTTTTTGAAGAGATTGCAAAAAATACATCCTATTTTGGAAGATTCGGTCAAATTATTATCGATGTCTACATTGACCGGGATCAGCAGCCTTATTCAGGTGAAATTCATACTCTTCCTGGAAGAGATGTTGTTTTTAATCAAAATCAGGCATGGGAGACAATGGTTCTTGTTAATCCACTTGAATCAGAAGGGGTGAGATATTTTCTTGATAATGATTATGAAGATGTAAGAACCAAACTTCTTTATAAATCAGGGAAAATTGTTGTTCCTGATTTTTATATTACAGGATTTGACACAATAACTGCAAAAATTCCTAAAAAAGATATTGGTGAGCCAAAATCGTGGTGGGGATATCAGGTTTTAGTAATGGGATTTAATGAAAATAACAGAGGCAAAGATAATCTTTTCTTGATGGAAGCAAGAGCAACTACAGGCATTTATAATTTTGGAGGAGGTTCTGCATATTTTGGAAATCCTAATGTATTGGATATTCTTGACAATGGAGATAATATTAATCAGAAAGAAATTCTTTCCGATTTCAGTTTGAATCCTGAGCGTTCTATGGCAAAATTTCCTGAAACACCAATGATTTATGGGAAAAAAATTGAAGGTGTGGAAAAGATTGATATTTCGATAAATAAATCTGCTCAGCAGTTTCTTAAAAATAGAGAAAATGTCGAAAATAAAAATAAGCAGGAAAATTTAAACAGTGATTGTAAGAATAATATGGCTTTAATACTCGAAGCTGCTTATCTTTACAGAAAAGAAAAACCAGATGACAGGAATTTTACTTTTTTTGACTTGTTATTGTCGGGACTAGTTTCTGATAATATCAGATGTAAAGATGGTGGTTATTATAGATTAAAACACCTTGAAAAAGGAAAAATTAGAATCGAGTGTATAGACCTGGAAGGAAATATTCTGCATGGTTTTGCAGAATAAGGAGGAGAGAATGAGAAAAATACTAATTTTTTTACTGGTAATTATGTTGTCTGGGTTTGTTTCTCAGGCGGTAGTCGGGGTAAGAAACCTTGGATATGGAGATTATGGGACAAGAGCTATTGGAATGGGTGAAGCTTATACTGCGGTATCAGATGATTCTGGCGGTATTTTTTTCAATCCGGCAGGTCTTGCAAAAATTCAGCCAGGAGTAAGAGAAGGTTCTTTCATGTTGAAAGCAAATTTGAGAAATGAACTTTCATATGATGGTGCAGCTTTTACAGCTCAGTCGCTTCAAAATGAAAAAAATGTCAGATTTACAATTTCAGAATACCTTGAAAGAAGATTAAAACCCCCTGTTAACCAGTCCACTGTGGCTTATAATTTTGGAATAGGCATGCTTTTTTCTTCTGACAGAAACAGATTTGAAAAAAATGATTTCAGAATTGCAGTTGCGAGAAAAATGCATCTTTTTGGTCAGCCTGACGCAGCTGTTCTTACAGGGGTAAAACTTGGGTTTACAAGTTATTCTAACTATCTTGATTCTGAGGGTAAATTGAAGAATTTTAATGAGACTACATTAGGTTTTGGAACAATTTATCAGTTTTCAGAATTTCTTGATATTGGGCTTTCGATTGATAATCTTTTTGCTGATTCGCCTTATAAACTGCCAACAGTTTTTACACTTGGTGTTGCTCTGCACATTGATGAAACTACTTTGCTTGCTCTTGATGGGTATAATTTGGTTGCAAATAAGAAAGTGGAAGGTGCAGAAGGTGATGAAGCCGAATTTAGAATAGGTCTTGAGAAAAGATTTGTTGAAAATAACCTGACTTTCAGATTTGGTTCAAAAAATGGTAATTTTAATATGGGATTTTCAATGAGTGTTACACCAAATTTCCGCATGGATTATGCTTATATGGGTGATTATGACAGTGATGTCGATCAGCATTTTATCGGTGGAAGTATGCTGTTTTAACATAAAATGAGTTTGCCGGTGTAGCTCAGTTGGAAGAGCAGCTGATTCGTAACCAGCAGGTCACCAGTTCGATTCTGGTCATCGGCTCCAGAAAAAAAGGTGAATAATGTTCAAACTATATAACGTAATTGAAGAAATAGTAGTTGAAAAAATCAGAGAACTTGCTGAATCTGATAATGAATTCAACTGGAATGAAAAAAACATTTTAGACAGTGCAGCTATTGCCTTAAATCAGCTTCCTGTTAAATATATTGTTACAAGAAAAGGTGAAGCTTATGTTAAACTTGAGTTTTTAAAAATTCAGTACAAAGTTGATATTATAACTGAAATAATTCAGGCAATGGAAAAAGTTAAGAAAAATCCGTAAATAAAAATTTACCTGTTGATAAATGTGATTAAAAAAGTGAGGACTGATTTTATGAAAAAAATACTTGTTCTGATAATTACCTGTTTTGTTATAAACAGCATAAGTGCAAAAGAAGTTAAAATATTTGAGGTAAATTCTCAGGATACTGAGAAAATGGAAAGTATTTTCAGTTCATTTTTAGATGAAAATTCATTTATCAAATCAGATACTCAGACAGGTAAAATAATTGTTGAAGCAGAGCTGGAAATATTAGATAAAATTGACTATATATATCAGAATTTTGTTACAGAAAATAAACCGAGACAGATTATGATTGAAGCAAGAATAGTTGAAGTGGGAATGAATAAAGATACAAGTTTTGGTTTTGAATGGGAATTGAATAAATCTTTTTCAATTCTCTCATCAAATACTGATTATGCAATTAAATCAGATGTAAATCTCCCACCTGTGCAATATTTAACCGGGGGAACTTTCAGGCTTTCAACAATAACAAGTACTGATTTTGATTCTGTACTAAATCTCATGTATTCACAGGATAATATTAATATTGTCTCTAATCCGAGGCTTTTTGTTCTTGATGGTAGAGAAGCAGATATACTTATAGGTCAGAAAATTCCATATAAAAATTCAATAATGCAGAATGGAACAGTAACAACTGATACAATTTTCAAAGAAGTAGGAATTAAGTTGAGTGTTAAACCGGAAATTATATTTGGAACAGATAACTTAATCAGAATGCTTATTAAACCTGAAATTAGTAATTTTGTAGGGTGGTCTCCTGATAATGCACCAATTATTGATACAATTTCAGCTGATACAGAAGTTATTGTGAAAAATGACAGTGTGGTTGCTATTGGAGGTTTAATCAAGGCGGACACTGTTGAAAGTTTCATGAAAGTTCCAGTTCTTGGAGATCTTCCGTTTTTAGGAAAGGCTTTTAAAAGAAGACAGACTGAAAGAAAAAGAAAAGAAATAGTAATTTTTCTAATCCCAAAAATTCAGGGTGATTTCATGCCAGTTAAAAATAAAATTTCTTCAACTTCCAAACCGGCTTCTAAAAACCAATCTGGCGGTATATGGCAGGATGTCAGTCATGATACTACAGAAGTCAATTTTTTTTGAAATTTAAAAAAAAATATTGTATTATTATCCGAAACAGCTTTTTTTAATTGCTGTTTTTTTGTTATTTAAAAATTATTATTATATGGAGTATTTTAATGCAGTGTAAAAAATGCAGAAAAGAAACAGAAACAAATGATCTTGGATTATGCAGTTCATGTCTGAAACAGAGTTACGATATATTAAAAAAAGAAATTGCTGTTGAAACCGACACTGCGATTGTCAACAATGAAATTGAAGAAATTATAATTGGCGGCATACTTAATGATAATTTTATTTTAAATAAATGTTTTCAGCATGGAATTAATACAAGTATTTTTTCAAATCCAGATAATGCAAATATTTTCAGTCTTATTGAAGAATTATATGCAGAAAAACCTGATAATATTGATGTAAATTTTCTGAAACAGAAATTACAGGCTACTGGTAAAACCCGCTCAGTTGAAATATTAAATAAAGTGGCTGCACTCAAAAATGTTAAATTTTCTCAGATTAAACTTTATATAGATATATTGAAAGAAAAAAAAGCCTATGAACACATAAAAAATATTGGTCTTGACATGATAAATTATGTTGAAGATCAGGATGCAAGAAAGAAAAAGCATATGGTTGACTATATTGCTGATATTACAAAAAATCTTGGTGAGTTGCAGAAACAGCAGATTGAAAAGGGTATTTCTACAATAAAAGATGAGCTTTTAACCATTGCTTCTGAAATTTCAAAAAGAAATAAAGAAGGAGAACTTCTAACAATAGGTTATGATATCAGACCTTTTAACGACCTTAATGCCAGTCTTTCTGGATTGAGAAAGGGTTTTCTTTATGGAATAGGTGGTGCTCCACGAAGAGGAAAGACCACTTTTACACTTGAAATTGCAACAAATCTTGCAACACGAAATAATATTCCAGTTTTATTTATTTCATGGGAACAAACAAGAAAAAATCTTATTTACAGACTTCTTGCTAAAGAGACACAAATTAATCCAGATACGCTTCAGCGAAAACAGCTTTCAAAAAATACAGACCTTGAAATGAAACTTGCAAAAGGCTGGAGAAAAATGGAAAATTTTATGGATAGATTATATGTTATCGAGGGATCAAAAAAAGATACTCTTGAAAGAGTAAAATCTTATGCCTACAACGCTATGCAGGAATTTAACACAGATGAAGTTGTTATTTTCTTTGATTATCTTCAAAAAATGCCACTTTCTGGTCAATATCTTGATGAAAAATTCAAAGTTGAAGAAGTGTCAACACAATTAAAACTTCTAAGCCTTGAATTAAACTGTCCGATTATTGTTATTTCTTCACTCAGTAAAGAAGGTTGTAACATAGATATGGAAAATTCTAAAGACCGTCCGGGAATATATCACTGCAAAGGTTCGGGAGATATTGAATATGACCTTGATGCTGCAATGATAATGGCTAAAGACTGGGAAGATACCAGAGAACTTACCGAGCAGATGAAAACAGTTGCTTTTGACATGGGTAAAAGTATTGATTTTCTTCCTAAAGTTGATATTATCAATATTTATCTTGATAAAAACAGAGATGCTCCTGAAGGAATTTCTTCTGTAATTCAGTATCTCTTTATTATTGAAGCTAACAAATTTGTTGAGCTGGGTTATAAAATTGAGAGTGATAATTTCAGATTTAAAAAAATTCAAGGAATATTAAAAAATTTGGTTGAGGAAGGATATATCTCTTTTAGAGATGGTGTAGCTAATGCAGGAAAAGAAAATCCAAAAGTTTTTATATAAAACTGTTTTATTTTTAATAGTGACAACTTGTTTTTTTACACTTTCTGGATGTTTCGGGGGGGCTTCTCCCGGGCTTAAAGTTTTAAAAATTACAGGTGAACAGTATTTTAATGATGCGAAAAGATATCTCAGAGAATCACAATTCATTTTTGATAATTCAAAAATAAATTCAGTTCATAATAATATAGATAAAAATCAGCCATCAGAGGGAGCTTCATTAAGAGGTGAAACTGATAAAATGCTTATATATCTGAAAATACTCAGAGAATATTCATCTATAAAAAGAAACTCAAGAAAACCAGATATAAAAAATCTAAATATTATAGATAGAGAATTACATAAAAAGGTTGGGGCAGATTATAATTTTTTAAAAGTTTTTTATCTTTATGTTAAAAGTTTTTCAAATATAGAAAAAAATTCAGCTGATGTAATTAATGTTTTTTCTTTAAAATCATATTTTAATGGACTTACTGAATATGAATTTCCGTATTTTTTTGGTGGAGAAAAAATCGATGTTAACATGATAAATTATTTCTGTGATATGACAATTTTACAGCACGGATATTTTGCAGATGTAAATATTTTCGAAAATAATGATGAAAGTATAAAAGCTGAAAATCTTATCTTTTCAGAACTTTTAAGAAAAGGTGAAGCATATTACCGAGCAGGACTTTATGATGAAAGTGAAAAATATTTAAAATATTTTAGATTGCCTACTTTTTCTGAATTCGGATTAAAAGATTATGCTCTTGTTCTTTTAAGTGACGCCTATAAAAAACTTGAAAGGCGAGGAGATTCCGAGAGTGCAAATTTAAAAAATGAAATGAATCTAAGGTTTATTCCTGAAAATCATTTTTATTTTATGACAGATGAGCAGAAAAAATTATTTTCAATAATATTAAAAAAACTTGATGATAGAGAAACTGTTGAGGATATGCTTGATTTGATATCCACGCCAAACAAATATTTATTAAATGATTTTTCAGATGTTGAAAAAAAACAGCTTATCAGTTTTTATAATGCTGAATATGGCAAAGATATTGAGTTTAATGGAAAAAAAACTCTTCTATATGATTTTTTAGAAGCAAACAGTTATTTAAAAACTAATAAAGTTTTGTTATATTTTTACAATAATTATATTGAACTGTTATTTGATGGAAAATTAACAGGTTTTTTCCTTAAATCAGGTGATAGTGTGTTGAAACCGCTTGCCGATAACAAGTTTGAGTTCAGAATGAATGATTTTAAAGCGAAAACAGTTTATTTTACAATAGAATATTCTCCTGAGGATGGGGGATTAAAAGAAGAAAAAATTATATTAACTTTCGAGGAATAAATGCCAAAACTTTTTATTAAAGATGTAAATGAAAATGAATATGAATATAAGCTTGATGCTGAAAAAAAATCGGTTGTTGTAAGTATTGGAAGAGTTGCAACAAATGATATAATATTTGATGATGTAAAAGTATCGAGAAATCATGCCAGAATAAGCGGTGACAACAAAGGTTCATTTGTTATTGAGGATCTTGAAAGCTCAAATGGTATTTTTATTAATGGCAGACGAGTTAACATGAAACTTTTAGAACCTGATGATGAAATTAGAATAGGTGATAATTTTATAAAATTTAAAAACGAAAGTGAACTCAACAAAGTTATCGGAGAGATACAATCCCTGAGAGATAACATTGGCAAAATAACAGATGTTGATGGTAAAGAATTGAATATTTCGTCAAAGCTGAATTCAGTTCTGTCTAATATGATGAAATTTGCAGATTTTGTGGTAAAAAAAGAACCTTCTCATAAAGATATATCTCTACAGCTTAAAAAATATGCTAAATATATTTTTGATATAAAAAAGCAGTATATGACTATAGAGAAAGAATATTCTTCACTCTTTTTTCTTAATAAAATTTCAAAAGCTATTGGAAATATAGTTGAAACAAGAGACTTTTTTACTTATTCTCTTGATATAATACTGGCACTTCTCGGTGCTCAGCGTGGCTTTATAATGTTTTATGATAAGGAAAAAGACAGATTTGAAGTGAAAATAGCAAGAAAAATGGATGAAGAAATCAAAAACGTCGAAAGTTTTTCGCATAATATTGTAAAACATGTTTTTGATACAGGAGAAATTTATCTTTCTAATTCACCGGAAAATGACCCAAATATAAATGCTGGAAAAAGTGTGGTCAATTACAATATAAAAGCCGTTATGTCAGCTCCACTTAAATACAAAGGTGAAAATATAGGAGTGATTTATATTGATAAGCAGCTTGAAACAAGCAATTTCAGTGAAGCTGACAAGAGATTTTTTGAAACTTACTCAAATTATTGTGCGTTGACATACGAAAGAGTAAAACTGTTTTCTGAACTTGAAGATTCTTATCTTGCTTCAATAAAAGTTCTTGCAAACGTACTTGATGCCAAAGATCCATATACTCATGGTCATTCTGAAAGAGTGATGGAGTATTCGGTTGCAATTGCATACAAAATGTTTTTAAGTGAGAAAGATATAAAAAATATTAAATTTGGTGCTCTGCTGCATGATATTGGGAAAGTAGGAGTTGATCTTACAATTTTAAATAAACCCGGCAGACTGACAGACGAGGAATATGAAATAATAAAAAGCCACCCTTTTCAGGGATTTGAAATTATCAAACCTGTTAAATTTCTTGAAGATAAATTTGCAGCCATAAAATATCATCATGAAAGATGGGACGGCAAAGGTTATCCTGACGGTCTTAAAGGGGAAGAAATTCCTCTTGAGGCTAGAATTGTAGCTGTAGCTGATACTTTTGATGCAATGACTTCAACCCGGTCGTACAGAAAAGCATTGGAAAAAGATATTGCTATTGCTGAAATTGAAAAAAACTCGGGAACCCAGTTTGATCCACGTATTGTGGAAGCGTTTATGAAAGTTGTTAACAAAGAAAATGTAACTCAGGTCTGGAATCGAGGACAGGAAATTCAAAAACAGCTTGAGGAGAATGTTTCTTGTTAGGAATAGACATTGTTGAAATCTCAAGGATTGAAAAGCTTATTTCAAAAGAAGGCGATAGATTTTTAAATAGAATTTTAAGTGCTCAGGAAATTGAAATAGCACTCAGAAGAAAAAAAATTGCTGAGTTTGCATCAGGAAGATTTGCTGTAAAAGAAGCTTATGTAAAAGCAACTGGGGATAAAAAAACCCCTTTTAATGAAATATGTATTTTAAATGAAGAAAATGGCAAACCCTATATAAAGGGAAGACATGATATTGAAATATCTATAAGTCATGAAAAAAAATTCGCTGTCGGAGTTGTGCTGGTAAAATTAAATTAAACAGGATTTTATATGAATATTGATAAATGTGTGTTTAAAGCAAGCGACGTAAGAGAAAGTGATTTTTTTTTGATTAATAATGTTGGAATACCATCCACAGTTCTGATGGAGAATGCTTCAGTTAAATGCTCTCTTCTTATCTCAGAAAAGGTCAAACCGGAAAGTGTATTGATAATGACAGGTAATGGGAATAATGGTGGAGATGGTTATGCTGTGGCAAGAAATTTATATTTATCTGATATAAATGTTGTTATAGCAAGTCTTTCGGAACCTGTATCTGAAGCATGTAAAATTAACAGGAAAATCTGTGAAAATCTTGGAATTTCAATTATTACCCCGGAAAATTTTTCTGCAATTTCAAGAGTTAAATTTGATACATTTGTTGATGCAGGTTTTGGTTCGGGCTTTAATGGAGAGCTTCCAGAGCATGTTCTTAAAATTAACAAATTTGTTTCTGGAAGAAAAGTAATAAAAGTTGCAATTGATAATGTTTCAGGTCTTAATCTTGAGAGTGGTGCAGTTTCTGAAGGCACACTTCCTGCTGATATTACAATCGCAGTTGGAGCATATAAAAAAGGATATTTTACAAATGCCGGTCTAAGATATTCAGGTAAAATTTATCTTGTTGATATTGGATTGATTTTTGAAGAGGATGCTGAATACTGGAGGATTTTCGAAAAAACAGATTTTATGCTGCCTGACCGGAAACATTTTTTTCACAAAGGAGCTGCTGGAAAAGTTGCGGTAATGGGAGGCAGCAGAAAATATACAGGCGCGCCATTATTAAGCTCATCTGCTGCCTTCAACGCAGGAGCTGGATATGTTTATTGCCTTTTGCCGGGTGATTTAAAAAATTGTAATTTTTACAGACCTGGTGAGATAATTTTTGAATATACTGAGAAAAAAGATATAAAAAAAACTATTGATTTTTTAAATGAAAAAGTGGATACATTACTTGCCGGACCAGGTACCGATTTTGAGTATGACAGAAAATACTGGCTGGAACTATTTAAGGGATTAAAAAATAAAAATATTATAATAGATGCTGATTTATTTAAAATTCTATCCCCTGCTGATTTAAAAATAAAAGGTAATAATTTTATATTGACTCCACATATTGTTGAATTTGCTGAATTTATTAAAAAAGATTATAAAAAAATGGATATTATTAAAGAATTTGAAGCTTTTGCAAAAAAATATCCAGATTTATTTTTAATTTTAAAAAAACCTGGAACATTAATAAGTTATAAAGGGCAGAAATTTGTGATACCGAGAATAGCGGACTCTCTTGCTCATGCTGGAACCGGTGACGTTCTTGCAGGTATAATTGCAGGTTTTTGTGCACAATCCCAGGCTTTGAATGCTGAAGTTGTTTTATCAGCAGTTTTTGCTCATGTTTACACAGCGTTAAGATTATCTGAAAAAAAATTCACAGGCTCAATTACTCCTACCGATATAATTTTAAATATGGGGGAATATGTTTATGAATTACGATAACTTAATTAAAAAACTTTCAGCGGGAACATGGGAAGAAAAGATAAAAAGTGCTGGTGCTCTGCTTGTGGCTGATAAAAAAGTTGATGAAAAACTGCTTATGGCACTTACAGATGAAAATGATGATATAAGATACTGGGCATTAAAAATTCTTGGTGAAAAATATCCTCAAAAATACAATTTTTATGCTGAATCAATGCTTGAAGATACTGCCTGGTTTGTAAGGTGTCAGGCTGTTTCAATTTTGATGGATTCGGACTATGAAAAATATATAAAAAAAATAAAAAAAATGCTTAAAACTGAAACTGAAGAGGAAGCACTGGATTTTATAAAAGAGAAGATTAAGAGTTAAACGAGTTGAGGGTTAGTAAGTTGAGAGTTACAAGAGTTGGGGGTTAAGTGAGTAGCGGTACATTTCTAATTATATTTCTAAATATGTTATAATTTCGACTATGAATTGTCCAAGGTGTGGGAATGTCTTTGAGGGGGAGGTTATTCTATGCCCATCCTGCAAAGATTATTTTCAAGTATTAAATAAAGCTGAATTCAAAAAAAGGATTATTGCAGGTTTTATAGACTCTGCAATAGTTTTTCTATTATTTTATTTACATTTTCTAACTGCAGTTTTTGCGCCTTTTTATATATTATTTAGAGATATTGCAACAAGAAATGGAAGTGTGGGAAAATTTGTCACTGCATTAAGCATTGTAGATTTGAATAAAAGAGTGAGAGCGGATTTCAGACAGAGAGTGGGAAGGAATTTTTTTCTTGCAGTTGGTTCAATGGCTATTGTGCTTACTGCAATGTTTGAATTTATTCCTGTTGCAGGGTTACTGTTTAAATTTTTAAGATATGGTTCTTTTGGGTTTTTCATGTGTTTTATTGCACTTGAAATTGTATATATATTTAATGATGAAAAAGGTCAGAGACTTACAGAAAAACTATCGAACACAATGATTGTTTAAAAAAATATAATAATTACGGAGAGGGATATGGATCAGAGTAAAATCAGTTTTGATAATATTGTTAAAAATCTTGACAGTAATTCACTTGATGAAAGATTACAGGCTTTAGACAGCTTATATCTTTTTGATACACCAGAGGCCTGCGAGCATTTTATAAGAATGTTACGTGATTCAAGCAGCGAAGTTCAGATTAAATCTGCTGAAGCTCTAATTAAATATAAAGACAGAAGAAGTATCCCTCAGCTTATTGAAACTTTAAATGATAAAAATAAAGAAGTAAAAAAAAGAGTAATTTATGTTTTAGGAGAATTAAGAGACAAAACTACAGTTGAACCGCTTCTTGAACTGCTTTCCGATCCTCGTGGAGAAATAAGAAGAGAAGTTATTTCAGCTCTTGGTAAACTCGGTGATGAAAGAGCTGTTGAACCTCTTATAAACATACTTTCCGATGATAATAAATATGTTAGACTTAAAGCAATTGAAATTTTGGGAATATTGGGTGATGAAAGAGCGATTGAACCAATAATTCATAAGCTTGAAGATGCTTCATCTGATGTTAAAATCGAAGCTGTTGTTGCTTTGAAAAAATTAGGAGATACAAGAAGTCTGGATAAAATTCTGAGTCTTTTTTCCGACCCTAATCCGGGAGTTAGAAAAGAAGCTTTAAATACAGCAAGAGTTATTGGTGATGACAGAACAATAGAAAGCTATCTTAAAATGCTCGGTGATGATGTAGTTGAAGTCAGAATGGCTGCTGTTCAAGCGTTAAGTGAAATTAATGATCAGAGAAGTATTGAAGGTCTTGTTAAACTTCTTGAAGATACCAACTGGAAAGTAAGATTTGAAGTTGTAAATGCTCTCAAAAAAACAGGAGTGTACGACGTAATTGAAAAAATTTCAGATAATTGTATAAAAGACCCTAATCCTGAAGTAAGAAAAGCTTTTCTGTCATTTCTGATTTTATCAAGTGATGAAAAATATGTTGAAAAAGCTGGATTTTTGGTAAAAGATGAAAATAAAGAAGTAAGACAGCTGGTTGTGGATTTCTTTAATGCTGTTGGTTCAGAAAAAGTTATTTCCTATCTTGTTGAATTTTTAAGAGATTCTAATCCTGATGTAAGAGTTTCAGCTATCCGGGCTCTTGGTAAAATTTCTTCTGAAAAAAGTGCAGATTCTCTGCTGGAACTTATTAACGACGAATTTGAATCCTATATTAAAAAAGAAGTGATTGAAGCAATAGATGGAATAGGCAATGTCAATTATGTTGAAAAACTGAAAAAATTGCTTAAAGATGAAGACCCAACTGTTAGAGAAAGTGTTGCAAAAATTTTAAGAAAAAATAATCTTCTTAATTATGAACATTTTATGGAAGCTGCAAGAGCTTACTATAAAGAAACTAAATACAGAGAAGCGCTTGAATGTATAAATAAAATTGAAGACATTGGAAGTTATGATAATGAGTTAAACAGAATGAAAGCTTATTCGCTGTTCATGCTTGGAAAACTTGATGATTCATACAATGCATATAAACAGGTTTTAAATGGAAATTACAGTGCTGAAGTACTTAAAGAAATCTCAGAACTTGAGGAAAAAAGAAATAATATTTCAAGTGCTGTTTCAATGCTTGAGCAGTATGTAAATAAAAACGTCAATGATTTTGCTTCGATATTAAAGCTTGCAAAACTTTATGAAAAAAATCACGATGCTGTCAAAGCATCATGGTATTATAAAAAAGTTGAAGAAAAGGAAACAGACAATATTTACGCTGCACTGTTTTTTTTCAGAGAAAATATTGATACAAAACCTGAAAAGGCAATGAGTTATTTTAACATAATATGGGATAAAAATTATGTTGATGAAAAAATATATATAAAAGCAGCTGAATATTTTGAAGAAAGAAATGAAACCCACAGGCTTGTTGATTTATGTAAAAAGCTTGAAGAAAATAATATTTCTTCTCCGCTGATTAACTATTTTAACTCAATTTTTTATTTATCCAACAATCTGACTGGTGAGTTTGAATATTATTTTTCAAAAATTGAAATTGATAAATTGGTTGCTGTAAATCCTGATTATGTTTTAAAACTCGCTTCAGCAATGCTTGAAAATTCATTTTTTGAAAAAGTTACTGAAATCTGCAATCATGTGGCTGGAATTGTTGAGTATCAATCCTATGTTAATATTCTTGAAAAACTCTATAAATTCATTGATTTTTCTGAATGGCTTGAGTTGTATAAAAAAGGAAGAGAACATTATCAGAATGTTGATTACTGGGGTGAATTTATTCTCAGAACTTTCCTTGATAGAAATGATTACACTCTATTTGAGAAATATTTTGAAGAAGCAATTGATAAATTTGGTAATAATAATGCACTTAAATCTATAAAAGCTGATTCTGAGTTCAGAAAATCAAATTATCTTAATGCTTCTATTTTATACAGAGAAATTTATTCTCACCTGAATATTTCTCAGCTTGAAAGATTTGCTGTATCTCTGTTTAAAATCAGTAACTATGATGAAGCAAAAAAAGAGTATGAAATACTAGTTGAAAAAACAGGTAAAAATGAGTATGAAATAAGACTGGCAGACCTTTATATTGAAACAGGTGACATGGAAAAAGCCACAGTTATAGCAGAAAAACTTCTTTCAGATGCTCCTGATTCATACGAGCCTTATGTTGTGCTGGGTAAAATCTATTATTACAGAAAAAATATATCTGAAGCACTCACCGCTTTTAAAAGAAGTATTGATATTGAAAAGAAAAATCCTGATGCTCTTCTTGGACTTGCTTCAATATATATTGACAGAAAAATTTTTGAAGAAGCATATCTTCTTTTAAATGAAGTCAGAGAAGAATTTCCTGAAAATCGAGATTATCACAGAATAACAGTAAAGTATTACGAAAAACAGAATAAATGGAATGAAGCACTTAATGCAATTAATAATATAATTGAAATTTATCCAGAAGATACATACTGGATGTACAGACTTGCAAGAGCATATTTCAAACTTTCAAGAAAAAATGAAGGAATGAATATATTAAATAATATTGATATTTCAATACTGGGAAAAGAAGAGCAGTTTGAAACCGCTGTTATACTTGAAGAAAATGGCGAAATTTCAAAAGCAGAAAAATTGTTTCTTAACATTCTTGAAAAATATGGAGAAAAAGCAGAGTATTTGTATAGATACTGTCTTTTAAATTCAGAATATGCAATTTCAAAACTGCCTGGTGTGCTTTCAGTAAAAAAATATCCTGAATATCATGAAAAATTAAATTTTGCCTATATTAAGGCGTTGATAAACTATGAAAGATTTGATGAAGCTGCTATCAGACTGGCAGATTTATGTGAAAAATATCCTGACAATGCTCAGTTTGTTTTTGAAACAGCTATGCTTTATTTTAAAAAAGGAGATTTAAATAAATCTTCATCTTTTTTTGAAAAAAGTATTATGCTTTCAGATAAAAGTTCTCAGGCTTATTATTATCTGGCAAAAATACATGAGAAAAATAACGAGTTTGAAAAAGCGTTATCCTGTGCTGTTAAATCAATGAAAGAAAAAGATTTCAGACCTTCAAAGCATTTTTACAACGATATAGCAGCATATTATGAAAAAATAGGAAGATATGAAAATTCTCTTGAATATGTTGAAAATGCTTTAAAAATCGACAGTGAAGATGTTGAAATGAAATATTTCAAGGCAAATCTTTTTTATAAACTTGGAAAATACATGGAATGTTCACAGATTATGGAGTATCTTACCTATCAAAATAAAAACAGCGTGGAATATTTTGAGCTTGCAGGTAATTGCGAAAAAGAAATGGAAAATTATAACAGAGCAATTTCTTTTTTCAGAAGATGTCTTGAACTTTCAGAAGATACACTCTATAAAAAAGAGCTTGCAATTTTGCTTCAGAAAACAGGAAGAGTTAAGGAAGCTTCAGCTTTGTTTGAAGAGCTCAAAACAAATAATGATTACACTCAGGATGATGAGTTTCTATATCATCAGGCGCTTTCTGAATATCTTAAATCTAATTTTAATGAATCACTTCAATATCTTAATAAATTAATTTCTTCAGGTAAGCGTGATTTTAATGTAATTTTGCTTGCTGCAAGAATTTACATGAAAAAAGAACTTTTTGACAAAGCAATTTCATATTATGAAATGATTGAAGAAGAAATTTCTACAGATGCAGAACTCGTTCTTGAATATTCTCTTGCTTATGAAAATGTTGAAAATATTGATAAAGCTATTTTTGTCGCTGAAAAAGGCGCTGTTCTGGATGATGACAGAATTTATCTTAAACTGGCTAACCTTTATTTTATCAGAGAAATGTATGGAGAAGCACTTGAAAACATTAAAAACGTTCTCAAAATAATACCTGATTCAAAAGAAGCTTTAAATCTTAAAGGGCTTATATATGAAAAAAAGGAAATGTATGAAAATTCTATTAAA
>Ga0265293_10005322_pt1 | contig 21629 bp, 19 predicted proteins | sample Munlanlewell138R_FD_192505 | JGI IMG/M metagenome (GOLD analysis project Ga0265293, IMG submission 192505) | Leachate microbial communities from a municipal landfill in Southern Ontario, Canada - Leachate well 138R | ecosystem: Engineered > Solid waste > Landfill > Unclassified | place: Canada... | reverse complement strand
TAGACGATGCCATCACGCTCGGCGTACAACTTATCAAGCAGTGTTTTGTCCTGCTTGTCTTTCGGGATGACGTTGGGGCACTCCACCACCATAATACGGTCATAAATCCATTTGCCATCATCACCGCCAAACTTGGGGAGCCTGTTCATGCAAAACCAGAGCAGACCGTTATAGGTGAACTCAAAGGCTTGTTGTCCTTTGAACTCGGCATACAGGCTATCGCCACCAGTAATTTTCTTGAAAGTCTTTAATTCATCCACCGACAAAAAACTCATATCTGAGCTACCGGCAAGACGTGTGTTATAAATTGCGCCGGTACCAAATCTGGATTCGATATCCTTAAGATCAGTGCCGATAAAGTTCCCTTTGCCAAGTAATCGCTCTACAAGGCTCTTTAGCTGAGATTTACCGGTATCACCGTCTCCTACAAGGAATAATGCCTTTTTCATTCTCCAGCCTTTAATGTTGGATATGCAGACTCCTATGAATTCTAGTAGCAACTTCTCTATGGCCTTATCACCATTGGCGAGGGTGTGCATATATCTGTCAAATACTGGTGTTGGCGTATCTCTATCTATCCAGCTACATGGGATTTGGATGGTGGAGAGGATATCCGGCGAGTGAGGCAGGAGCGTCATTTCATCTTCCTGTATATGGAGCAGACCATTATTGAAGTTTATTAAGTCCTCAATTGAATTGAGGGCATCCTGTGCTACATAGTTGAGGTCAGTTATGATTTGGTTGTATGCCTCGGCTACTTTGCCCATGGATACAAGTTCTTCGTCATATTCCGCTATGTAGCTTTTCATGATGCCTTTGAGCATATCCTGGGCATACAGTCGATAACAACCACCTTCATATACATAGATAAGAAGCGCCTGTCTGCCGTTATCGCGGACGAAGATATAAACTAGACGCTCTCGCGTCCACTTAGCCAGCAGCGGTGCAAACACATACGGCGCTCCTTTTTCATCGAATTTAATGAAATACGGGTGCTCCATTTTGGATTTATGGAAGGCGCCCTGACAGGCTTCAATGCCAACGGCTATGGTGGAGTCGCGATAATCGTCACGCTCCCACTTGTCGCGATACAGAGCAGAGGCACGGAAGATAGCATCAATTGCCTCTGGGTCGGGGCCGGTGCGGAATGCGATAATAGCGCAGAGTGCGGCATCTGCTTCAGACTGGGAACCGTAATCGCTGAAATCTCCCTCGTCATATAGCTTTTTGAACTTTTCGCCGTTTTTCTGTTTGCGAAGATTGCAAGCGATATCGAAGTCGGTGCGGTCACCGTCACGATTGGCGCTGTAGTTGGTCTTTTCCTTGCGGCGCATATTTTTGTCGAGCGTAGTAAGAACTGCGGCAGTACATTCTCGGAGAGGCTTATCTTCGATGATGTCACCGGTAAAAGCAGCAAAACGGTTTGTGATGCCACCGATATATAGCTCAAGGTCAATTTTTCTATTATTCTGGTAAAACTGATTATCTAACCTGGTTTTCCCTTCTTTGTCGATATAGGTCGGTAGCTTAGAGAAGTCGCATTTGCCATAAATATGAACCCCTGTGCCACTGACGGAGTATTCGGTGTAGGAATCGAACCGGGCAAGTAGCGTCTGCACCAGCGGGTCTGATAGTTCTCTGTGGTCAATATCGAGGAAGAAATAGCCTTCCGGGGTTGTGAATCCCACACCTGCTGCATGATGCTCTTCTTTTGCTGCGAGTGCATCTTTGTAAGTTCCCCATGTATGACTCCATTTGTCACCTGTACCGCTGGAACCTCCACTAATTGCAAAGGGCACTTTTGTCGGATTGCCGTTTTCATCCGTTCCCCAGCGCCATAAAAGCCATATCTTCATATCCATCAGTTCCTGCATTGCATTCGCCATCTCGTTCACCTCCTCTCCGTAAAATTTGTGTTTTCATTATCTGTGTACCGAGTTTTTGAGTAGCCATTCCTTATAGGCATCAACCGGAATCAATATCCTCGTACCAATTCGTATGGTGGGGAATCCCGGCGATTTTACAAGTTCGTAGGCTTTAGGTAGGCTAATGCCCATCTGTGCCGATAGCTCCTGCACACTCATGGTCGTTTTTTCCATTTGCTCTTTTCCTCCTTATCTAAAAGTTTTGGTTTCTACATCCACCATTCGCTACCGTTCCAAAGGCAGCCACCTGTTCGTGGTCTCCTCGTATCCGATTTGCAGTAGAAGCGCTCCGGTTTTTACCATCTTGGCGGCAACACTGCAAAAGTATCTCTTGCGGGTGGACTATTCAGTTATCAAGGAACTTTGAAACTAGGAGTTTTACAATTTACTCTTGTGGTTAATGCAGGTGTATAAAGAAATTTTCCCTCTACTTATAACCGAAATTATTAACCCCACGTTTTACAATTTGCTATTGTGCTTGATGTAATTGTATAATAGAATGTAATCGATGTTAAATTGTCAACGCTTACACAAGCGATTACAATCAAAGGGTGAATGATATGAAACGACTACCGGTAGAAAATCTTGGTTTTGTAGAAATAGGCGGCGTAGGCGAAATGATATACAGGGCTGTGCGATTTCCTGAGTATATCCCGGACTATGATGATGACGGCGAAATAATCAAACCTATATTCACAGGTGGTCATGCTCCCCAGAGCGGTACTGATACTTCTCTGACAGGCCAAGAACTGTTGGTTAGCCTATGTAATCTTTACGGGGAATTAAATAACCCAGACAGCACTGAATCGATTTCAGATGCCGTATGGGTTTGGTGTAGAAACAATATTCATCCTTATGATATTGATAGTCTCTGTGAATTGCTTGAAAGTGAGAAGTTTGCACATATCACTTACATGGATTTGATTCAGAAAGATGCTACTTTCAGCGTTAAACGATTCATAAAGGACTTATGCGATTTGGGTAATGTGTTTGAACTGTATTTCGCCTTATATAGATTGAAGTATTACAGTAATGTTGATCTGGCAAGGAGCCTCTATTATGAAGGTAGACTTTGCGACAGCCTGGCTTTTCTTGAACGATACAGACAATACGAGGATGATGGGGAGTACAAGGCTCGTATTTTGGAGAATTACAATGACCATATTTTCCAGATGTTAGATATGTTCCCGGATTTTCACATGAGACTCAAATTAGATAGGAAAAAGAGTAAAATCATGTATGGAGCCGATATTCAATCCGTTTTTGATATTTGTTGGTACACCTTTTCTAGAATGGTAGCCGATGTTGCACCACCGGTTGATGATGACCTTAACTATTTTGAATCGCAAGGCTCTATACTCTCCTGCCTTGCCTGTGGTAAATATTTTGTGCGACATTCGAGCCGTCAGCTATATTGCAATAGTTGGGATTGCCAAGCCGAGCGCAACAGAAAGAATAGACGAGCCAGCTATGCCCGGAAGAAAGCTGCTGAAGTAGAAAACAAAGAATAAAAAATAGACCTCGCTACCTTGCCCAGTGTGGGTACAGTAACGAGGCCTATTTGTTAGTGATGGCTTATCCGAGATTTTCCTTTATAAAAGCTATATCCTCCTCGGACAGCACTGCGATTACTGTCAAGTGGCTGAAATGCTCCTGCAATTGCTTTTCTAATTCATCTTTGCGGTTATATGGGCCACTGATTGTAATCATGTTATTATCTGAGTCCGTGCAATAGGCTGTGAAGATGGTCTTGTCCAATTGCTCGCAGAACTCTTCATAACCTAAATGCCCGGCTGCTTTTACATATATTGCTCTGAAAAAGGATAATAGCAAGTTTTTATATTACCGAAGCATTAAATATCTATGCTTCGGTTTTGTTATGCACCATTGTGACTCATAGTCCGTTGCTTCAAAATCCGTTTACTCTTATATTATTAATATGGAGGTATATATCTATGATTACAGTCGATTTCGGTAATAGAATCAAAGAGCTGCGTAATAAAACCGGCATCAGCCAAGAGAAGTTCGCATTAAAGATTGGAATGGACAGAACTTACTACGCTTCTGTTGAAGCTGGCCGGAGAAATATTGCTATTTGCAATATAAAGAAAATTGCAGATGGTCTTGATTTAACTCTGTCAGAATTATTCCAAGGCTTATAAGATAGTATTCAAAGATATCACCGGCGAGAGGAGAAAAAATATGGCATTAAAACCAATCAACGAAATACATAAAAAGCAAATTGAAGCAGGTATAACAGGTAGAAAAAAAGGACATAAGTTTGAGTCTCTTTTGGCGGATTCAATTAATGCTCTTAAATGCAAGGTATTTACCCCAAATTCTAATACTACTCATATTTTTAACGGCAATCCCGCTGTTCAGCTAATGCAATACATTGCAAATGACAGAAATATTACCATAAACGATGTGAAGGCTGCTTGGTTGGGTGGGTTGGCCACTTCTGGATTGGGTGATGTACTTACAGATGAAAATGGTAAACCAATTACTAAATGCAAGTCTGATGTTCTTCTCAATATTAAAACACACAACGGTATTGAAACCATTGGAGTAAGTGTTAAGACTTGTAACAAGAAAACTCCCACAAACGATCAGATGTTTTTCACTACAGCTAAAGCTTTCTGCTATTTATTAAGAGTAAACGGTATTGAAGTGAGTGAAGAAGCAGAAAAGGGGTTATCAATGTTTTGCGGCGATGTTGGATTTAGACCGCTTGATTTGATGACTCAGAAAATATTAAAAAACCGCATTTCCGATCCTAACAGATTCTATTGGGAGGAGACATCGGCAAAGTCTCGGGCAGATTGGAAAGCAATCTTTGATAAATACCAAGATAAAATAACTTTGCTTCTATTCCAAAAGGCATACAAGGATGATCCGTATCCTCCTGACTACTTGCTTCATCAAACAGTTCAGTACCAAGACTTTAACAATTGTGAAACAGCTTTGTTCTCTATAGATGAGATTGTTGCTCACTCCAGAAAGCATAGTGAATATGTAATGTCTACATATGTTATCCGCAAAGGAACGTACAAAACCGATAACAATGTACACCTTGCACCAAGGTTCGGTTTTGTACAATTCCAACGCGGCGGTCAAAAGCAGCATCCGACACAGCTACAATTCAATCTAAAAGCAGGATATTTCAGACATATTTAGCTTAGCTATTAAAGTACTGTTTATAGATTTCTTTCGCAATTACGGCAGCAAGGAGCGGAGGAACAGCATTACCAATCGCTTTTCTTATATCTCCCCATTTCCCAGTAAAAATAAATTCATCCGGGAAGGATTGTGCCCTTGTAGCTTCTCTAATTGTAAGTGATCGCGTGGATGTGGGATGGACATTTCGACTACCAGAAATCATACTAAAGTTAGTTGATATGGTTGAACAAGGTTCATCCCATACTATTCTTTTATATGTTGTATTAAATCCGCTTGGCGGCCTTAATTCCGGATTGGCATTATCATGTGCGCTATATCCCTCAGGAACATTCTTTAGCCATTCAATTACGTGTTCAGGATGCACTATGCTCCAGTGTAACGGATCAGAAGACTTATCCCCAGATTCCAATGTGTCCAAATCAAAGGTTGCATCTCTGAATGTGAGTTTGCGCTTTGACTCAAACAAGAGGTTGCTTTGTTGGTCATCAACATATTCACCTATAGGAAATGAGAATTGATTTGCCATATCATCTCTGACACCGACAAGAATAACTCTTTCCCTGGACTGAGGAACTCCATAATCTGAAGAATTTATTTCTCGTTTTGTAATGTGATAGCCAACTTCAGAAAAAGATGCCATGATGCAATCAATGAACAGTTTACCATCTGGCGTTTTCATTGATGTCAGCAATCTTACATTTTCCATCACAATAACTTTAGGACGAATTACAGCAACCATATGTACATAATATGTGTATAACTGATTTCTCATGTCGTAGGAGTCTCTTTTTCCTGCCAAACTAAACCCCTGACAAGGTGGACCTCCTATAATTATATCTATGTCCCCATAAGTATTCGTCCAGCTTTTCATCTGCTCATCGGATATGTCACAAATATCGTCCCCCAAAAGCCTACTTCCCTTAAAATTTTTTTCGTATATCTGGTTAGCAGAGCCTTCTATTTCAACATGACCGATCAAATTAAATCCTTCTGCAGCATAACCAAGAGATAGCCCTCCGCAACCAGAAAATAGTGCGATTGCTTTAGGCGCAGTTGCTGCCTTTGGAGCTATTGCACGATTATATAAATTCGATAATTCGTTTCTATATGAATTAACTTGATGATTTTCACGATTAGCAAGACGAGAAACATAATCATCCGCAGTTTTAATAACTGGTGGTAAATTCTTTTTCTCTTTTTTTGATTGTGTGATTCTCTTTTTGCGTATATCAAATACGCCGTCAACTATATCTTTAATCATTTTGGATAATGCAATATCAACTTTTGCAAGGTCTTCTTCCTCAGGGATGCTTTTCCCTAATTCCCACGAAGAAATTGTTGCTTTGCTAATACCAGAAGCTTCTGCGATTTTTGTCTGGCTGATATTATATTTCTTTCTTTTTGCCTTTATTTCTGAATAGTTCAAAAGTCAATTCACTTCCCTTCGGCGTCCTCATCAACTATGAGAACAAGATAGTTATTTGTTTTGTCAAAAAAAATTTTAAACCTACTCTTGCCTTTTTCAAGGTTGAGATTGGTAAGTATACTTTTAGGCATTCTGACCCTCATATCTTGTTGGAGCAGATACGTATCAAGATATATTAATTCATTATCCATAATGTCCCTCCTTGAACTAAACTTAGACTGATTATAGCACTAAATCAGTCTAAGTTCAACCCTCCAACAAAGAAAGACCACTTCAAAGCTTTTATACTTTAAAGTGGTCTTTCTTTTAGCTCCGGCTTGAAGAGAGTCGGTTAAAAATTTACTTGTTTTAGTAAATCCCTAAGTTGAACTCCCTTTAAGGCGCTTTTCATATTTCTGATAAACGTTCAATTGCTCTCCAATAGTGAAAGGCTAAGCGGTCAATCCATAATAAGGCGTGTACCTTTGCTAAGGCTGTATCCAATTCTGTTTCGCATCTGACAGATTGTAGGAAATACTTATCACGTCCCGTACGTCTTTCGTTAGCTATTTCTGCTGATACGTCTTTTAATAAAGAAGCTGCTACCTTTAACTCATCTGTTTCCGTTCTAAGCATAATTTTCTTTAAAATATCTACCAATTCTTCTGTAAGTTCTCCGTGGATACTAACTACATTCATCCTTTGTTCGTCCTGAAAAACTTTAATTAATCGCTCAATATGATCTACAGCATGGATAAGTGATAAATGCTTATTCTGATCTTCAATCGTAGTTAAAAGCGGTGTTGCCAAAAATTTTCTCGTAATAATTACAGCATCCTCAATATTAGGGAGCTTGTTTTCAAAATCAGTACTAACTTTCTGTGTTTGAATAAATAATAGTATTTCTTCCGTTAATTCGTTTACTATTTCCATTAAAGTTTTGTATGAGGCTTCAAACGCGACTGCTGGCACTGAAGCAACATTTTTATCTAAATAACGGGTTAATGGATTACCTTTCTCAGGTAAGATTTTCACCATGAATTTAGCAAACGGATTAATGAAAGGAACGAACACAAGGGCTCCAAAAATGCTAAACAATGTATGGAAAATTGCAATTCCAAGCACAGCATCAAAAGTTCCGTTTATTAATGTACTAATATAAACGGTCAACGAAAGTAATAGTGGTGCAAAAATTATCACAATAACTGCCGTTCCGACATTAAAAAGCACATGGGTTAAAGCGGTTCTTTTCGCTGTTACTGATGCACCAATAGCTGCCAACAAAGCAGTTATAGTAGTACCGACGTTTTGCCCGATTACAAGAAAGGCCGCCTGTTCAAACGTAATAGCATTAGCATGTAGTAATGTCAAAGTCGTAGCAACTGAAGCACCAGAAGATTGCATAATTACTGTCATAATAAAGCCGATTATGATCAGTACAGCTTTATGAAAAAAGGTGCCACCGGCTAAATAATCCAAAGCCAGCATATTTTCTTGTAAAATCATTCCATCCTGCAGTGTAGCAATACCAAGAAATAGTAGACCAAATCCAGTTAATACACTTCCGTATGGTTTGATCCGTTTAGAAGTGAATAAGGTAAGGAATACTCCTAGACCAACAACCGGTAACGATATAGCAGTAAGATTTATTTTAAAGCCTATTAATGATATAAGCCAACCAATACTTGTCGTTCCAATATTGGCACCAATTATGATACCGACTGATTGTGTAAATGTTAATAAACCAGCGCTGACAAAACCGATTGTAATGATTGTTGTAGCACTTGATGATTGAATGAGCATAGTAATTAATGCTCCGAAAAAAATTGAACTAAAGGTCTTACCTGTAAATCGATTCAGCCATTTCTTCAGGGCATCATCTGCAAGCGCCTTCAAGCCATCTGTCATCATGCCCATTCCTAGTAGAAACAGGCCAATTCCGCCCAAAATATAAGTCCAGCCCAAAATACTCCCTCACTTGATTCTATATATTTTCAAAGATGTTATATCGATGTTATATCAATATTTTGCATACCTATATATTTATACCTCATTCCATCATAGAAATCCATAATGGATATCGTTTTAATTTGCAATTCTCAACAAATACTAGGTTTGCTTTGTCAGCACATATTACGGTTGCCTATAACCGATATATCGGGTATAATTATCGACATATAAGTTAATGGAAGAGGCTTGGAGTAGTGTAATTGGTTAAGATAAGCTAGGAGGTATGAAATGAGACGACGTAGAGGGTTCGTGCAACTGGCAATATTACATTTGTTAAAAGAAGAAGCTATGCATGGATATCAAATAATGAAAGAACTAGAAGAACGCTCAAACGGTGTTTATTCCGCTAGCGCTGGAACTGTTTATCCGGCACTGCAAGAACTATTAGATAAAAATCTAATAAAATTAGATATTGAACAAGATGCTGAATCGGATAAAAAAATATATGTAATCCATGAAAACGGACAGAAGTGGTTAGAAGAATGGTTAGAGGAAGTAGCGCAAAATGAAGAAGGCGATTTTTGGGTTGAGTGGAAAGAGCGAATGTTATGGCGGAATTCTGAGGAAGCACTACAGTTAAAAGCAGCGATGGGTCGGTGGGAAAAGGAGTATCATAAGGCTATGAAGCAAGCAAGGGGAAATCCGGCGAATATCACTAAATTAACTGAGTTTGTTGATGAGATAACTAATCGACTAAAAGATAACTTCAATAATAAAAATGATTTTAATAATTAAGATAATTTCAATAATTAAGATAAGCTTAACAACTAAGGGTAGCATGATAAGTAAGGGGAAGTTTTATGAGAGCAATGAAAATACTATTGAAAAATATGAAACCGTACGCAATATTTGCCATATTGGGACCATTATTTATGTGTATTGAGGTAAGTATGGATCTTTTGCAACCAACGATTATGCAAAAAATTATAGATACAGGGATTGCTAATAGTGACAACGCCTATATTATTAAGCTGGGGATTATTATGCTATTGAGTGCTGTTATTGGTCTAGTTGGTGGGGTAGGCAGTTCTGTTTTTGCTGCAAAGGCAGCTGCTAACTTTGCTGCAGATATTCGCAGTGAAGTATTTAATAAGACGGTCCAATTCTCAAATCGTAACTCAGATTCTTTTGGCGCAGGTAAGTTGATTACTATTTTGACGAATGATATTGCAACAATCCAACAGGCTACAATTATGACGCTGCGAGTGTTCGTGCGGGGGCCTTTATTGTTCGTAGGGTCGATTGTGATTGTTTGGTTTACGGCACGAGAGCTGTTTCCTATTCTGTTAGTGGCAATTCCGATTCTTATTGCATGTATATATTTCTTTTCGATTAAATCAGGCAAGCTGTTCTTGAATGTACAGAAGGCGATGGATAAAGTTAATACGAAGCTGCAAGAAATGTTAGCAGGGATTCGTGTAATTAAAGCTTTTGATCATAAAGGTTATGAACATCAACAATTTAAGTCGGTTAATGAATTATTGATGAAGCGAAACATGACAGCTGAACAGCTAGTTTTTACATTAATGCCGATTATGATGTTTATCGTGAACATAGCAATTATTGCTGGACTTTGGATGGGTGGCCTGAAGGTAAGTGAAGGTACGCTGCAAGTAGGTGTTATACTAGCTTTTATTAATTATTTAAACATCATGATGATGGGTCTTATGAGCAGCAGTAATGTATTGATGATAATTGCAAGGGCTTTCTCGTCGGCAGGGAGAATTGTCGAAGTGCATGATGCGCAGATTGATATTGCTGAATCTAAGGAAACTTATGCAAGTGAAGATATACGCGGTGAAGTAGAATTTAAAGATGTGAGTTTTAGCTATAGCCAAAACGGTGAGTATGTGTTAAAAGATATTTCATTTAAGGCAGAAGCAGGGCAAACGATTGGGATTATTGGCTCTACTGGCAGTGGAAAATCGACGCTAGTCAAATTAATTCCTCGTCTGTATGATCCTGATTCGGGAGAAATTCTAATAGATGGTGTTAATATTAAGAATATACCGTTAGAAAGGCTCCGACAAGCGATAGGTTTTGTGTCGCAGAAAGCAACGCTTTTCTCGGGGACTATCGAGTATAATTTAGGCTTTGGAAAAGAGAATCTAACAATCGCAGATATGAGTCAAGCTGCTCAGACGGCAGCCGCCAGTGAATTTATTGATAAATTAGAAGACAAGTACGAGCATCAACTCATGCAAGGGACAACGAATTTATCAGGTGGTCAAAAGCAAAGACTCTCAATGGCTCGTGCTTTTATCCGTGAGCCGCATATATTGATTCTTGATGATTCTACTTCGGCTATTGATGCTTTGTCAGAGACGGTAGTGCAACAAGCATTAAAAGAGGATTACGCAAATACGACGGTATTTATTATATCGTCAAAGGTATCGTCTATAATTGATGCTGATAAAATTCTAGTTATGGAAGATGGAAGAATTGAAGCTTGTGGCACACATGAAGAATTATTAACCACTAGCAGAGTATATCGAAATATATATGCATCACAGCGCGGAGGAGGGTTAATGTATGAATAAACCTATTTCGCAACCAAGGCCTACCGTAATGAGTAGAGCACGCGGCCCATTTGGGTTAAAACAACCAACGGAAAAGCCTAAGGATGGCAAGGGAACGATCAAACGAGTTTGGCGGTATATGGAGAAACAAAAAGTAGCATTAATTGCTGCAGTATGCTTCGCTATTATTTCAACGCTATTAGGGCTGTTAGGTCCATATATGATTGGTGTTATAATTGACGATTACATTATTCCAAAGGATACGGCAGGAACGCTGAAGGTTTTAATAATACTAGCGAGCGTTTACTTAGCAATAGCAGTGGTTACATGGTTACAGACATTTATGATGGTTAGAGTGTCGCTTCGAACAATTCGAAGGTTGCGGCAGGATTTATTTGATAAGCTGCAGACATTATCATTACGTTTTTTTGATAAACGGACACATGGCGATTTGATGAGCAGAGTTACTAATGATATAGATAGCTTGAATAATGCACTAAGCCAAAGCGTAGTTCAGATTTTCACGACCGTTTTAATGGTTACGGGCGTAGCAATTGTGATGTTTTCGCTGAATTGGATATTAGCCTTAGTGACAATGGTTGTGATTCCGCTGATGTATTTCATCACGAGAAAATTGATTAAATACAGTAGTAATTATTTTATTAAACGTCAACGTGATTTGGGAGAATTAAACGGGCTTATTGAAGAGACGATTTCGGGGAATGAGATAATTACGCTGTTTGGTAAAGAACAAAAGATGAATCAGCAATTTTCGAAAATTAATGAAAGATTACGTCATTCATCAATGTCTGCTGATACGATTTCTGGATTTTTGGGTCCGATTAATAACTTTATTAACAACTTTGGGCTTGCCGTAGTTATTGCAGTCGGTGCAGTATTGACGATACAGGGGCATGCATCTGTGGGGATAATTGCGTCGTTTGTGACTTATTCAAGACAGTTTTTTCGTCCGATTAACCAGATTTCTAACTTGCTGAATATGTTCCAATCGGCGATAGCTGGTGCTGAGCGCGTTTTCGAAATTATGGATGAGACACCAGAATTAGTAGATAAGAAAGATGCGATTGCCGTAGAATCCTTTAAAGGCGATATTGAATTCTCGGAAGTGTATTTTGGTTATGAAGAAGATAAACATGTTTTGAAAGATATTAACTTCCAAGTCAAATCAGGTGAAAGAATTGCCCTTGTCGGTCCTACTGGTTCAGGCAAGACGACGATTATTAATTTGCTAATGAGATTCTATGATGTAACAGCTGGTGAAATAAAGATTGATGGTTGTGACATTCGTGATTATCAGCTAAGTGAATTACGGAGGAAAATCGGTGTTGTATTGCAAGATACCTTCTTATTCTCGGGAACAATTATGGAAAATATTCGCTATGGGCGATTAGAAGCTACAGATGAGGAAGTTGTAGCATCAGCAAAGCTGGCATCAGCACATCAATATATTAAGCATTTACCAGAAGGTTATCATACGCTGCTTGTTTCTGGGGGATATAATTTAAGCCAAGGACAGCGGCAGTTGTTGGCGATTGCAAGGGCAATTTTGGCTAACTCAGATATCTTAATTCTTGATGAAGCCACATCTAGTATAGATACAAGCACCGAACTAGAAATTCAGAATGGAATAAATCGTTTAACAGAAGGTCGTACTAGCTTTGTAATTGCTCATCGGTTGAAGACAATTGAAAATGCTGACCGAATTCTCGTAATCTATCAAGGTGAAATTATTGAAACAGGCACACACCAAGAGCTTTTAAAGCGAAAGGGTTTCTACTATGATATGTATGAAAGCCAGTTCAAACACTATAATATATAGAAAATAATAGAACCTATTATTTTATCTTAAGTAAATTCTAATCGAATTTTAATCTTTGATGAATGGGATTTTAAGGGTAGCGGGTTATACTGACCATAATAAATAGTTCTTAGTAGCAGATGAAGTTCTTATTCCAGCTGATGCTTAGAAATAGTTATCCAGTAGATAGCAATCTATAAAACTGTTATCTATCGGGAAAACAAAAGGAGGAATTATTATGGTGACATTGGAACAAGTAGAAAAATTGCGACAACACACAGGAGTATCTTATGAGGATGCTAAGAAGGCATTAGAAGAGACAAATGGTGATATGCTAGAGGCTATTATCTATCTAGAGAAGCACAATCTTATTAACAAGCCACAAGCAGTAGGGTATTATCACTCCCAATCTAATGAGCAACAGGCTAACAATGATTCTGCAAATGCTAATAGCAATAATGCTAATAATTCAAGCGGTAATAGCTTTGGAGAGTCAGTAAAGCGATTTGTTAAATGGTGTGGCAAGATAATCCACAAAGGGAACGTCAATAACTTCAAGGTAACCAAGGATAATGAGAAAATCATGGAGCTACCATTGACTGTTATGGCAATATTACTTATAGTTGCATTTTGGATTGTTATACCTGTAGTTGTAATTGGGCTGTTCTTCGGTTATCGTTACTGGTTTGAAGGACCTGACGCTGGCAATCCGAAAGTTAACAAAGCAATGGAGTCAGTAGCTAATGCGGCAGATAATATCAAGAAGGATTTAACAAATGAAATGAACGATAGCAATACAGGCAATCAAGACGAGCAAAAGAATGGGCAAAGCTAAGTAAAAATGGGTATAATGAGTAAAAAGGCGAGTAATAAAAGGTGAATAATAATGGAGAGAATCCTAATTGTAGAAGACGAAGAAAAAATAGCCCGATTTGTTCAGCTAGAGTTGGAATATGAGGGTTATAAAGTAGAAAAGTCGTTAAACGGAAGGGATGGGCTTGAGTTAATCAAAGCCCACCCCTTTGATCTCGTTCTGCTGGATGTTATGTTGCCTGGGCTTAATGGCATAGAGGTGCTGCGACGTATTAGGCAGTTCTCTGAAGTGCCGGTGATTTTACTTACTGCTAGAGATACGGTTATGGATAAAGTTACTGGCTTAGATGGTGGTGCAGATGATTACATAACCAAGCCGTTTGCTATTGAAGAATTGCTTGCCCGTATAAGAGCAGCATTACGTAAAAAGTCGTCAGCTACATTCGATACAGCTACGGCTATTTTACATGCGGGGCCATTGCAGTTAGATCCAATTCGTAGAGAAGCTAAGGTTAATGATATTGTACTAGATTTAACAAAGCGAGAATTTGATTTACTGCAATATTTACTTGAAAACAAAAATATCGTGCTCCAACGAGAAGTTTTGTTAGAGCATATATGGGGTTATGATTTTGCTGGGGGCTCTAACGCAGTAGATGTATATATCCGCTACCTGCGTGCTAAGGCTGAAGAACCTTTCGACTTGAAGTTGATTCAAACGGTACGAGGAGTTGGGTATGTGATTCGTGATGAGTGAAATTCGTCCATCATTAGTTTATAAATTAAATTTGCGGCTGTTTAGTATGTTGCTGTCGGCATTTATAGCTATTAATTTAGTAATTATAGTAATTGCCGCTGGAAGCACAATGTACCATATTGAAGAAGGCGTACAAGATCTTACAGAATCATTTAGCAGAGCAGATGCCAATGACAGTGATGTAAGAAGGTTGTTCTTTGAGCTCGGAGGGTATCAAGTAGCACCAATACCTGAGCTTCATGGTCGTAAGCTGCCAATGTTCATGAGAGAGCTGCTGCCGGTGAAAGAACTAGATGCTAGGCGCACTATTGTCGTTCCTGAACAAAATGATATAGAGACGGTAAGTATAGCAACAAGAATTAAACAAATGAGTTACCAGGTAACACTACCGATTAATGGTATGCCATTTCAGATTACATACGATTTAGGTAAAAGTGCTTATCGACTGTATGTATTCTCAATTATTGTATTAGTGGTTGAGGTATTAGCGCTGTTACGGAGTTTAGCGAAGGGTGCTTTTTCTATTCGGCAAACACTGCAACCTATTTCGGAGATGGCAGAAACAGCAAAGGCTCTAAATGCTCAAGTAGCTTCAATGGGAGCGGGTGGCGTAAGTGGTGATGGTCTACAAAATTTAGCTGGAGCTATTAGCGGCATTGATGGCAGTCAATTAGATCAACGCATTTCCGTTGATGAATCTCATAAAGAGCTGAAGGAATTAGCGCAGGCAATCAACTTAATGCTTAACCGTATCAATGCTTCTTATCAGTCACAGATACGTTTTGTTTCTGATGCATCCCATGAGCTTCGCACCCCAATTTCAGTCATTCAAGGCTATGTCAATCTATTAGATCGCTGGGGCAAAAAAGACGAAAAAACCTTGCAGGAATCCATAGATGCGATTAAAAGCGAAACAGAAAACATGAAAACACTAGTCGAGCATTTATTGTTCTTGGCGCGTGGAGACAACGATACATTGCAGCTACATCTTGAGAAATTTGATATTGCTGAACTGGTAGAGGAAATCGTTCGAGAAGCGAAGATGATTGATACAACACACAATTTTCAAATGGAGCTTCAGCGTCCTATAATGTTGGTTGCTGATCGACAGCTTATGAAACAGGCAATTCGCATTTTACTGGAGAACAGTATTAAATTCACCCCAGATAATGAGAGCATTATACTTAAGGTGCTGGTAGCAGATAATCAAGTAAAAGTCTCAGTACAGGATAACGGAATTGGAATACCACCAGATGATGTGCCGCTTATTTTTGACAGGTTCTACCGTTCTGACGAATCTAGAGCTAGAAAGACTGGCGGTTCAGGACTTGGGTTATCAATTGCTAAATGGATAATTGAGCGACATCACGGTCAATTCGAGGTAATTAGTAGGCTTGATATTGGGACGCGCACGACTATTATTTTACCATTGACCGACGGCAGAGCCACCTAATAGCTGCCCTTTTAAATCCATAATGTAATCTTCTCGTTATAAAGTCACCATATAATAATGATATTGAATTTCGTTATGATGAAATAAGCAATATTATAAGAATTAGTTGGTAGTATGATAGAATAGCTTATATAATTATTTATTTCTATAAGGAATCAAATGAAAGCTTGCTATGGAGGGAATTATAATAGCGAAGATATAATTGTTTGGTATATGGGGGATAGGTATGGGTAGGATTGCAGAATGGGATCTAGAGAATGTGGAATTCTGGGAAGCGGAAGGTAAGAAACACGCAAATCGTAATTTAGTAATTTCTTTTTTAGCATTAACATTGGCATTTGCCGTTTGGCAAGTATGGTCGGTAGTTGCAGCAAGTTTAAACGATATTGGGTTTTCGTTTTCGAAGGACCAATTGTTTACACTAGCAGCATTACCAGGGCTAACGGGTGCGGCATTAAGGATTGCATATACGTTTGCTATACCAACTTTTGGCGGTCGCAATTGGACTGTCATAAGTACAGCTTCTTTGTTAATACCAGCACTGGGGATAGGATTTGCTGTGCAAGATCCTGAAACATCATATACTACTATGGTAATCTTGTCAGCTTTATGCGGATTAGGTGGCGGGAATTTTGCTTCGTCGATGGCTAATATAAGCTTCTTTTTTCCAAAAAGGTTGAAAGGAACGGCATTAGGTATTAATGGCGGGATCGGGAACTTAGGAGTTAGCTTGCTTCAATTATTAGCACCTATTGTTATAACGATAGGTGTTTTTGACATAATAGTCGGATCACCACAGCAGTTGGTAGACGGCACGCAAGTATGGATGCAAAATGCCGCCTTTGTATGGGTGATTCCTATTGTTTTAACGGTAATAGCAGCATTTTTTGGAATGAATAATCTTCCTAATACCAAAACATCTGTAGCTGACCAAATCAGTGTTTTAAAATATAAGCATACTTGGTTGATAACAAGCTTATATATAGTAGGTTTTGGCTCTTTTATCGGCTATTCGGCAACTTTTCCGTTACTGATTAGAAGTGAATTTCCAGAAGCGAATGTTTTCCAATATGCTTTTTTGGGTCCGTTAGTAGGTGCTATTGCCAGACTTATCGGAGGTTGGATGGCAGATAAATTCGGTGGAGCAATTGTCACCTTCTGGGACATAATAATTATGATAATTACGGCAATTGGCGCAATGTATTTCCTTGAAGGTAATAATTTTGCAGGGTTTATTGGTATGTTTATTATTTTGTTTGCAGCTTCAGGGATTGCCAGTGGCTCGACATTTGGCATGATTCCCAATATATTTCCTGCTAAGAATGCAGCTTCTGTGATAGGTTTTGCATCAGCGATCGCAGCCTTTGGGGGATTTTATATACCGAAGCTCTTCGGTTGGTCAATCAATGTATCAGGAGAAATTTTATTGGCAATGTGCCTAGTAATAGCATATTATCTTATCAATCTATTTATCACCTGGTATTGGTATCTGCGGAGAGGTGCTAGTAATCAATGAGAAATTGTAGTTATTGATTTTTAATAGTTTTGCAATATAATATAACGAAAGGAATTATTAATCTATTAGGAGATGAATTGAGTGGGTGAACAGTTAATTAAGGTTGAGTTATGCTCTAACCATAAGCAAAAGCCAAATCCTGATCAGCTGCAATTTGGTAAAGTATTTACCGATCATATGTTTATTATGGATTATAAGGAAGGATTAGGCTGGCATGATCCGAGAATTATTCCCTATCAACCCATCTCATTAGATCCATCTTCTGTAGCTTTTCATTATGGGCAGACGGTATTCGAAGGCTTAAAAGCCTATAAGACAGACGATGACAGAATTCTAATGTTTAGACCAGAGAAGAACATGCAACGATTAAACTTGTCAAACGATCGCATTGTAATTCCTCAGCTTGATGAAGAATTAGCACTTAATGCACTAAGGCAATTAGTATTAATCGATAAAGAATGGATACCGCATGCACCAGGGACATCCCTTTATATACGACCATTTGTAATTGCGACGCAGCCGTATTTAGGGGTTGCACCATCTGTACAATATAAATTTATAATTATCATGTCACCGGTTGGTGCTTATTATAAAGAAGGACTTAATCCTGTTAAGATACTAGTTGAGGATGAATATACACGTACTGTTAAAGGTGGAACAGGTGAGGCAAAAACCGGCGGGAATTACGCAGCAAGCTTAAAAGCGCAAGAGAAATCAGAAGCAAGAGGGTTCTCGCAAGTATTATGGCTTGACGGCAAAGAACACAAATATGTTGAAGAAGTAGGAAGTATGAATATCTTTTTCAAAATTAACGGAACAGTAGTAACTCCAGAGCTAAATGGCAGTATTCTTGCTGGTATAACAAGGGATTCTGTTCTGCGATTGCTAAGACATTGGGGTGTGCCTGTAGAAGAACGTAAGCTTTCTATAGCAGAAATATATCAAGCACATGCAGATGGAGTTCTTGAAGAAGCATTCGGAACAGGTACAGCAGCGGTTATTTCGCCAGTTGGTCAGTTATCATGGAAAGATGAATCGATTACACTTAACAATGAAGAAACTGGGGCAATATCTAAGAAAATATATGATACTTTAACTGGAATTCAATATGGTCAGCTAGAGGACATTTTTGGGTGGACAGTTGAAGTTAAATAGTGTTTATAGTAATAAATATATACTAAGTTTCATAGTAGATTAATTTAAAGCAGCAGTGAGTCGAACTAGACATACTTGCTGCTTTTTTAGAATGTTGCTATATGATGATTAGCACTGATGGTTATACGATATTTTTATATATGGGGGAAGATATAAATGAATTTTATTGGGAATATTGTGTGGTTAATATTTGGCGGATTGCTTGGGTTTTTCCTATGGTCAGTTGCTGGGTTAGTTTTGTGTATAACCATTATCGGTATACCGTTTGGATTGCAATGCTTTAAGATTGCGGGATTTGTACTGTGGCCGTTTGGTAGAGATATTCAGCTTGGTAATTTTGGAGCCGGTGGACTTATATTAAATATTATTTGGTTAATATTCTTCGGTTGGGAGCTTGCGATAGCACATTTAATAATAGGTGCTCTATTATGTCTTACCATTATAGGTATTCCGTTTGGATTGCAGCATTTTAAGTTTGCTTCACTTAGCTTTTTCCCATTTGGTGCGAGAATAATCGAATAAATATGTGGCACAAGTATTCATTATAATTACGAAAAGTCTAGATTTATGTAGAATATGAGGAAGCGTTGAAAAAGCCTAATTTCCATCTGTGTCGCAAGTGGGAATTAGGCTTGAGATAGTACAAAAGTACCCTTAAAGGCATTTATTTAACAACAACCACTACCACCAATTAAAACTAAGCTGTTTTGATTGTCTTCTTTATCTATCGTTAATTCTTCCGTTCCAGTTACTTCAGAGTCAATTGCTACTTTAATCCCATTAATGGTTTCAATCTTATCAGATTCTTGCGGTGCATCCAAAGATATAGAGAATTGTGGTCCACAACATCCAGCTGTTGACGAAATTCGAATTCCTTCTGCACCTTTTTCAGATAAAAGGCGCTCTAAAAGCTGTTTAGCTTGATCTGTAATTTTCATTTGATTTTCCTCCTATTATTCAAATAAGTAATTTAGAAAACCTTTCTCAACTATACTAAACTATTAATTTAGCTAATAAAATCTTTAAGTTTGTTGTATCCAACCTTTTCTTCTGGGAACCAAGGGATAAGGGCTGACTTTTCGGCTTTATTTTCATTCACTTCTTGAATCCATTCCTGTTCTGCCAAGGCTTTCCCTTTTAATAAAAGATCAGTCGTATTTGTGGCATATAGACTTTGATTAATTACCCACCATTTAGGACTAATCGCTGCCCGTCTTAGATCATCCTGTAATCTAGATGCCTCTAAAACAGGGGTTGCTTCTGCTAATGTGACGATAACCACCGATGTTTCTTTTGGATTACGAATGCGCGGTAACAGTTTTTGAGCATTTTCTGGTACTTCTCCTGTTGATCTAGCAATTTCTTTGCTATACGACTGCGAAGCATCTAATAATAGCAATGTATGTCCTGTAGGTGCCGTATCAACAACGACAATTTCATTTTCTGCTTTTGCTACCACTTCTGCGAAAGCGTGGAATATAGCGATTTCTTCTGTACATGGTGATTCTAAATCCTCTTTTAAGTAAGCGAGACCTGCTTCATCTAAGTCTTTACCTGATTTAGCAATGACTTCGGCTTTATATTTTTCAACTTCTAATTTAGGATCAATCCGGCTAATCGTTAAATTTTCATTCCGAGTGTCGCTATGAAATTGATAATCTAAATGTGCTGCTGGGTCGGTTGTCGTTAAATGAACGCGATGCCCTTTTTCAACTAGGCCGACTGCAATCGCCGATGCTACTGTCGTTTTTCCTACCCCTCCTTTACCCATAGTAAAAATCAACTTTGTACCATTAGTTGAAAAGTCATCAACAACATCCTTTAATCCAGGAAGTTGAAGAGACTGTTTTTCTACTTGAAAATCAGTGGTTGAAACCTTATCGTATGCTTCGAATGATTTAAATAGATTCCGCAGATTTTCTATTCCTGTTAAGGAAAAAGGAACATATGGTAACGAGTACATAGGTGTCTGTTTTAAATTTTCTGGCATTTGCTTTAATGCATCTCTTTGCCGCTTATAGAAAGCAGATGAGACTTCATCCTCTTCGTTATGGTTCTGAAGAAGACCATTTATAATAAGCATTTGGTTTTTAATTCCAATTTCCTTCAATTCCTTTGAAGCGCGATCTGCTTCTAAAAGAGCTGATCCTTCGGGTCTAGTTACGAGTATTAAGGTTGTTTTAGTTGGATTGGAAAGGGCAGATAATGCACTTGAATAAAGATCTTTTTTATCTGCTAATCCAGATAACGGACCTAAACAAGATGCACCGTGCGTACTTTCTTCCAGAAAACCAGTCCAAGCAGTTGGAAGCTGTAAAAGTCGTAATGTATGACCTGTTGGTGCAGTATCAAAAATAATATAATGGAATTGATCTACGAATTCGCTTTTTGTAAGAAAATTAGTGAACTCATCAAACGCGGCAATCTCGACTGTACAAGCTCCTGATAATTGTTCTTCCATTGTTGCTACGACTGCTTCAGGAAACTTATCGCGATATGGTCCAACAACACTTTCGCGATAAGCTTTAGCAGATTCTTCTGGATTTATATTGCTAACATATAAATTTCTAACCATCGGAATTTCACGCGGTGTGTTGGTTAATTCGATTCCGAATACATCTTGTAGATTGGAGGCAGGATCAGTACTAATTAATAACACTTTCTTTCCACTGTCGGCTAAGGTTACAGCTGTAGCACAAGCTGTCGATGTTTTACCTACACCGCCTTTTCCTGTTAGAAATAAAAATTTAGTTTGTACATGATCTGGACTGAATAATGAATACATATTTATGCCTTCTTTCTAATAGCTATAACTACAGTTATTCCAAATTGATAGAGCGCCGAGCTACTGGTTTTTCATTTAACGCTTCCACTTTTACTCCAAACCATTTAGCAAATTCTTCGTTTGTCGGGTAGCTTCCTATTTTTGCAACTTGATCATTAACTAAAACGACGGGTAGGGCATTAGGTCCTTTTTCAATAAATATACGATTTATTTCCTTGTTATCTGCAAATTTATCAGGGTCGCTAGTTAATTGATATCGAGTAATATCGAAGCCTTTCTTTTCAAGAGAGTA
>Ga0265293_10005321_pt1 | contig 21632 bp, 24 predicted proteins | sample Munlanlewell138R_FD_192505 | JGI IMG/M metagenome (GOLD analysis project Ga0265293, IMG submission 192505) | Leachate microbial communities from a municipal landfill in Southern Ontario, Canada - Leachate well 138R | ecosystem: Engineered > Solid waste > Landfill > Unclassified | place: Canada... | reverse complement strand
GAACGTAGTCGCGGTAGCGGGGCTCTGCGGTCACCATGTGGGCTTCACGCAGCTCGGCGAGGCGTGCCTGCTGAAGCTCAGCGATACGGGCGGCGTGCTTGGGGTTCATCAGGCGTCCTCCGACGTTGAAGCGGTCCGCGACAAGTCCTACCCCTGCACCCGCATAGAAGAAGTAGCGAAGGAGGGCTCAACTTCGACCGGCCGGGCGTAGTACCCCTGAAAACGACCGGCCCCGAAAAAAAGGGTTGACTTCTTGAACGGCGACTTCTAGGCTCGCCAGTGAACGTCGTGGGGCTCACGCCTTCAATGCCCGCTGACCCGAGAAGGGTTTGCAACTCCACGCAACCGAACCGAGGAACCGATGGCCTGCTTGTTTACCACCCTCAGCCTCTCCAGCACGACCGAGTGGTCGCGGCTGTACGAGTGCGACCGGAGGGTGGTGAACCAGTAGCCTACACGGCAACGAAGGTTCCTCGAAGCCCCCTCCGGTCCCAGACCCGAGGGGGCTTCGACGTTTAAGGGCTTCGGCCCGCCCCGAGCGACGGCTCGGGGGGTCTTTGACAACTGAACAGGAACGAGACGACGTGCTGGTGGAGTGGACCTTCGGGCGAGCTGCAACAGCACTCTGCGGTCGTGGCGGAATGGTAGACGCGCCAGGTTGAGGGCCTGGTGGGCTTCGGCCCGTGGGGGTTCGACTCCCCCCGACCGCACTATGGAAGGGCGACGGAGATTGGTTTGAGCCGTGCTCGCCTGCTAAGCGAGTGGTCCTGCAAGGGGCCTGGGGGTTCGATTCCCCCTCCTTCCGCCTGACAGCCCGGAGAGACGGGCAACCATAGGGGAGTAGCCTAACTGGAAAAGGCACCGGCCACAAAAGCCGGCTCTACGCGAGCCCCAGCTTCAACACTCTCTCCCCCGACCAGGGGAGAACACGAACGAAGCCTACAAGCACATGCAGGTTCGAGTCCTGCCTCCCCTGCCCCTGGAAGAGCGACGAAGATTGGCTTGAGTCGTGCCCGCCTCGAAAGCGGGTGGTCCTGCAAGGGGCCTGTGGGTTCGATTCCCACCTCTTCCGCCTGGTTCGAGATGCCACGGGGTCGTGGCGGAATGGTAGACGCGCTTGGCTCAGGACCAAGTGGGCTTCGGCCCGTGGGGGTTCGACTCCCCCCGACCCCACCTTGACCGAGAAGGGCTCCTTCGGGGGCACCCTGCCGCTTGTACAGCGGAGGACCGTACATAAACGTCTGCGCCCCCTCGGGGGCAGGAAGACGATAAGCGCGGTCGTTGGTCAATCACGGAGGAGATGCCCTGTGGAGGGCAACAGCCTGTAAAGCTGTGGCTTACGCTACAACCAGCACTTCCACTCCCTCCTGCCCTTCGGGGTTGGGAGGACCCGAACGGTGCCCACAAGCAGACCCCTGAACAAGGTCGCAAGATGGTTCGACTCCATCCTCCTCCAAAGTGGATTTGCTGACTTCACTTTTCCTTCTCCACCTGCTAGGGTGGGGGCATGAACGTGAAGACCTGCAAAGAGTGCCAACAAGACTTGCCCCTTGATCAGTTCGCCTGGACGGACGCCCGGCACAAGTACCGGAAACGAACCTGCAAGGCTTGCATCTACCAGGGGGCCGGTGGGAGTAGTCGCCAGAAGACGTACTACGACGACAACAAGAAGGTTCTGCTGGCCCGCAAGAGGCGGCAGCGGAAGACCGATGTTGTGCAGTCGATCTGGGTGGATTCCCGGTCCACAGATCGAAAAGCAGGTCGGGAGAACGACCTGACCAAGGAGTTCATCGCCGCGAAGGTCGCCGAAGGCTGCTTCTACTGCGGGGAGGCCAAGATCAGGATGACCCTGGACCGCCTCAACAACGACAAGGGGCACACGCAGAACAACGTGGTGCCCGCCTGCATTCGCTGCAACTACACCCGGCGGGACATGCCCCATGCGGCGTGGTTGGTGGTGGCGAAGGGGATGCGGGAAGCCCGTGAAGCGGGCTTGTTCAACGGTTGGACAGGTCGGGTCAAACGGGCAACGCCCGGCTGACCTCCTCCATCCCTCTCCACCTCCTCATAGGTCACGCGCGTTGGGTCGCAGGCTGGACTCCAAATCCGGCCCGGCGGGGTTCGACACCCCGGTGGCCTGCCTTCATGGACAGGTAGCTCAGCAGGTAGAGGTTGACGACAACTACCAACAGGGCTACCATCGGGATGTAGACCAGGAGGGCATCGTGAAAACGTGTCTGACGTGCCAGGCCGACATCCCGAACTGGGCCGTCATCGACGGCAAGCGGCGGAACCTGCGGAACCGGAAGTATTGCTTGACCTGCTCCCCCTTCGGGAGCGGCAACCGCAAGAGGTTGGGGCCTCCACCGGAGGGGGCCGCCGAGAAGACCTCCAAGTACGTCCGGTGGCAGAAGAAGGCCCGGCAAGAGAGGAAGGCGAAGCTCATCGAGCTTCTCGGCGGGGGCTGCAAGGTCTGCGGGTACAACCGCTGCCAGGCCGCCCTGGACTTCCACCACCGGAACCCGGACGACAAGAGCTTCGAGCTGGCCTCCCAAGGACTCCTCCGCAAGTGGGGGGTGGTCAAGGCGGAGGCCCTGAAGTGTGACCTCTTGTGCAAGAACTGCCACATGGAACTCCATGATGCAGAGGATCTGGACAGGTAGCTCAGATGGTAGAGCAGAGGACTGAAAATCCTCGTGTCGGCGGTTCGATCCCGCCCCTGTCCACCACCCGCGGGGGAGCGGCGAAGTAGGAGAGTCGCAGCAGACTGTAAATCTGCCGCCTGAAGGCTGAGGGGGTTCGATTCCCTCCTCCCCCACCTTGCCTGAATGGTACTCAGGCATTATGTTGCAACGAATCCCTGCTGACCCGAGGAGGGTTTGCAACGCAACGACCTTCAATGCCCGCTGACCCGAGAAGGGTTTGCAACGAATCCCTGCTGACCCGAGAAGGGTTTGCAACGCAATCAACGCAACGACCTTCCTTCAATGCCCGCTGACCCGAGAAGGGTTTGCAACGCAACGACTCCCCCTCCCGGTACTTGCCCTGCAACGGGGGCGTGGCGAAACGGTAGACGCGCTGGACTCAAAATCCGGTGGGCTTCGGCCCGTGAGGGTTCGACTCCCTCCGCCCCTACGATCGATGCCGACGTAGCTCAATAGGTAGAGCACTCCCTTGGTAAGGGAGAGGTAGTGGGTTCGACCCCCATCGTCGGCTCCTTGCGCCTCCGTAGCTCAGAGGCCAGAGCGGCTCCCTTGTAAGGAGCGGGTCGCAGGTTCGACTCCTGCCGGGGGCTCACTATCTAGTCGATGGACAAGGCACAGTAGCGTACACCAGGAGGGCCAGAATGGACTTCTCCTACGACTACTGGCTCTCCGAGTTGCAGGTGTTCCACGGGAAGTTCGCGGACCCGGCGAGCACTGAGGAAGTTCTGGGGTTGCTCGTCCGGGGGTTGTGCCACCTGGCCGCCAACACCGTCACGGAGCACCCCGAGAAAAAGGACCAGATCATGGAGGACTTCGGAGCCTGCATGAGCCTGGCCCGAGAACGGATGGGCCTCGACTGGTTCGTCCAGCACGCTGCGGTCATCGCAACCCACGGCCGTACCCTGCCAACGTAGCTCAGCAGGTAGAGCACCTTGCAGGGTGTGCGGAGGTCTGGTAGCCTGCGGGTATGGGGTCAACAAGCGCCAAAGGCAATCTCGGGGTGGCAAAGGTTCTCGCCGATGTTGTTGGGCGAGGTTTTCGGGTGGCGTTGCCTCTGGGTGATGATGCCCCCTTTGACCTCATCGTGATTCGGGACTACAGCAAGCTGGAGCGGATTCAGTGCAAGTACACCCAGTCTGACGGGAAAGTCATCGTTGCCCGTTGTGCTTCCCATAGTGACTGGGTGAACTACAAGTACACGGCGGACCTCATCGACTGGCTGGCGGTGTACGACCAGACCACAAACCAGTGCTACTACATCCCAGCATCCCTGCTGGGGACGGGTAAGCGGATGCTGCACCTTCGGTTGGTGCCAGGTGCCAATAACCAGCAACAGGGCATCAGGCTCGCTTCCGATTTTCTCGACTTCTAACCGCCTTCATAGCTCAACTGGCAGAGCACTCGATTCGTAATCGAGAGGTTCCCGGTTCGATTCCGGGTGAAGGCTCCAAGCGGAGGTTGCCGGTTCGACTCCGGCCGTTGGCTCCTACGTCCCCATCCGCTAGTTGGCCCAGGCGACCGGACTCTCACTCCGGCAACGCGGGATCAAACGTCCCGCTGGGGACACCTCGACAACGCCCTGTCGTCTAGCAGGTCAGGACACCGGCCTCTCAAGTCGGAAACGTGGGGTTCAAATCCCCCCAGGGCGACCATCTCCCCGTAGCTCAGTGGATAGAGCGCCGGCCTCCGAAGGCTCCTTGAAGGTTCGGAGGCCGGCCGCTACCATGCCGAGATCGCCAAGTGCGAGGCGCGGTGCTCCAACTGCCATCGCAAGCGAACGGCCCGAGAGGGCGACCACTACCTCTACCGAATGTCCCAGTAGCGCAGCGGATAGCGCACCTGTCTCCGAAGCAGGGGGTCGGAGGTTCGATTCCTCCCTGGGACGCCTACTCCTCGCTGGTTCGAGTCCAGCCGGGGAGGCCTTCTTGGAAGGGCGACGGAGATTGGCTTGAGCCGTGCCCGGTTGGAAGCCGGGTGGTCCTGCAAGGGGCCTGGGGGTTCGATTCCCCCTCCTTCCGCCTCGGCACCCGCATCGCTGCGCAGCACTGGAGCGGCCTCCCCCTGGGTAGGTGGCGGGTTCGAGTCCCGTGGTGCCGGTTCTGGAGGAGTGGCCGAGAGGCTGAAGGCAGCGGTCTTGAAAACCGACGTGGGTTCAGGTCCACCGGGGGTTCGACTCCCCCCTCCTCCGCCTCAGTACGAGAACGGCAAGAACCGCCCCAGGCAGGGGTGCCCCGTCACGAACCAGAACCGCCGCACTTCGGGCTCGAACAGCACGCTGAACCCGGTCACCGCATCCTCCCCGTGACGGCAGATCGACACAGGGAACCCCCGGTGATCACGCAGCACCGACGCCAACGTCTCCAGGGTGTGCAACCCGGCCGACTCGTCCATGAGCTGGCAGGACCGCTGCTCCCGGAGCTTGGTGGAGCGGAAGTCGCCCTTGCCCTCGACTGGCTTCATCTTGGGGTGCGGGTAGTGGTTGCTGTGGGTCAGGACACCGTTGGCCTTGGGCATCACGATCTGCATGTGCCGGCCCGACCCCTCGACGCTGATCACCTGGCCCATGTCGTCGGCCAGGACGTTGTTGTAGCTGGAGGCCCGTGCCGGGTGTGCAAGAACCTTGAGGGCCTCCTCGATGCTGGGCTGGTCCAGGGCAGCACGCACCAGCAACAGCCGGGGCAACCCCGGCTTCACATCCCGGGCGGTCACCTGGTTGCCCGAGAGCACCAGGCCGTAGCTGTTGACCCCCACCGAGAACCCGGTCCCGCCCAGGGCTACGCCCGTGACGACAGGGCCGTCCACGGGGGCCAGCCGGAGGAGAAACGGCGGCGGAGCCTCGGGAGCCTCATCGTTGTTGTGGCCCATGAGGGTCTGGCCGTCGAAGGTCGCCACCCCGGCGGCCACGATGTCGGTGCAGCCCGTCTCCTGGTCCTCGGCGTCCCACAGCTCCTCGTAGAAGGTGAGCAGGAGGTCCAGAGGACGAACGCCAGCACCTTCGGCCATGCCCCTCAGCTCTTCCGCCACCTGCGGGAGGAGCCGGGTCACCAGGTCGTGGGTGGCCAGGAGGACGCTGCTCAGGTCCCGAACCGGGGGCGGCGACTCCCGGCAGTCCTCGACATCACGCCGGATGTGCGAGGCGAACAGCGCCCCGAGCTGGCGTCCGATGTCGTACCTGGTGCCGGAAAACACGTTCATGCTGATCCTCGGGTATAGGAGGGCCACCGAAGGAGGATGACCCCGATGACCGAGACGATGTTCATGGCCATCATGCCCCCCAGGGGAGATGGGGGGCCTGCCAGAAGAGTAGATCACATGCACGTCGCTCTACGATAGCCCGGTCCCCGCGGTGGGGGTCGGGCTACATCGACCCCCTTCACCGAAAGGGGATAGCTGTCCCCTGCGGGGGACTCACACTGGAGCTGAGAGAGCCATGTCCAAGCAGCACGTCAACGTCGGCACCATCGGCCACGTCGATCACGGCAAGACCACGCTCACCGCCGCGATCACCGCCTACCAGGCGGCTCGCGTCGGTGGCAAGGCGGTGGCGTTCGACCAGATCGACAAGGCCCCCGAGGAGAAGGAGCGCGGGATCACGATCAACACCGCGCACGTCGAGTACGAGTCGGCCACCCGGCACTACGCTCACATCGACTGCCCCGGGCACGCCGACTACATCAAGAACATGATCACCGGGGCCGCCCAGATGGACGGTGCGATCCTGCTCGTGGACGGCTCCCAGGGGCCGCAGCAGCAGACCCGGGAGCACATCCTGCTCGCCGGCCAGGTGGGCGTGAAGTACATGGTCGTGTTCCTGAACAAGATCGACATGTCCGACGCCGAGCTGCACGAGCTGGTCGAGCTGGAGGTCCGCGAGATGCTGGAGCAGCAGGGCTTCTCGGCGGACACCCCCTTCGTCAAGGGCTCCGCCCTGAAGGCGCTCCAGGCCTGCGAGGACAAGCGGTTCGACGACCCGTGGCTCAAGGGCATCGAGGCCATCATCGAGGCCCTCGACACCCACATCCCGGTGCCGGATCGGGACATGGACGCCCCGTTCCTCATGCCGGTCGAGGACGTGGTGACCATCTCCGGCCGCGGGACCGTCTGCACGGGCCGCGTCAGCCGGGGTCGGCTCCGCATCGGCGACAAGGTGGAGATCGTCGGCCTGAAGGACGAGGAGAACAAGGCCCGCGAGGTCGTGGTCACCGGCACCCAGATGTTCCGCAAGGATGTCGAGTCGGCCGACGCCGGCATGAACGTCGGCATCCTCCTCCGCGGCGTGAAGCGGGACGAGGTGCAGCGGGGTCAGATCCTCGCCGCCCCGCACTCGATCAAGCCGCACTCCAAGGGCACGGCGGAGTTCTTCGCCCTGGCGACCAAGGAGGGGGGGCGTGGCAAGCCGTTCGTCGTCGGCTACCGGCCGCAGTTCTTCTTCGGGACGACCGACGTGACTGGCACCATCACCGGCATCGCCGGGGCCGACATGGTGATGCCGGGCGCCCACGTCCAGATGGACTTCGAGCTGCTCAAGCCGGTCGGCGTCGAGCCGGGGATGCGCTTCGCCATCCGCGAGGGCTCGAAGACGGTCGGGGCCGGCTACGTGACCTCGGTGGAGTAGAAGTAACCCCCACGGGTTCATAGCACAGCAAATACCCCCAGAGGGTATAGAAGGGGCAGGCGGCCAGGCCCGGAAGGGAGCAACCGCCTGCCCCTTCGCTTTTCAGGAGTACCCCATGGCAGTCGTTGCAAACCCTTCTCGGGTCAGCGGGCATTGAAGGGAACTACGGCATCGGGCCGTAGTACCGGCTGCACTCCTCGGCGTTCTCGCAGTCGATGAACAGCATCGCCTGCGCGATGTCTCCGGCAGCGATCAGCTCACGTACCCGGGGTTGAAGCTCCCCCCGAAGATGACGATGTGCGGCAACGTGTTCACGTCGGGTAGACCCCTGTGCTGACGGGCTGGTTGTGCATCTCGCAGTTGGGGTTCGGGCACTTCCACTCGGTCGCCGATGCCGGGACCATCGTGGTGCGGCAGGAGTCGCACTTCGGGGTCGGCGGCTTGCCCGGCTGCTCGTTCCCCCCACCGCGTCCGGTTCGTTTCATGGGCAGCTTCTCCAGGTAGTCGGGCGGCACCCGTTCCACGAGCCAGACGCCGTTGACCGACTTGAAGAACTGGTAGCCGACCCGGCTCATCTCACGGGCACGCACCCTGAACACTACCGGCGTGCCCGACCTCTTGCCCACGATGACCGCCGTTCCCGTCTCCGCGGCCAGGTGGACGTGGTGACGCTTCATCTTCAGCAGGCCCTCCCGCTCGATGGCAGGGACAGCCTCGTGGTAGGTGCCGTGGTAGAGGTACTCCGGCGGAATCGCCCGCTCCAGGTCGAGGTCCACCGGGATGGTGTGACCCTGGTTCGCCCGGATGCGGTCACCGTCGATGGTGAACCGCTGCTTGTCGTTCTCCCGGACCGCCTCCTCGATGGCCTCCCGGGTCATCCCCGGGCTGGCCGCGAGGATGTCCGCGATGGGAACCCAGCCCCCCTCGTCCGGGCGAACCAGCGTGGACGGGTGCCGGAGATGCCGGGAGAGGAACTTGCTGACGTGCTTGATCCGCGACGGGTTCACCCTCGGTCCTCCGGGTGGAGGCGTTCCCCGCCGACCTCGACGAGCACGTCGTGCGGGTTGGCCAGGGCCTCCTGCTTGACGGTCACGCTGCCCTCCACGTCCCCGCCGATGCGGATGATGACGTACTGGCCGGTGATCTCCAGGTCGCCGTAGACGCTGCCTTCGATCTGGATCTCGATGCTGCTGGGCTGGTCCTGGGCGCTCATACCTCGAAGTCCTCCCCTTCCTCTTGTGTCCTCGTAGGCGGTCCGGTCGAACCGCCAGAGATCCGCGGGCCGTCCCGGACCTCCGATGCGATGGCCTTCTTCCAGCCGGCGCTGTTGAGGTCCATGAAGTGGCCGAGGCCCGGCCAGCAGAAGTCCCACTCGGGGTCGATGATCATGAGGTGCAGCTTCATCTTGTCTCTCCTTGCTCTCGCAGGTCGCTCGGTCAGCCGATCGTCGGCAGGTTGTTGGTCAGGATGCCCTTGCGCACCAGCTCCTCGCGGGTTCCGTAGGTCGGGATGTTCGGGTTCATCTTGTGCCGGGTGATCTTCTCCGCCCGGCGGGCCGCCTTCAGGAAATCAGTGATCTCCTGAGAGGTGAAGCCCACAAATAGACCCGAGTCTTTTGCCTCGATTGTCATCTCCGGCCAATCCGGTTCGTACACGCCAAACAGATAGTCGGAAATGGGGTGGGCTCCCCATGACTGCACATCGAGGAACCGGCTCACCCGCTCGATGCTGCCGACGTGGCTGTACTCGCCCGTCTCGATGTCGATGCGGGAGTAGGTGAACGGCACCCCGAGCCAGGTCTTCAGCTCGGCCTCGTCCGTGTGGGCATCCCCCGTGCCCCAGAGGTCCGGGCTGGGGGTCGCCAGGATGGTGTCCCGGAACGCCTCCGCCGCCTGGGGCAGCCGCTTCATGAGCATCCAGGCGAGCTGGTAGACCTCGCCCTTGCTGAGCATGGCGATGGGGTTGCTGTCCACCTCGCCGTCGCCGCCCTTCTGGTAGAACCGCAGCCAGCGGTCCTCGCACTCGTTGCCCGTGCCGTGGCGGATGCCGCCGCCGGTCAGCCGGTTGAAGCCCCGGCCGATGGGCGCACGCAGGCAGGACCGGATGGAGCCGAGGATCGTCGGGTTGGCCTCGCAGCGGGCGAGCAGGGCTCCCCGCAGGAAGGTCTTCACAGCGGCCTTGTCCGAGGGGTCGGGGAACACCGGCACCTGGGTCTTGAACCCGCCTTCGCAGGGCTCCATGAACTGCGTGAGGGCCGCCGGGGCACGCTCACTGATCACGACATCCCGATAGTCGATGGCGTAGCCCAGCCGCTCGGCGTCGTGTGCCGACCCGATGGCGTCGGCGTGGGCGTTGACCAGGGCGTCCACCATGTCGCCCATGAGCACTTCCCACATGGCCCCGAGCCCCACGTCGATGAGAGGACAGTCCAGCCCTTCGGCGAGCCGGCGGGCACGGTCGCTCTGCGCCGGGTTGGTGGCGAAGCGGCTGTGGACCAGGGTGACGTTCTCCGGCCCGAGGGCCAGGACCAGCACCCCCGCCATCACGGCGGAGTCGATGCCACCGGAGAGGTCCAGTTCGGCCCGCTTGATGCCGGCCTCCTGGTGGGCCTCCCGGAGGGCCATGATGCGGTTGTCGAGCAGGGCGTTCTTCATGTTCGATCGGACGGGCATGGTCTACTCCTGGAAGTTGAGATCCCGAGTGGTGCAGGCTTCATTGGTGGCGATCGTTCCCGGCGACAGCACCGAGGGGTTGTTCGGCTGCTCGCTGTAGTGCTCCCTCCACACCCCGTGGGGCGGGTTGAACCCCTCGCCCTCCTGGATGATGTAGCGGGTGCCGTCGCCGCCGATGTAGACCCGGGGGCGACCCGCGATGGACGCCTTGCCCTTGCTGCCACTGTACTTGCGGACGTTCCGGCACCCCGTCTTGCCGTCGTACCCCGGTCCGCCAGTCTGGCAGAGCTTGTAGACCATCGCCAGCCGATCCCGGGTGTAGGGCATGATCTCGGCCAGGGCGCTGAAGTAGCCCCCGAGTCCGTAGTGTCGGTCGTTCACGTTCACGCCCAGACTACGGGCGACGGCCTCCATTTGAGCCGTGCGAACGTCGTCGTACCCATCCATGAACAGGTAGAAGACGTTGAGCCCGTACTCTCGCTGGGCCGCGACGTACTTGCGGAGCTGAACCGGCTGGTCGCCGGAGTCGAACCGGACCGAGCAGCGGCGGGTGCGGTCCTCCAGCATGACCTCGATGGCTGCCGGGATGCCGCTCTCGATGGGGTTGTAGGTGTCGAACAGGTACGACGGGGGCTCCGGCCGGCAGTCGCGGATGGCCCGGAAGCCGTTGATGTCCCGCCCGTGCCTCTCCTGGTGCTCGTGCCCGGTCGTGCCGGCCGGGATCATGTAGAGGTCGTAGGCCAGCTTCACGTTCGACGTGCGCTGGATGCCGGCCGCCTTGCACTCCTCCACCACGATGCGGTGCTGGGCCATGATTCTTGCAGGAGGCCGCGGCCGGGGATCAGTGCAGGGTGGGGGCGGGCAGGTTGCTGGAGTGGGGCAGGCCGGCAGCCCACAGGTCCACGGCGTCGGTGAACCGGAGCTGGGCGAACCGCTCCTCCCACAGGCCAGGGCCGTAGGTACGCTTGTAGACCTCCTGGCAGAACCGGGAGATCTCCTTCAGCAGGCTGGCAGGACCAGCGATGACCAGACGCTTCTCGGTGTTCGGCATGATGCTCCTCCTCGGTGAGACGGTTGTAGCATCCCCCGAGAATCGGGGGGCGTCCAGAAACTCACCAAGAAGAGGCGAGCCCATCTTTCTCGGCGGCCTCGACGAGGGCAGCTTTGATCACGGCGTCCCTCTGCTCCCTGGACATGACGTAGGGCTCGCGGGTGTCCACGTTGGTACAGGACAGCAGCACGACGGCGTAGGGGTCGCCGTCGAGGTGGGCCGCTTCGACCTTCTTCACCTCGAACACCGCCTCCACGTCATGCTGGTTGGCCGGGTTCGGAACCTGGGGGGTGAACCGCACCTTGGCGAGACGCTGGGTGCCGTCCGTGGACTTGCTCAGGGTGGTCTTTTTGATGGTGGCCATGTAGGTCAGATCTCCATGTTTTCACGACGTTCCAACTCCCGGACGATGGCAGCAGACGCACGCTGCCAGTCCGAGCGGCTCAAGATGCAGCACGAGAAGAAGATGGGCTGCCCGTTGACACTCCGGGGACCCGCCTTGCTGTAGTGCTCGTAGATGACGCCGAGGTTCTGGAGGCGGACCTCCTGGAACCCGGCGTAGGCCGCCCTGGCGATCTCCTCGTCCCGGTGCCACTGCTCCAGGCGGGTCGCCAGCGAGGCCTCCCCTTCCTGCCAGACGGTCATGGCGGCCTCGTGGGCCGCCATCGTATCGGCGTAGGTGGACGCGATTTCGGCCTTGGCCTTCTCCCAGGCCTCGACCTTCTGGGCGTGCTCGTGCAGCCGTTCCTCGTTCTTCCGCTCGATGCCCTCCCGGTACTGGAAAACGGCATCGGGGATGCCTTCCGCCTCGGCGAGGAGATCAGCGATGTCCGTCACCCCGTCCAGGCCTGGGAACCGATCTGCGATTCGACCTTCCTCTTCGGGGTCGGGCGTCAGCAGCACCGCATCCGGGGGACGTGGCGGGTCGGTGGGCCTCTTCGGGGGGTCCGGCTTGGGCTGGCTCTCGGGCTTGGGGGAGTGTCGGGGAAGCTCCTGGGCTGCGTGCCATGCAGGTTCCCCCGGCTCACCGCTCTTCTCGTCGGGCTCCTGCGGAGAGAAAGCCCCGAGGGCCAGGATCATGAACACCATGCCCACGTCCGTCCCCAAGGGGACGTGGTGGTCGCAGTAGATCTGTCCGTCGCAGTAGTCGAGGACGAACTTCTTGAGGTTGGCCTGGCTCCGGCCGGCGATCTCCATGATGTAGGGAGCGGCCTTGTCCCGGCCGACCTGGACCCACTTCTCGAATTCGGCCCGGGGGAGAACATGGTCGGTCAGGCCCAGATCCCAGAGGGCCGCCTCGGAGCACTCCCGGGGGTGGACACCCTCGGGCGGGACCAAGGACACCAGGGGCAGGTCAGGGTGGGCATAGAGGACGTACTTGGGGTCCGCCCACATCAGCCAGGGGACGCCTTCGTGCTCGACCACCTGGGGCTCGCCCAGGAGGGTCGGGAGGGCCACCGCGCCCTTGGAGTAGGACCGGGCCATGATGCGGTACTCGGGGTCACGAAGCTCGAATGAGCGCACGGGTGCCTGCTTCCAGTCGTAGGAAGCAGGCGGCGTCGGGATGTTGCTCTCGTCACTCATGCAGGCACTACGGGGAACCCCCCGCCTTTTGAGCCCAGGGTCAGGACTTTGCCACTCGGGAACCTCGCTTGGTGGACCGCCGGTCCACCAGCTCGTTCAGCTTGGCGATGAGGGCCTTGGGCATGTCGCTGATCTTCGCGGTCCACACGGAGTCCGGGAAGACGTGCTGGACGTACTCGGCCCCGTAGCCCAGGCCCACGCCGATGATGTGGATGCCGGCCGCCTTGGCCAGCCGGATCTGCCGGCGGATGATCTCCTTGTGACCGCCGTTCGGCTGGCCATCCGTGATGACGAACATGACCCGGTGACCCTCGGGGCGACCCGAGAGGGCGTCGAGGGCGAACTGCACACCATCGGCCATCGGGGTGCCGCCGGTCGCCCGGGTGTTGGCGAACCGCCACTTCACCGAGCGGAGCGGCTCGTCGAAGGTCTTGAAGATGTCGTGCGTGATGCTGTTGAAGCGGTGGTAGTTGCCCTGGTAGCCGTCCGGTCCCAGGTTGGTGTACCGCGCCCCGTCACGGAACCCGCTCACCTGCACCTTGCAGCCCAGGGCATCGAGTGGCTCGGTGATGGCGCAGAGGACGCGGGTGGCATCCTTGAGCGCCCCGTCCATCGAGCCCGACTCGTCGATGACCACGGCCGCTGCGAGGCTGGTATCCATCGCCTCGTCGATCTGCTTGTAGGCCCGCTTCGGCGACTCCCCCGCTTTGAGCGTGACCTTCGAGTCCACCAGGAACCGGCTGGACAGCCGGCGGCCCCGCTGCACCCCGTGGATGGTGTCGCTCATCTCCATCGCCTTGACGATGGAGCGGAGGCGGCTGCGGAGGTAGCTGGCCTCGTCTTTCACGCTGGCGTACAGGCGCTCGGCCTGAGCCCGGTCGTGGTCCTTGCCGGCCTTCGACGGGGGCACGAACACGAACTGGTCGTTGGCCGGGTCGTAGGGCTTCCACATGTACTCGCCCTGCTTCACCCCACCCTCGGACCGCTCCTCGGAGTCCGTCTCGTCGCTGACCGCACCTTCCAGGGCCGAGTTGTTGTCGAGCAGCCCGGTGTCGTCGCCTGCACCGTCGAGGGCGTCGTCGGCGAGCTGGGACCAGTCGTTGCCCGCGACTTCGCCGGCCTCGTAGTTGTGCCCACCACCCTCGGCCCCCTGCTCCCCCGTGGCCTTCGCGTCGGTGTTGGCCTTGTTCTCGGACGACTCACCGACCTCGCCCCCCTCGTCGAGCGAACCCTCAACCGGGGTGTCCTTCGGCTGCTTCGCCTGGGGGTGGGCATCGTCGCCGTCGTCGTCACCGTCCTGGTCGCCGTCCTGGTCGCCGTCCTCACCGTCCTCGCTGTGGTCATCGTCCGATACGTCGTTGCCGGCGAAGTCGTCGCCCTGGCCCCCCTCGTCGGAGCCCGCAGCGTCGTCCCCTTCCTCATCCTCGCCCGCCCCACCGGAGCCCGAGTCGTCGTCATCGCTGTCCTCGTCGCCGTCGTCCTGGGGCTTGCCACCACCCTTGGTCTTGTCCTTCTGATCCTTGCCCTTCTGGGAGGAGGACGATTTCCCGCCACCCTGGGCGTCATCGTCCGATACGTCGTCGCCGTCGTCGTCACCCTGGGGTTGATCCTGGCCACCCTGGGACTTGTCCTTGTCGTCCTTCTCCCCCTTGCCACCCTGGGCCTTGGGCATGTCCTCGGGGTCGAAGCCCTCGAACTTGGGCATGTCCTCGGGGTCGAGCTTGTTGCCCTTGCCACCCTTCGGGGGCTGGAGCGGCACGTCCTCCTGGTGCCCGCACACGGTGCAGGTCAGGACGCCCATGCCACGGACCTTGCCCTTGTGGCCGTCCGACTTCGGACGGATGACCAGCTTCGAGCCTTTAGCCCCACAGGCCGGGCAGCAGGGCTTCTGCGTCTCGCCCGGCTGGTGATCCTGGTTGTTCGGGTCGTTGGCCGGGTCCTGCTCGCTCGACTCGTTGTAGAGGATGCCGATCACGTCGAGGGCGATGCGGACGCACGCAGTGTCGTCCTTGGCGTCGAGGGCGATCGTCTCCTTCAGAAGGGCGGTCAGGGGGCCGGGGTTGCCCTTGCCCAGGCCGATCACGAACTGGACAGCCTGGGGGTTGTCCTTGCGGTATTTCGCCAGGGCCTCCCGCTGGGAGGTGGTGTTGTAGCCCAGGCCCACGTCCCGGAACGTCCCCGTGACGATGGAGAGGGCACCACGGACGGCCGGGCCACCGTGGGCTTTCACGTTCTCCAGGCCGGCTGCCTCCTGGGCCAGGATGAAGTCCTGGAGGTCGTGGAGCTTCGTCTCGGTGCCCGGAAACTCCTCCCGGCCGTTCCGCTCGATGCGGATGTCCTCGATGATGTTCGACCAGTTCTGGAGGAGGACGTAGAACTTCGACCAGTCCGGCACCTTGGCCCACCGCGGGATCACGATGGAGGCCATCTCGTCCACGGTCAGGGACCGCAGGCACGAGTAGTAGGTGTGGAAAGCCTCATGGGCCGCCCCACCCGTGAGGGCGAGGGCCGTGCGGAGCTTGAGCTTGTCCGGGGTGTTGGCGATGACGATCTCCCGGAAGGGGACCGACTCGTGGTTGGCGGTGTTGACCCACTGGCCGATCTCGGTGCGGGTCGGGACGCACTGCGGGTTCTCGTGCGCCCACTTGCACATCTCGCGGGTGAACACGCGGACGGTCCAGCGGTCGATGTTGTAGAACTTGGTCCCGCGGCTCGACACCTGGGGGGCTCTGTCCCCCAGGATGCCCAGGACCACCAGCTTGTGCGTGCTGCGGTACTGGGAGCCCCTCAGAGTTGGGTTGCCAATGGTGGCCTGAGTCATCGTCTGCGTCTCCGTCGTTCACCCCTACTACGGGCCGGGGCTCGGAGTTGAGCCCCTCTCGGTTCCACACCTACTACGGGACATGACGAGAAACTGAGCCCGGGGGCTCAACGATGGCCCTGGCCCCGTAGTAGGGGTGAGGCGGGGACAACCCGCCGGGAGGAATCGAGTACAGTGGGGGGCTCAAGCCGGAGCCCCAGCCCGTAGTAGGGGCAACGACCCGTGACTGATAGCCCATCCCGGCGACGGGGGAGGCTCAAGGAGCGAAGATGACCGCCGAAACCCCCATCACCTGCCAGGTCCCCGGCTGCTCGCACACCGAGCAGGACTGGCTCGGTGACCACCTGACGGAAGCCCACGGGCTGTCGGTGGACACCTACCTGACGATGTACCCGGGCGCCCGGGTCATGAGCGACCGCCTGAAAGCCCGGTACGACAAGAGCCAGGGCAACGTGCGCCGAGCGCACCCGCCGGCCGTGTCGGAGCTGACCGTCAGCTTCCACAACCTCCCCTTCCCGGTCTTCGCCGGTGTGCCCGCCGAAGCCTGCCTGCCGATGCCGGCCAACTACCGGCTGCCCGAGAAGGGCCAGCTCTCGAAGGACGTGGCGGCGGCCCTGGTCGCCCTGCTGCGTGGCCGTTCCCTCTACATCTGGGGGATGCCCGGCACGGGCAAGGACGCCCTCATCCACGCCTTCTCCGCCCAGACCCGCCGGCCCGCGATCATCAAGCAGGTCATCCCGGGCAGCGACATCGAGGCCTGGTTCTTCAGCCGCGGTTTCAACGAGGCTGGGACGCACTGGGAGGAGGGCGACGTGCTCACGGCCCTCCGTGACGGCTACCTCTGCCCGGACGGGACGCGGGTGCCCTACCTGCTCCTCGTGTCCGACCTTGACCGTGCGGACCGTGCTCAGGCCGAGTACCTCCGCCTGATCACCGACTCCATCCAGGGTCGTATCAGCGGCCCGACCGGCACGGTCTACACGCTCCTCCCGGGCACGCAGATCGTCGCCACGGCGAACACCCCGGGCGGCGGCGACGAGCGGGGCCGGATGATCTCGGCCAACCCGCTGGACGCCTCCATCCTCGACCGCTTCGAGCGCAAGTTCGAGTTCCACCAGATGGACTGGCGGGACGAAGAGCTGATCGTCCGGGCGAAGTTCCCGGTCCTCGTCGCCCGTGCCCCCTGGGTCTTCGACCGCATGGGCAAGGCGACCAAGGCCATCCGGGACGCCATCGACGCCGAGGAGCTTCACGCCGAGTTCTCGCACCGTGGCCTGTGCAGCATCCTCGGGCACGCGGAAGACCTGCTGATCTGCGCCGGGGGCAACCCCAAGGCGATCAAGCGGCTCCTCCGCGAGGGCGCTCGGGCATGGTGGGACGGGCTCCCCGACAAGGAGGCTCGGCTCAAGGCCCAGGCCGTGATGGATGCCCACCTCAAGGGCGGTGCCCTGGACGAGGGCGACAAGAGCCACATGAGCGGCGACCCGCTCGCGGACATCTAGCAACCCACGAGGCCCATCCCCCTGCGGGGGGAGATGGCCCACTGGAGACTCGACATGAACCTCAGCGCCAAGCACTTCCAGGGACCCCTCCTCCGCACCCTCGCCAAGCTGTCCAACTGGACGGCCGGGGTCGAGATCAAGGGTGAGGACACCTACGACGGCATCCTGGCCCTCATGGGCATCACGTCCCTCGACGAGCACGGGACCAACGACTCGTCCGGCCAGCCCCAGGTCGTGAAGTGGATTCAGTGGGCGAACATCAACACCCGCAAGGCCGGGCAGACCGAGATGGTCGGCCGGGGCAAGTGGACCCTCACGGCCGCCGGTCTGGACGAGGCCATCCGCCTCGCCAAGATGGCCGGGGAGACGATCCCCGACCCGGCTGCGGTCGTGACCCCGCCCCCGGCTCCCGTCACGGCCCCGGCCGTGAAACCGGCTCTCGTGGTGGTCCCGAAGGGCGACGAGTCCTTCTACCACCCGGATGCCTACGTGCGGAAGCTGGCCATCGACCAGACCGGGTGCTTCGGCAACGTCTCCCCGCACGGGGCATCGGTCTGCACGGACTGCCCGCTCCGGCTGGAGTGCCGCAACCGGCAGATCGCCGAGTTCTCGAAGCTGGCCCGGATGATCCTGGCCGAAGAGAAGGCCCCGGTCGTGAAGCCGGCCAACCCCAACAACCCGGTCGCCCCCAAGGCGGCTGCTGCGGCCCCCACCGGCCCCTCGGGGAGGTTCGCCAACATCGACTTCTCGAAGGCGGACGTGATCAAAAACAAGGCGGAGTCGCTCTGCGCCGAGTGCGGTCAGCCCATCGCTCGGGACGAGCGGTGCCGCTGGGTCGAGTCGCTCCCCAACTCGTCGGACGGGGCGGTGTTCCACCTCGACTGCTCGGGAGGTGAGGAATGAGCCGCGCATCGGAACGCACGATGGAGCTGCGTGGCCTGCTCCAGCGCCTTCGGACCCTGACCAAGGATCTCGACAAGGACACCCCGCTCCCCGAAGTCGTGTGCGTAGGCAGGGAGCTGTGGCGGTTCGTCGAGACAGCCACCCAGGAGATCGAGAAGTGCAAGGCCCGCCTCCGTGAGGAGGCCGGCACGGTCCCCGGACCGCACGAGTTCGAGGGGCACGACAACACCCTGGGGCTCGTGGTGATCCCCGAACCCCACCCCGTGATGCGCAAGGGCACGGGGGAGCCCGAGATCGAGACGCTGGCTACGGCCCTGGGGCCGGAGCTGTTCCACCAGCTCTTCCAGGTCAAGCAACAGGTGCGGCCCCGGCACACGTTCACCGAGGACGTGACCAAGCTGGACCCCCTGAAGGCCAGCGTGGCCCTGGACGCCGTGGACACTGAGACGAGCAAGCCGCGGGTGTCGTTCCGCAAGAGGTAGCACGATGAGCTTCAAGAACATGGTCATCCAGGACGGCCCGAGCCGGTTCGTCCTCCCCAAGATCAAGACGATGAACGCCGAGGTGGTGGCCTTCCTGTCGCCGGAGCTGTTCGAGAAGACCGAGGAGGGCCTCTGGCAGCAGGCGTTCGACTCCGCCAGCTACCAGGGCGTCACCGGCGTCTACCTCATGCCCGACACCCACCTGGGCTACGGCATCCCGGTCGGTGGTGTGGTCGTCACGGACGGCACCATCATCCAGAGCGGGAGCGGCTACGACATCTCCTGCGGCGTCGTGTACCTGAAGGTGCCGGGCCTGCACGCGGCCGACATCGCCGACAAGGCGGGTCGCCAGCGGTGGATCGATGAGGTCGAGAAGCGCATCGCCACCGGGGTCGGAGCGGACCCGACCAAGATGATGAAGCTGCCGAACCACACCCAGATGCAGGAGATCCTCCGGCACGGGGCCAAGGCCCTCGGGGTCAAGGCCGAGGTGTGCGAGCGGCAGTACATCGAGGTGAACGAGGCTGCCTTCACCCGCAACCGCGAGATGATGAAGGCGCCCCCCATCCAGAAGGCGCTGTCGAAGGCCGCCCCGCAGCTCGGGTCGGTCGGCGGAGGCAACCACTTCGTCGAGATGCAGGTGGACGAGAAGACCGGCGAGGTCTGGGTGATGGTCCACTGCGGCTCCCGGGGCTACGGCTGGAACGTCGCCAACTACTTCTTCTACGAGGGCGGGCGCCTGCGGGGGCTGCCGCCGAACCGCCGGGAGCAGTCCTGGCTCTACGCCGACGAGCCGCTGGGCCAGGAATACTGGGCCTGGCACAACTCCGCCGCGAACTTCGCGGTCGCCAACCGGCACACCATCGTCCGTGGGGTGCAGGCGGCGACGGAGCTGGTCTACGGCAAGCGGCCGGAGGTCTTCTACGAGATCTCGCACAACCTGGTGCAGGAGGAGACGATCGTGCTCCCGGACGGCACCACGGCCAAGGGCTTCGTCCACCGCAAGGGGGCGACCCGAGCCTTCCCGGGGGGACACCCGGATCTGGTGGGGACGAAGTGGGCCGACACGGGCCACCCGTGCCTCATCCCGGGCTCGATGTTCGACGGGGCAGCCATCCTCTACCCGCTGGAGGGAGCGTACCAGAGCGGATGCTCGGTGAACCACGGCTCGGGACGGTCGATGGCCCGGGGCGAGGCCCGGCGTGAGCTGGCCTCCCTCCAGGAGGACATCAACGAGGAGATGGCCACGGTCGTCCGCGTCCTCGGGGGCGTCGAGGTGGTCGGCATCATGTCGAACCACCCGAACATCCCGCTGGACGAGTGCGCCCACGTCTACAAGGACCTGAACACCGTCCTCGACGTGCTCCTCACCAACGGCGTCGCCCGGATGGAGGCCCGCCTCTACCCGGTCGCCAACCTGAAAGGCGCTGATTGACCTGCTGACCCCTTGCTGTTAGCGTGGGCACGACAACAGCAAGGGGTCAACCGATGAAACTGTGCCCAGGATGCCAGACGGAGAAGCCGCTCGATGCTTTCTACCCCGCCAAGAACCGGAAATCTGGGGTCCGCTCTCGCTGCAAGGAGTGTGAGCGGGCACGGCGGGAGAAGGACGCCGGCAAGCAGAGTGCCTACTTCCGCGACTACTACCAGCGGAACAAGGGTGAACTGCGGGAGCGATCAGACGCCTACGCCGCCGAGCATCGTGACGAGCTGGCCACCTACAACAAAGCGTACCGGCAGGATCGGCGGCAAAACGACCCGGAAGCCGTCATCCTCACCCGTACTCGGTCGAGGGCGAAACGGAAGAAACTGGCGTTCAATCTTCGCCGAGGGGACATCCAGATCCCTGATGTGTGCCCGGTCCTGGGCATCCCCATCATCCTTGGTCCTGCGGGCCGCAAAGGGGGGACGCCGAACAGCCCCAGCATTGACCGCATCGATCCAACGCAGGGCTACGTTCGGGGCAACGTCCGGGTCATCTCCAACCGCGCGAACACCCTCAAGAACGACGCGACCATCGAGGAACTTGAAGCCGTGCTGAACGATCTCCGACGAATCAAGGGGGTCGCCTGTGCGTCGTGCCGGGTGCTCATCCACGAGAACACCACGGGTGCCGATGTCCGCACCCAGGACCACCTGAACAAGCGGGAGTTCTCCTACGAACGCCCCTTGCGTGAAGGAGAAGCCCCGTGAGCTTGCTGCTCAAGACCGACCTCCGCATCCTCCTCCGCCAGGACTACCGGGATGCCACCGTGGCACGGGTGCAGGAGGTCTACCGCGACCCCTACGGCAACGTCGTTCGATTCAACGTCGTCAGGCACCCGGACCCCAAGAATCAGGCCACCGACTGCGCCTTCGCCGAGAACCTGGTCAACGGGACGTGGCACAACCTCGTCACCATGTTCCACGGCAACCTGCCGGCGGAGACGGGGGCCGCGATGACCTGGCTCATGACCGCCGTGGGGGCGATCCTGGAGTGGCCCGACACGGCGGGGGACTCGAAGTGACCCAGACCCTCGCCAACCTGGGCGGCATCTTCGCTCTGCTCGTGCTCAACCACTTCGTCGTGGACTGGGTGTTCCAGACCCACACCGAGGCGATGAAGAAGAGCACCAGTGCCCTCTGGCGTGCCCGCCACTGCCTCGTCTACGCCACTGGGTTCATGCCCCTCCTGGGGCTCCTGGGGCTCTCCTGGGGCACGCTGGGGGCCTCCTGGGGCATCCTGTTCGTGTCCCACTTCTTCGAGGACACGTACTGGCCCGTCTTCCTCTGGGCGAAGAAGGCGGCCTGTGAAAGCTGAAGTCCTGTCCAAGAGCAACGCGGTCAAGAGCGACTGCGTGCTCGTGACCATCGAGCAGGGGGCGTGCGGGTAGAGTCCCAGAGGAGGCCAAGATGCCGGATGACAACAAGTTCGACAAGCTGCGGGAGATGCACTACCGCATCCCAGGCCTCTGCGGCTACTGCACGCACGGGGAGTTCCCCTCCTCTGAATGGGGGACGTGCAAGCTGCACCGCTACGAGCACAAGAAGCACGACAACCCCGATGGTGGCCGTGGGGTGAGCATCCACGTCACCGGGACGTGCCCGTCGTTCGAGGTGGACTACGGGAAGCTGGGCAAGTCGGCTCTGGGCGCCCACATGGAGTTCTTCGATGGCGAACCCGGACAAGGGCACGGCCCGACCCACGGCTCGTGACCTTGCGGGCTCGGCGGTCGATCTCAACGGATACGCCGTCCTGTTCCAGCAGCTCGCCCGCCAGGCCGACAAGGACGGGAAGGTCCAGGTGTCGGCGGCCAA
>Ga0265293_10005319_pt1 | contig 21636 bp, 7 predicted proteins | sample Munlanlewell138R_FD_192505 | JGI IMG/M metagenome (GOLD analysis project Ga0265293, IMG submission 192505) | Leachate microbial communities from a municipal landfill in Southern Ontario, Canada - Leachate well 138R | ecosystem: Engineered > Solid waste > Landfill > Unclassified | place: Canada... | reverse complement strand
CTGGCAATATTAGCGGAACGATTTCTTATACCATTCCCGCTCCTGCTGAACCGGAAATCGGCTTTGCCAACCTCCAATATCCCGCATCCGGCGCGATTGAGCCTTTGCAGGAATTTAACGTTTACGCACAAGCTTATATTGACGGCATCACCGGAAGCGGAACTGCTACGCCTGACTTACAAGCCTGGATTGGCTACTCAACCGATGATACAAATCCCAACAGCTGGACAAACTGGATAGAAGCGGACTTCCAAGGCATTAATGGCAATAATGATGAGTTCTTCGCAAACCTTGGCGCTGAAATGACAAGCGAAGGAACGTTCTATTATGCTTCCAGGTTCAAATATTTGGAGCAAGAATATGTTTACGGTGGTTTTGATGGCGGTTTCTGGGATGGCGTGAATAATGTTTCGGGTGTGTTGACAGTTCAGGAAATTATTGAAACTTTCCCGGTTTTGTTTACTGTTACCGACGAAACTGAATCCTATCAAGCCCTTGAAATCAAAGGTTCTATGACCGATTGGGCAACAGTAGCCATGACGGAAAGTCCTGATTTTGTTTGGACAATTACTTTAGATGTTCCAGCCGGAACTTACGAATGGGGCGCCATAGAAAATGACGGTTCTGAATTTGGTATCTGGCTAATTGATGGCGGAAATCTTTCGTTCACCGTGGATGCAACTGGCAATATTAGCGGAACGGTTTCTTATACCATTCCCGCTCCTGCTGAACCGGAAATCGGCTTTGCCAACCTCCAATATCCCGCTTCGGGCGCGATTGAGCCTTTGCAGGAATTTAACGTGTATGCGCAAGCTTATATTGACGGCATCACCGGAAGCGGAACTGCTACACCTGACTTACAAGCCTGGATTGGCTATTCCACCGATAACACCAACCCCAATACCTGGACAAACTGGATTGAAGCTGACTTCCAAGGCATTAATGGCAATAATGACGAATTCTTTGCCAACCTTGGCGCGGAAATGACAACAGAAGGAACTTTCTATTATGCTTCCAGGTTCAAATATTTGGAGCAAGAATATGTTTATGGCGGCTTCGATGGCGGCTTCTGGGATGGCGTGGATAATGTTTCGGGTGTGTTGACGGTTACGACTACTCCTCCCGATCCGGAAATCACTTTCGCTAACCTGCAATTCCCGGCTTCGGCATCAATTTTAATTGGCGAAAGCGTTGAGGTCTATGCACAAGTGGAAGCTCCCGGCGTAAATCTGGACGAAAACGGCTACGAAGGCCTGACCGTTTGGATTGGTTATTCAGGCGATGATACCGATCCTGCAAGCTGGACGAACTGGTACACAGCGGATTACAACGGTATCAGCGGATTTACCAATCGTCCGGAATACCTTGGCGAAATCGGCAACGATATTGCGCAAGCCGGTACCTATTATTATGCTTCGCGTTTCCAACTCAACGGCGGAGATTACGTTTATGGTGGCTCTGACGGCGGCTTTTGGGATGGCGTGAATAATGTTTCGGGTGTGTTAACAGTTACGACTACTCCTCCCGATCCGGAAATTACTTTCGCGAACTTACAATTCCCGGCTTCGGCTTCCATACTTATTGGCGAAAGCCTGGAAGTGTATGCACAGGTAGAAGCTTCTGGCGTTACGTTGGACGAAAACGGCTACGAAGGCCTGACCGTTTGGATTGGTTATTCCAGCGATGATACCGACCCCGCAAGCTGGACGAACTGGTACACAGCGGATTACAACGGCATCAGCGGATTTACCAATCGTCCTGAATATTTGGGCGAAATCGGCAACGATATCGCGCAAGCCGGCACCTATTATTATGCTTCGCGTTTCCAACTCATCGGCGGCGATTTCGTTTATGGCGGCTTCGATGGCGGTTTCTGGGATGGCGTGAATAATGTTTCGGGTGTGTTATCGGTTACTGAAGAAATCCCCGATCCGGAAATCGGTTTTGCAAATCTGCAATGGCCAGCCTCTGGAACTATTGAGCCTTTACAAGAATTTAACGTCTATGCCCAGGCCTGGATAGAAAATATTACCGGTTCTGGCACAGCCACAGAAAACCTGCAAAGCTGGATTGGCTACTCAACCGATGATACAAATCCCAACACCTGGACAAACTGGGTTGAAGCTGACTTTAGCTCGGCGCAAGACAATAACGACGAATTCTTCGCGAACTTAGGCGCGGAAATGACTACCGAAGGCACTTTCTATTACGCTTCTCGTTTTAAATATTTGGATCAGGATTACGTTTACGGTGGCTTTGATGGTGGTTTCTGGGATGGCGTGGATAATGTGTCGGGCGTATTGACCGTAACGACTACTCCTCCCGATCCGGAAATTACTTTCGCTAACCTGCAATTCCCGGCTTCGGCTTCCATACTTATTGGCGAAAGCCTGGAAGTGTATGCACAGGTAGAAGCTTCTGGCGTTACGTTGGACGAAAACGGTTACGAAGGCCTGACCGTTTGGATTGGTTATTCAGGCGATGATACCGATCCAGCAAGCTGGACGAACTGGTACACAGCGGATTACAACGGCATCAGCGGATTTACTAATCGTCCGGAATATTTGGGCGAAATCGGCAACGATATTGTGCAAATCGGTACCTATTATTATGCTTCGCGTTTCCAACTCAACGGCGGTGATTTCGTTTACGGCGGTTTCGATGGTGGTTTTTGGGATGGCGTGAATAATGTTTCGGGTGTGCTAACGGTTACTGAAGAAATCCCCGATCCGGAAATTGGTTTTGCAAATCTGCAATGGCCAGAATCTGGAACAATCATTCCGCTGCAAGAGTTTAATGTTTACGCACAGGTCTGGATAGAAAATACTACGGGTTCTGGCACTGCAACTACCGGACTGCAAAGCTGGATTGGTTATTCTACCGAAAATACTGATCCTTCAACCTGGACTAATTGGATTGAAGCTGACTTTAGCTCGGCGCAAGACAATAACGACGAATTCTTTGCAAACTTAGGCGCAGAAATGACAACCGAAGGCACTTTCTATTACGCTTCTCGTTTTAAATATTTGGATCAGGATTACGTTTACGGTGGCTTTGATGGTGGTTTCTGGGATGGCGTGGATAATGTGTCGGGCGTATTGACCGTAACGACTACTCCTCCCGATCCGGAAATTACTTTCGCTAACCTGCAATTCCCGGCTTCGGCATCAATTTTAATTGGCGAAAGCCTGGAAGTGTATGCACAGGTAGAAGCTTCTGGCGTTACATTGGACGAAAACGGCTACGAAGGCCTGACCGTTTGGATTGGTTATTCAGGCGATGATACCGACCCCGCAAGCTGGACGAACTGGTACACAGCAGATTACAACGGTATCAGCGGATTTACCAATCGTCCTGAATATTTGGGCGAAATCGGCAACGATATTGTGCAAACCGGCACCTATTATTATGCTTCGCGTTTCCAACTCAACGGCGGCGATTTCGTTTATGGCGGTTTCGATGGTGGTTTCTGGGATGGCGTGAATAATGTTTCGGGCGTGTTGACGGTTACTGAAGAAATCCCCGATCCGGAAATTGGTTTTGCGAACATGCAATGGCCGGCTTCAGGCACTATTGAACCGCTGCAAGAGTTTAATGTTTACGCACAGGTCTGGATTGAAAACACTACAGGCTCAGGAGTTGCTACAAGCGGACTGCAAAGCTGGATTGGCTATTCTACCGACAACACCAATCCAAATAGCTGGACAAACTGGATTGAAGCTGACTTCCAAGGCATTGACGGAAATAATGATGAGTTCTTTGCCAACCTTGGCGCGGAAATGACAACAGAAGGCACTTTCTATTATGCTTCCCGCTTTAAATATTTAGAACAAGATTACGTTTACGGCGGATTCGATGGCGGTTTCTGGGATGGCGTGAATAATGTTTCGGGTGTGTTGACAGTTACGACTACTCCTCCCGATCCGGAAATTACTTTCGCTAACCTGCAATTCCCGGCTTCGGCATCAATTTTAATTGGCGAAAGCGTTGAGGTCTATGCACAAGTGGAAGCTCCCGGCGTAAATCTGGACGAAAACGGCTACGAAGGCCTGACCGTCTGGATTGGCTATTCCAGCGATGATACCGATCCTGCAAGCTGGACGAACTGGTACACAGCGGATTACAACGGCATCAGTGGATTTACCAATCGTCCGGAATATTTGGGCGAAATTGGCAACGATATCGCGCAAGCCGGCACCTATTATTATGCTTCGCGTTTCCAACTCAGCGGCGGAGATTACGTTTATGGCGGTTTCGATGGTGGTTTTTGGGATGGCGTGAATAATGTTTCGGGTGTGCTGACGGTTACTGAAGAAGCGGTTGATCCGGTGATCGGCTGGGCTAACCTGCAATGGCCTCCTGCCGGACTGATAGAACCTGGTGATGAGTTTATGGTTTATGCTCAAGCCTGGATTGAAAACACGACGGGTTCTGGCACTGCAACTGCTAACCTGCAAAGCTGGATTGGTTATTCTACCGATAATACCAACCCAAACAGCTGGTCAAACTGGATTGCAGCAGATTTCAACGCTGCCGTTGGAAGCAACGATGAATTTATGGCTAACCTCGGTGCTGAGCTTTCCGAAGAAGGCACTTACTATTACGCCTCGCGTTTTCAATACTTAGACCAGGATTTCGTTTACGGTGGTTTTTCTGAAGCAGGCGGTGGATTCTGGGATGGCGTGGACTATGTTTCCGGACAAGTAGAGGTAGTGAGCGAAGTCATACTTTACCCCATAACTTTCACAGCCACAGATGCTACCGGATTATATAGCAACATCAAATTCAAGGGCGAGATGACCAATTGGGAAACTATTCCGATGGAGCAAAACGGTGAAAACTGGACGCTAAGCATGGATATCTTACCCGGCACTTATGAGTGGGGTCTGATAGAAGACGACGGCAGTCCCGACGGCATCTGGCTGATCGAAGGCCCGAACCTGGAGGTCAGCATTTCCGCCATAGGCGAGATAACAGGCGACACTAACTATGTGATAACTTATGTGGGTTTGGAAGAACAATACACAGATGTAAAAATCTATCCTAACCCCGCGAAAAACAGGCTCTACCTTGAATTTAGCCAGACAGGAGATTACGAAGTACAGCTTTTAGATGCGCATGGTCAAATTGTTTACAGCCTGCAATCTGCTGAATCACTGATGATGATTCCGGTTCAAACCTTGTCATCCGGCATGTATGTGCTTCGAATTATAAGCGACAAATCACTGATTACCAAAATATTCATAAAACAATAACTGATAAAAACCCAATAAATACCATGAAAAATTCAATCTATCCCTCAACAGCACGGACAAGCCTCTTTATCTTGCTGTTTGCACTGGCCGGCTGGTTTACAAGGCCCGTCAATGCCCAGATTTACGAACCTGAAGGCTTGAATATGCCCGGCCAATGGAACGACTGGGAAAATCCACCAGCCAACAAGCCTGCATTGGCGAACAGCAATCAGGTTACTGGCGGCCAAATCATCAAAATCAATATCGGTACACCGCGCTGGCAAACAATTTTCAGCGTGGATGCATCTGGTGCTGATCTGGTTGGAGGCAGCTACGACTTCCTGTTTACCAGCGGACCGGCCGACAATGCCTTTAACAATAAATGGGCTGGCGTAAATGCCGACCAAAACACGCTGCAAACCTATACCTATCAGGGTGCTACCGACAATAATATCACCCTGACAAACGGTTATTGGTACACCATGAACTGGGAAGACAGCGGCTATGAAGACACCCGTGCTATCTTTATGGAGACCAGCGCCGAGCCTGTTAATATCCTCAGCGTTTCTATACCACAAAGTGTCGAAGCCGGTACAGCAGCTTCTATCACCGTTGGCGTATCCACTGCTTTGTCAGCAGGTGAGCTGCTTTATCTCCGCTATTCTGCCGATGGCTGGAACAGCTCCGCCATTTCGCAGGTAACGATGAGCGGCAACAGCGGCACAGCATCCATTCCCGGCCAGACCGAAGGAACAACCGTTTCTTACTATGCCTTCAGCACTACGGTAGCTGATATCACGGCTGATCACGATCTTTACACCATAAAACTCAACAACAACGCCAACGAAAACTACAGCTATACCGTTGAAGGCACTGCACCACAGGTGATTGGCTGGGCAAACCTGCAATGGCCTGCCGCCGGAGAAATTACTCCCGGAGTAGAATTTAATGTCTATGCACAGGTATTTGCTGACGGCATCACCAATGGTGAAGGCCCAGGCGAAAATATCAGCGGCTGGATTGGCTACAGCACCAGCAACACCGATCCTTCCGGCTGGACAAACTGGGTTCCGGCAACTTACCATGCCGACGAAGGCAATAACGATGAATATTTGGCCAATATCGGCAGCGGCATCAATTCAGACGGCACCTATTATTATGCTTCACGGTTTCAACTGGAGGCCGGCGATTATGTTTATGGCGGCTATTCCGCGACAGGCGGGGGTTTCTGGGATGGGACAAATAATATTTCTGGTGTGCTTACTGTAAATTCAGAGCCAACACCGACCGAAATCAGCTGGGCTAACCTGCAATGGCCACCCGATGGTGAGATTGAGCTGGGCGGCAGTTTTACTGCCTACGCGCAAGTTTATGCAGAAGATATTACCGGCAGCGGCAGTGCTTCAAGCCGCATTCAGGGATGGGTTGGTTTCAGCACCGAAAACACTGATCCAGCTACATGGAGCAGCTGGATTGGCGCAGATTTCAACAACAATGTGGGCGACAATGATGAGTATTTATCCAATTTCGGCGGGCAAATCCTGGAAGCCGGAACCTATTATTATGCCTCCCGTTTTAAGCTGGATGATCAGGCTTATGTTTATGGAGGTTTCTCTCCTTCGGGTGGTGGATTTTGGGATGGAACAGCCAATATATCCGGCGTTTTAATGGTCAGCGAACCTATTCCCGATCCCGATTTTGATTGGGTGAATCTGCAATATCCGGGCAGCGGAACGATTGAACCGGGAACCGATTACGATGTGTATGCACAGGCTTTTATCGAAGGCGTAACAGGCAGTGGCACAGCCAATCCAGATATCAGCGCATGGATTGGTTATAGTCTGACGAATAACAATCCTGAAAGCTGGACAAACTGGATCGAAGCACCTTTCACGGATGCCAGCGGTTCTAATGATGAGTTTATGACCAACCTCGGCGCACAACTCCCGGGCGAAGGCACCTATTACTATGCTTCCCGTTTCCAACTGGCAAGCGGCGACTATTATTATGGCGGCTATTCCGCGGCAGGCGGAGGATTCTGGGATGGCAGCAACAATGTTTCAGGCGTTGTTATCGTGCAGCTCACCCCACCCGATCCGGAGATTGACTGGGCTAACCTGCAATATCCCGGCAGCGGAAATATCGAACCCGGAGATGCTTTCGAGATTTATGCACAAATTTGGATAGACGGCCTCACCGGCAATGGCGAGCCCGTCGAAGGCCTGGAAGCCTGGATGGGCTACAGCACCGAAAATAGCAATCCAAACTCCTGGACAAATTGGGTTGCAGCCAGCCATAACGGCTCGGTTGCCGGCAATGATGAATACATATCCGAAATTGGCTCCGCACTTACCGAAGAAGGCACTTATTATTATGCCAGCCGCTTCCGATACAACGAAGGCACTTATGTTTATGGCGGCTTTTCCGTGAATGGCGGCGGCTTCTGGGATGGCGTGAACAATGTGTCAGGCGTTCTAACCGTGGAGATATTACCTGTTCCTGCTGAAATCGATTGGGCAAACCTGCAATGGCCTGCCAATGGAGAAATCTATGTAAATGAGGTGTTTAACGTTTATGGCCGTGTCTATATTGAAGAACTTACGGGTTCTGGCACGCCTGCTGCCGGACTGCAAGCCTGGATAGGCTATAATGTTGAAGACAGCGATCCATCCGAATGGACAAACTGGGTGAGTGCCGGTTTTAACGGAAGCATTGGCGACGAAGACGAGTTCAGGGCCAATATTGGCGCACTGATGAACCTGACAGGCACTTATTATTATGCTACCCGTTTTAAACTGAACGAAAGCGAGTTCGTGTATGGTGGCTATTCTGCTGATGGCGGCGGCTTCTGGGATGGCACAACAAATGTATCAGGTGTGCTGACAGTCAGCGAGTCGCCTTCCGCCTGGCCAGTAAACTTCACGGTGATAGACGCTACAGGTCTGCACGACAACATCCAGTTTAAAGGCGAAATGACCGACTGGCAAACCGTTCCGATGATCCGCGATGGCAACACCTGGACGCTTACGTTGCAAGTAGAGCCCGGAAGCTACGAATGGGGCGCTATTGAAGGCGATGGCAGTCCTGATGGAATCTGGCTTATCGAAGGACCAAATCTGGTGGTCAATGTTTCTGAGGATGGCGTTATTACGGGCGATACGACCTATACTACCCTTGTCACCTTCGTGGATGAGCAAGCAGGCACAACAATGCAAATTTACCCCAACCCTGTTTCAGAACAGCTGAATATCAATGGAATTACAGCCAACGCTGAATTTCGCATCCTCGACCTCAGTGGAAAAATACTGCACAGCGGAAAGCTGACAAACCGCCAAAGCATCGCTGTTTCGGCCTTGCCAAAAGGCCTGTATATTATAGAGCTGAGATCGACATCGGGAGTCCATCATCAGCAATTTTTAAAGCAATAAACTGCACAAATCATGATAAAAACCTTTATTAACCAAACAAAAAAACTCCTTCCGCTGCTGGCGGTGCTTTTCTGGCTGCCACTATCCGCCCAGATTTACGAGCCGGATGGCTTGCGTATGCCCGGCAGCTGGAACGATTGGCTCAACGAACCCAATATGGGTGGCGATTTTGAGCTGCAAAAAGCGGCTGGCGGCACGGCACGCTGGATCACCAGTTTTCAGCACAGCGGCGAGAGCGGCAGCCAGGAATTCAAATTCGTAAGCACCTCATTTAGCGATCCCTGGGGAAACCAATGGGCGGGCAATGAAAATGTAGGCATCAATACCGAAAGCAATTTTGTTTATGGCACGCCTTCCGATCCCAACAACAGCATTCAGTTGCAGCAAAACTATTGGTACACCGTGGTTTATCGCGACAATGGCTACGAAAACACGAGTGCTATTTTTATGGAAACTGCTGCTCAGCCGGTGACTTTCACGGAGGTGATGCAAGACCCCATTCTGGTAACAGAACAACAGCCTGTAAACATTACAGCAACACTTTCTGCCCTGCCATCAGCCAGCGAAAAGTTTTTTCTGCGCTATAGCACCGACAACTGGGAAACAGCAAACCTGCTTAGCCTTAACCAGAACGGAACACAGCTTTCCGCAACCGTGTCCGGACAGGCAAGTCAAACAGCGGTTGAATATTACGTTTTTAGCTCCGTGCTGGAAGATCCGGCAGCCGATCCTGACTTTTATGCCTTGCGATTTAACAATAATGGCGGCACCAATTTCAGTTATATCGTCGATCAAAGCTTCGATTGCGGTGGCTACGAAAGCCTGGTAAGCAGCGATCCTGCCTTCCCACTCGACAATCAGTCCGTTACCATCTTCTTTAATGCCGCTTATGGAAATGGTGGTCTGTTCGACTACGAAGGCGATATTTATGTGCATACCGGGCTGATTACCAACGAGAGCACCAATTCCTCCGACTGGAAATACGTGAAAACCGAATGGGGAGAAAACACGCCGGAAACAAAACTGGAAAGGCTCGAAGACAATATCTACAGCCTTACTATCAATGATATGCGCAGCTATTACGGCATCCCGGCAGCGGAAACCATTGAAAAGCTGGCCTTCGTGTTTCGCAGCGATGTGGCGAATGCCGATGGTAATTTCCTGGAACAGAAAAATGCTGATGGCTCGGATATTTTTGTAGAAGTTTATCCGCTTTCATTGCAGGTAAAAATCATCAGTCCGAATCGCAAAGAGCCTTTGGTAAGCCCCAACAGCGTATTGCCTGTGTGCGTGGAAGCCATGCAAAACACCAGCATCAGCCTGTATGTGGGCAATGAACTTTTAGGGCAGGAGAATGCCAGCAGCATTTCCTTCCCGCTGCTGCTGCAAGAACTCGAACCGGGAGCACATTGGCTGAAAGCTTCTGCCACTGATGGCACTGCCGAAGTACGCGATTCGGTGCAAATCTATCTGCGTCCGCCAGTGCAGGTGGAAGAGCTGCCCGAAGGCTTTAAAAACGGCATCAACTACCTCAGCAATACCAGCGTAGGCCTCGTGCTGAATGATCCGGCCGGCCTCAAACAGTTTGCCTTTGCCATTGGCGAGTTCAGCAACTGGCTGCCCAACGACGATAACTATATGAAACGCACGCCAGACGGCAAGCATTATTGGGTGATTCTGGAAGGACTGCAAAACCGCAAAGAATATGCCTACCAATATTATGTGGACGGCCAACTGAAAATCGCTGATCCCTATTCCGAAAAGATTCTCGATCCCTGGAACGACCGCTGGATTCCCACTGCGACCTATCCTAACCTGAAACCCTATCCTTTTGATAAAACCATTGGCATAGCCAGCGTGTTTCAGACCAACCAAACGCCTTATGACTGGCAAATAACTGATTTTGAGCCGGCAGCGGTAAACGAAAGTCAGAGCGATCTGCTGATTTACGAGTTGCTGCTTCGTGATTTTGATGAGGCACAAAATATCATGGCAGTCACCGACAAGCTTGACTACCTGAAAACGCTGGGCGTGAACGCCATACAGCTGATGCCCATCATTGAATTTGACGGCAACGAAAGCTGGGGTTATGCTCCCACATTCTTTTTTGCCACGGATAAATACTACGGCACTAAAGCTGCTTATCAGGCTTTTGTGGATGCTGCCCATGCCCGCGATATGGCGGTAATTCTGGACATCGTTCCCAATCACGCTTTCGGCCAAAGTCCGATGGTGCAGCTGTATTTTAACCCCGATGCCGGCGATCACGGTGAGCCTTCTGCGCAAAATCCCTGGTTTAACCAGCAGGCGAAGCATCCTTTTAGCGTAGGCTACGACTTTAACCACGAAAGCACGGCTACCCGTCAGCATTTCAAGGAGGTGTTCACGCATTGGCTCAGCGAATTTAAGGTGGACGGCTTCCGTATCGACCTCTCCAAAGGACTCACCCAAAACTATTCGGGCGATGATGTGGGTGCCTGGAGCGCCTACGACCAGAGCCGGATAGACATTCTGACGGACTATTATAACCACATCAAATCGGTGAACCCCAATGCTTATGTTATTTTGGAACATTTTGCCGACAACAGCGAAGAAACCGTGCTGGCCAATAGCGGCATGTTGCTTTGGAGCGGCATGCACAATACCTATAAGCAAGTGGCGATGGGCTGGAACGAGGCTTCCGACTTTTCATGGGCGTATCATGGCGCGCGTGGCTGGAATTATCCTAACCTGATCGACTATATGGAAAACCATGACGAGGAGCGGATGATGGCCGAAGCACTGCAATACGGCAACAGCAGCGGCGCCTACGCTATTCAGGACACGCTGATTGCACTGCGCCACCAGCAACAGGCGATGGTGCTGTTTTTGAGTGTGCCGGGCCCGAAGATGCTGTGGCAGTTTCAGGAGATGGGCTACGATTACAGCATTTTTCACGGCGACGACCGCCTGGCGCCCAAGCCACCGCGCTGGGATTACCTGCTGCAATCGGAGCGCGAACAGCTAAGCCGCGTTACGGCAGCCATGGCAGCACTGCGCAAAACCGATGCCTTCCGCCTGGGTAGCTTTAGCAAAAGCCTGCAGGGCGATGGCAAGCGTATTCAGCTAAGCCACAGCAGCATGGATGTGGTGGTGGCCGCCAATATGGGCGTGAACAGCTTTGAGATGAGTCCCGGCTTTACCAAAACCGGTAGCTGGTACAATTATTTCACCGGTGAGGAGCTGGTGGTGAATGATGCAAATATGAACCTGAACTTCGGCCCCGGCGACTATTATGTGTTCACCTCCGAGCCTATGCCACAGCCTTTTTATGCAGTAAACGTGAAAGTGCTGGATGAAGAAAGCGGACTACCCATAGAAGGCATTAATATTCGATACAATAATGCAATAGTCCGACAAAGTGATGATGCCGGAGAAGCCGCTTTCACTGCCATGAACGGTAATTATACGATTATTGCAGAGAAATTTGGCTGGCTCAGCCAAAGCGAAAGCGGCAGCCTCAGTAATAACCTACAACTCACTTTTGAGCTGGAACGCGACCTGAGCAATATCAGCGAGCAGCCAAAAGCTGAAAAGCTGCGTTATTATCCCAATCCCGCCAGCGATCAGCTGACGGTGGAAAATGCCAATGCTGCCCAAATCCGGATTTACAACCTGCAAGGGCAGTTACTGCTGGAACAGCTGTCAAACAAGGAAAAAGTAACACTTTCACTTAACAATTTAAAACCCGGCACTTACCTGCTGATGCTACTCAAAGACAAGCAGTTGCTGGTGGATAAGTTGATTGTTAGGTAATAAAAAAGAAAATTATTTCACGTAAATGTACGTGTTATTTAGAATTAGTATATATTAGTCGATTAAAAAGGAAAATTAAATAAAAATTAAAAACTATGAAAACACATTTATTGAGATCGATTTTGGTTTTGTTTATTTCTGTAAACATGTTTAGCAACCTCAATGAGGCTAAAGCTGATGTCGGATGGTTTAGCGATTTTGTTAATATAAATGCTAACGGTACAGGATCTGCCTATTATTGGATAGGAGCTGATCCCAGTTTTGGAACGCAGTTTGACGCTCATGATTTCGGAACTGTCTCAAGCCTAGTAATTGATGGTGCTGATTTTAAGTATTGGAGCGATACCCAGGATAGAGCTGGTGGGGCATTTTATTATGAAATAAGTGGTGGTGGTTTTAACGAGGTTATTTGGACTCAAACCGGCCCTACTGGCAATGATTACCAAGGCACGTGGACCGAAAGTATCGATTTATTAGCAGGATTAACAGCTGGCGAAACATACACCCTTGCTATTTGGGCTAAAAGTTGGGATGGTGGAGGTGGACAAGGAGATAGCTATTTAAGTAATGGTGGAGATAATTATGTTGCTACTTTTAGGGTAGAAAACCCTAATGTCTGGAACGGATCAACAGATTCAAATTGGAATGACGCTGAAAATTGGTCTAATGGTTTACCAACATTAACTCATGATGTAACTATTCCTGCTAAATTAACTAATTATCCTATTATTTCAAATACTAATCAAGTAACAATATATAGTTTGAATGTTGCAAGTGGTGCTTCGTTGACAATTAAATCCGACGCTTCCGGCACCGGTTCATTAATAGTGGATGGGACATCATCAGGCACGCTCAGCTTTGAGCGTTATCTTACAGGTTATTCTGGCAATGCTGACAACGGCTGGCATTTCCTTTCATTACCAATAAGTGGTCTTACAATTTCCTCTTCTACCTTTAGCCCGACAAGCGGAACTGATGACTTGTATGAATTTGATGAAAGTGAGGATGTAAACAATTGGCTCAACTATGATGGTGGCACCTTTGGTGATACAGAATTTCAGGTGGGGAAAGGCTATTTAGTTGCTTATGAAAATACTTCCACAAAAACATTCTCCGGTAGCACAATCAGAACTTCTGACTTGACAGTCGATCTGGCTTATACAGACGGAAAACCTTTTGCAGGATGGAACCTAGTTGGCAATCCATTTACTTCGGCTATCGATTGGGATGAGGTTACGAAAACTGCCAGTGTCAACGGGTCAGTTTATGTTGTGAATAGTGCTGATGGCTTATTTAAAAGCTGGAATGGTACAACAGGAGATCTGACAGGTGGTATTATCCCGGCAAATCAGGGATTCTTCGTTCATGCTTCAGCTACCAGTCAAAGTATTACTATGGCTGCAGGAAGCGCAGGTGATCAGGTGCATAATACAACAACTTACTATAAAAACACATCTGACTTAGCTGACAATACATTTAAAATCTCGATAAGTTCAGAAAATGGCAGCGATAACACTTATGTTCAGTTAAGAGAAGATGCAACAGCATCATTTGACGAACAAATAGATGCCTACAAAATGTATGGTTTTGGAGAGTTGACTGAAATATATACTATTGATGATGAAAACAAATACAGCATCAATTGTTTGCCAGCAGATCTGCAGGCAAAGCAAATTAGAATTGGCATCAAATCAACAACAGAAACTCCAACTTTGTTAACTTTTGAAGGATTGAATTCGTTACTTGAACAATATCAAATTTCTTTTGAAGATGTGTTAACCAGTCAAACATTTTCGGTAGATGAAGGATTCGAATACTCCTTCACCTCTGCTGAAGGCGACTCCCCCAACCGTTTCCTCCTCCACTTTGGCGTAGTCGGCATCGGCGAGCAAAACCAAACTACAACACTCAACGCTTATGCATACAACAACCGCTTATACATAAACAACAGCCTGGAAAAAGCACAGTTGGCGGTTTACGATTTACAAGGCCGTTTGTTGATGCAGCAGTCAGCCAATGCAAGTGGTTTGCAGTCGCTGCCATTAGATTTGCCGGCAGGCATTTATGTGGTGCGGCTCAGCAATGCACAAGAGGCCAAGAGTGTAAAAATCAATGTACAATAATTAGAAAAATAGAATAAAATGAAAAAGATTATCCTTACAGCTTTGTTTTTACTGAGTTTAAGTTTTACTACTGCTGAACTTTTTGCACAAGCACCTCCTCCACCACCTCCGGGTGGGCACGGCGAAGGCGGAAACCAACCAGCAGGCCCAGGTGGCAGTGGCCCTATTGGCGGTGGCTTGGGCATTTTATTGGCTTTGGGTGCAGCTTATGGCGGGCGCAAGGTTTATAAATTCTACCAGGAAAAGACAGAGGCCTAAGCCTGGTTTCATGAAAAGAAAAGCTCAAAGTGCTTTGTATAGCTCTGTGACTCTTCGGGTGACATTGTGAAACAGCATTTACACAAAGTACCTCAATGTAAAAATAGCTGTACTTAGTTTGTCTTTGGTCTTTTCTTTTCATACTTCATTAAAGCCAGGTTTCCTTCCTAAAACTACTCAGGTTTGACAACAGCAATCAATTTTCTTACTTTTACCTCCTCTAAAAACCATCAATATGAAACTGAAATACTTTTTTTTAAGTTTACTAATTGCCGCTTTTGCTTTGCAATTAGCGGCACAGAGCGCTTCGCAGCGGGAGAAGCTGCTGGAGCTATCGGCACAATTTAAAATAAAATCACAAGCCGAGAAGGCTGAGGCAGTGCGAGTAGCCACCGAAAAAGGCTGGCCAATACGCACGGAAGATGCCGATGGCCGCGTTACCGAGCTAATGCGCTTGGACGAAAACGGCATGCCGATGTATTATACCACCTATAACGCAGAGGGTGCTGCGGTTATCCATTCATCTGATTTATATCCCGGAGGCGGGGCAGGTCTGAACCTGAGTGGCGCCGGCCAAACGCTGGGCGAATGGGATGGCGGTGGCGTACTCACAACACATCAAGAACTTGTTGGCAGAGTGACTCAAAAGGATACACCGGGCGGCCTTCACTGGCATTCGACACATGTGGCAGGTACCATGATTGCATCGGGCGTGTGGGATGTGGCTAAGGGCATGTCTTATGGCGCTAATTTAAGCGCCTACGACTGGGATAATGACGCTTCGGAAATGGCTGCAGAAGCTGCCGGAGGCATGAAAGTATCACAACATTCTTATGGGCAGATAACGGGTTGGTACTATAATCAGGCAGAAACTAAGTGGTATTGGTATGGTGATGCTTTAATTAGTGAGACAGAAGATTACTATTGGGGATTTTATGACAATTTAGCTAATGCCTGGGATGTCATTGCACACAATGCCCCTAATTATGTGATTGTAAAGTCAGCCGGAAACGACCGGGGCGAAGGACCAGCTCCAGGTACTTCTCATTACTATTGGAATGGAGGTTGGACAAGTAGTACTACTGCTCGTGACAAAGACGGAGGCGCTACAGGCTATGATTGTATCGGTCACCGTGGTGTTGGCAAAAACATATTAACTGTTGGCGCGGTTACAGCTGCCGGCGCGATGTCGAGTTTCAGTGGCTGGGGACCAACCGATGATGGCCGCATCAAACCAGATATCGTTGCAAAGGGAGTAGGTGTAATCTCATGCAATAGTAGTGGCGTGGATGAATACGCCAGTTCAAGTGGCACTTCCATGTCGGGCCCAATGGTCAGTGGATCAATTGGCTTGTTGCTGGAACATCAGGAAAACCTCCATACAGGAGTTGCCCTGCGCTCAGCAAGTATCAAAGGGCTGATTATCCATACCGGCAGCGATCTGGGGAATCCCGGCCCTGATTATGTTTATGGCTGGGGCATGATGGATACGGAAGCAGCTGCAGCAATTATGACCGATCAGGCTGCAAAACCTATTCATATCTACGAAAATTCACTCACTGACGGACAAAGCCTTAATATGCAGGTAAAAGCAAAAGGCGGAGAACCACTCAAGGCAACAGTAATCTGGAATGATGTGCCGGGAACACCCGTTGCTCCTGCACTCAACCCCACTGATCTGATGCTGGTAAACGACCTCGATATGCGCCTTACAGCAGCCAACGCAAGTGTTTCGTACCCCTACATACTTGATCCCGGAAATCCTGCCACAGCAGCTACCACTGGCGATAATTTCCGCGACAATGTGGAGGTGATTTACATTGCCTCACCCAATGCCGGCGAGATTTACGACCTACAAATTACTCATAAAGGCAGCCTGAGCGGTGGAAGCCAGGATTATACGCTGATTGTTACCGGAAATAAAAAGCTTTCTATCTACCTCTTCAATACCGCAGACAATGCCGGTAATTATGGTGGAAACTGGACTGACGGCAGCAACCAGGGTAATGGTTTTGGCGCCTGGACATTGACTTCAGGAACGAATGGTGGATTTGCCGGACATTTTATTAATGATCCATCTTCATCTGGTATCGTAGGATTACCAAATCCTTCCTTTGGCCTGTATGCAAACCCCGCCGATAACGGCAATTATGCCAATGCCGACAGAACATTGGCAGGCCCGCTAAGTATCGGCAGCACCCTAAGCTTTATCTGGGGCGTAAATTGGGACAGCAATGGCGGCGGCAATAAAGGAATTAACCTATATACTGGTGGCACTTCAGGAACGCAAATCATCAATATCAATATGGGAGGTTCACCTGCCATTACTATTAATGGAAATCCTTTGTTCAACAATTACGGAGCAAACCCGATGACGCTTAACTTTGAATATGTTTCAGCCGGGCAACTGCGTGTGCATGCCACCGGAAGAGATGGTGCGGAAGCTTATGACCAAACGATCGCTGTTGCAGGCGCACCGGACGCTATTCGATTTTATGCCAGCGGATTAGATGGTGGTGATCAGCGTCAACCCTACTTTAATAATTTTAGCATCACGACTGATTTTAGCAGTACACCATCAAATAGTGATGCTATTGCTGTTGGCAACCTCACTCTCGATGCAGATTTAGTTTTGGATAACTTAATTATTGAATCAGGAAATAGCGTTATGATTGCACCGCTTAAAAATTTGACGGTAAATACCAATATCAATAACCAGGCCGGTACCGCTGCTTTGGTGTTGCAATCAGATGCCACGGGAACGGCAAGTCTGCTGCACAACAATAACAATGTTGATATGACGATTCAGCGTTATATTACAGGCGATGCGGTTACTACCAACGCCAAATACCATACGGTTTCGGTGCCGCTCACACAAAGCAGTAATCCTGTTTCAGGATTGTTTATAGATTCGTATCTTTACTACTTTAATCAGGCCACACAAGTTTACGATCCGATGGGAACATCAACAACAACTGATCTCCTAGTTAATCAAGGCTATTTGATTTACTACCCGGGTGCAAACAACACTTATGAGTTTGCCGGCAAAGCCAATAATGGTAGCTTTAGCACGGATGTGTCCTATCCGATTGTTGGTGATAATTACAATTTAGTGCCAAACCCCTACCCTTCTGCTATAGACTGGGATGCCACATCTGGTTGGACAAAAACCAAAATGAATAATGCGATTTATATATACAATCCAAACCTTTCTACCCCTGGAACGGGCACTGTTAATGCTGTTTGGGCTTCTTATGTTGATGGAGATGGCACACACGGCGGCTCCCGCTACATCCCTGCCGGACAAGCTTTCTTTGTGCAGTCGAATGCTACAGCACCCGCACTGGATATGACCAATGAAGTGCGAGTCCACAACAGTCAGACCTTCTTCAAGGACAAGACTGAGGCAACTGAGACCCTACGCTTATTTACGTACTGTGGTGATTTCATGGACGAAAGTGTGGTACGCTTCCGTGCAGAAAGCACCACCGGTTTTGATGGACAATATGACGCATTGAAGTTCAAAAACTGGAGCGAAGCACCCAATATTTATTCGCTTGCTCTCGGAAAAACTGAACTAAGCATCAACAGTATTCCATACAGCACTGAGACCTATATGATGGAATTGGGTTTTGAATGGAACCAAAACGGCGAAGCAAGTATTGAGCTGCAAGGGATTGAAAGCTTTGGTGATTGGGTTAGCATACTATTTGAAGACCGCCTCACCGGAATCAGGTTCGACCTGCGCGACCAAAGCAGTTACAGCTTTCAGCATGAAGCCGAAGCCGATCCGTTGCGTTTCACGTTGCACTTTATGGGTGTAACGGCTGTTGACGAGCTGCAAACCAGCAATACTGGCTACCGGATTTGGTCGGCTGGTAATCAAGTGCAAATCGCCAACCCAGCTGCACAGCCTGCATTGCTTGAAGTATTTGATTTACAGGGAAGGCTGATCTATAACGCCAGTCTGCAAGCTGACAGGCAATGGACAATCGGTGGACTTCCCGAAGCACAGCTGCTGATCTTCCGACTAAGCAATTCAGAAAGTGTGTTTAACCAGAAAGTATTAACCCGCTAAAAACGAGAGCCATGAAAAAGATATTGATAAAACTAACGTTTATTATTGCATTTACAATTTCTAGCACCGCTTTATTGGCGCAAGGCCCTCCACCTCCTCCAGGTGATCCCACAGCAGGAGGCGATGGCCCTGTGGGCGGCCATGCTCCCATCGGTGGTGGTATTGCAATACTGCTCACTCTGGGCGCAGCTTATGGCGGACGAAAATTGTATCGCTACTGGCAATCACAAAAGGATGAGCTGGAAGAATAACAGTTTAACTATTTGAATTTAGAACTCCCGTTGGCTGTGGCTGGCGGGAGTTTTTTGTTGCATCGCGTGCTTACCAAGCCTCTTGACTAACCCCAGCCTTCAGGCTGGGGTGTTGGCATCGCTTGGCGTATTGGGCTTTAGCCCTGACTTTCAACTAATTCATCGCTAGCGTAGGACAAGATAGCCGGAATTAGCTATCGAAGCCTCTTGACTAACCCCAGCCTTCAGGCTGGGGTGTTGGCATCGCTTAGCGTATTGGGCTTTAGCCCTGACTTTCAACCAATTCATCGCTAGCGTAGGACAAGATAACCGGAATTAGCTATCGAAGCCTCTTGACTAACCCCAGCCTTCAGGCTGGGGTGTTGGCATCGCTTAGCATATTGGGCTTTAGCCCTGACATTCAACTAATCCAACGCTGGCACAGGACAAGATAACCGGAATTAGCTATCGAAGCCTCTTGACTAACCCCAGCCTTCAGGCTGGGGTGTTGGCATCGCTTGGCGTATTGGGCTTTAGCCCTGACTTTCAACTAATTCAACGCTGGCACAGGATAAGATAGCCGGAAATAGCTATCGAAGTATCTTCATTAACTCAGGTCTTCAGGCCGTGTTTTCGTGAAACCCGAAGATCGCTGGCGCGGGTCTCCGGACCCGTGTCCCCGTGTCAAAACAGCTTAAACTAAAACAAACTCACAAATTAAGTCAGGGCGCGACTTGTGATTCGTTGCAAGATTAGTCGAGGCCTGACTTTCAACTCATCGCTGGCGCAGGACAAGATAACCGGAATTAGCTATCGAAGCCTCTTGATTAACCCCGGCCTTCAGGCTGGGGTGTTGGCATCGCTTAGCATATTGGGCTTTAGCCCTGACATTCAACCAATTCATCGCTAGCGTAGGACAAGATAACCGGAATTAGCTATCGAAGCCTCTTGATTAACCCCAGCCTTCAGGCCGGGGTGTTGGCATCGCTTGGCGTATTGGGCTTTAGCCCTGACATTCAACCAATTCATCGCTAGCGTAGGACAAGATAACCGGAATTGACTTCCGAAGCCTCTTGATTAACCCCGGCCTTCAGGCCGGGGATTTGTGAAACGCTTCGCGTATTGGGCTTTAGCCCTGACTGCAATTTACGGCGACTGATGAGTTGTCCCGTCAGGCACAAGCTCCTTTGTTTTGAAATAAGATCCTGTTGGTTTATTTGTTTCTCCCCGTACTTTGACAGCCCAAAGTACTGCAAAGGCTTTGCGCAAAGGATAGCTCCCCGCTTCTTTGCAAACCCAAGAAATCCTGGCGAAAAAGTGGATTCTCCTACGTCCGAATCCAAATGAGGTAGTCAAAAAAAGATGTCCTGACTTTAGATTTTTCTATGACTTGATATTCCGGTTTGAATAAACGATGATTTTTTTGACTACCTCATTTTCGCCGGATTTCTAAGGTTTACAAATTCAACCCTCAACCGCTCCTCCTTTGCGCATGGCCACCGCGCGGATTCCGAAGCTTATTAGTTGGATTGTTGAGCTTTCCTGCTCGCATAGCAGTGGTGGTTTGAGGCAGTGGGCAAATTGATAAACGAAGGATCAGGTGATCGAGCGGAGCCGAGAGTACCGGAACAGGAAATGGCTTACGAAGCAACAGGTGATCGAGCGGGTTCTGCTGAGCACCTGTGGTGAGCGCCTGTGGTGAGCATCTGTGGTGAGCCTGCCGAACCATGCCGAACTACGTCGAACCATGCCGAAGTAAGCCGAGAGTACCGGAACAGGAAATGGCTAACGAAGCAACAGGTGATCGTACGGGTTCTGCTGAGCCTGCTTGGAGTAGTTGAAAAGTCAGGGCGCGACTATAAGGCGATGCTGAACAGTCGCACCCTGACTGGCAGACTTTTGAACGTGATGCAGCTCTTGAAAACGTCGGATTCAAGTCTAATGAAATAATTATTAAATACCTGTAATTAGGTGCGTTATATGCAAATATTTAAAACGCACGCCAGTATATAAGTTTTATTACTATTTTTACTCCGTCCTTTTAACATCGACATTATAAAGCTTGACATGGTCTAATTTTTGTAATTTTAATTTTATGATTAGTAAGAACGACATATTGAATAAGCTGAGCGACCTAAAACCAAGCTTAAAAAGAGATTTCTCAGTTAAAGAGATTGGTTTATTTGGCTCATTCTCTGATGAAACAAACACAGAGGATAGTGATATTGATATTCTGGTTGAATTTGAAAAACCTATTGGATGGAAATATTTTTCATTGGAAATTTATCTTGAGACAATTTTCGGGCGCAAGATTGATTTAGTCACTAAAAATGCCTTGAAGGAACAAATTAAAGATAAAATTTGGGTCTATATGAAATCGAGTGGAAATTAAATAGAGAAATGATTTATTTTTAGGCCATGAATAGCACAGAAATTTTTCAATTAGCTTTACAGCTTTCTAAGCCATGGTTTGTTTCAGCGGTTCGCTTT
>Ga0265293_10005318_pt1 | contig 21641 bp, 18 predicted proteins | sample Munlanlewell138R_FD_192505 | JGI IMG/M metagenome (GOLD analysis project Ga0265293, IMG submission 192505) | Leachate microbial communities from a municipal landfill in Southern Ontario, Canada - Leachate well 138R | ecosystem: Engineered > Solid waste > Landfill > Unclassified | place: Canada... | reverse complement strand
TCGCGAGGCAGAGCGTAATAACCGCCTTCGGGAATCATTTTGGCGCCTGCTTCGACTACCGTTCCGCCGTCAATGAATTGCCGTACGAATTTATGATATTTGAAATTTGTTAAAGCATCCTGCGGATTGAAATCGCAGTATTTCCAATCGGCTCCGACAATCATTCCTACGGAAATATGCTCGGGTTTATCAGCGTATATGATTCCGCCGCCGAACATTCCCGGTCCTATGACAGGAGTCCATAGCGGGTAGCCCATAGCATGAACAACTCTTGTTTTGCTGAAATTTTCATATTGGGAAGGACTGACTTTGATTAGCTCTTTTATACTGACCGAATAAAGCTGATTAGCCTGACGTTTTAGATTTGCTTTTTGGATAAGTTTTTCAGTAAGCAGCCCATCGCAGCCTTCGGCTAATATTATGAAATCCGCGGGTATAATTTCTCCTTGTGAATAGTTAGGAAGTTTATTTCCGTTTCGGTCGAGTCCGTTGTCGACGAGTTTTACCGCCTGAATTAAATCCGATGATTCATCTAAAATTATATCTTCGGCTGCGAATCCTGTTAAAACTTCGACTCCCAAATCCTGTGCGATTTTACCGAGCCATTTTGTCAAACGGCTGATAGAAATTGAATAATCCCCCATATGCATCATTTGGCCGAAACCAAGGCGGAGTTTTTTGGCGATATGTATGGCAAAAGAAATATTTATCGCTATATTTTTGCCGAGCAGAAACATTACGTCATCTTTGTCGATTTTATTCGAAAGAATATTTTTGGCCTGTTCAGAATTTTCCCAGCTGGGCAAAACCTCATCGAGCAGTGTATGCAGCGCCCATATTTCAAGGACCGCGCCGGACAAGCTGTGATTGCCTAAATCAGCCGCTTTTTCAATTACGCAGACTTCGAGTTCGGGATGTTTGGCTTTGAGCGAAATCGCTGCTGATAGTCCTGCCGGACCGGCTCCGACAATGAGTATTTGCGATTTACTATAATTTTTCTTTTGTTCGTTCATAATTATAACTGCAATGCTTTAACAAGCTCCGGAATAATTTCCTCGGCAGTGCCTACTATATAATAATCGCATTGTTTAAAAATCGGCGCTTCAGGGTCGCTATTTATCGCAACGATAGTATCTGTGTTGGCGATGCCTATCATATGCTGAATCGCTCCTGAAATACCGACTGCAACATATAGTTTTGGCCCGATTGATGTTCCTGTCTGGCCGACTTGATGAATGCGCTCTGCGAACCCCTGTTCTACAGCCGCTCGCGAAGCTCCTTTTTCGGCGGGGGCTTTTAACTTGACAGATAAAGCAGTGCACAGCGAGTTTATCAGTTTTTCGTAATTGTCTCGGTTTTGCATTCCCTTGCCGCCGCTGACGATAATTTCGGCTTCAAAACCGGCTTTGCCGGAGGTTTTTTCAGTTTTGATAACGTTGAGGCTTATATCATTATCTGTTAATTCCACAGAAACAAGTATTGTTTTTCCCTGTCTGTTTTTGTCCGGAGCAAGAGCCTTAAATACGCCCGGTCTGGCGGTAGCCATTTGCGAATAAGAATCTTTCGTGCATATCGTAGCCATTACATTTCCGCCAAGAGCCGGGCGGGTTTGCATTAAAATGCCGATAAGACCGCGGCGGGAGCTGTCCCTAATCTCCAGCCCTGTGCAGTCAGCCGTTAGACCGCATCGGCATCTATAAGAAACCATCGGGGCGAGCATTCTGCCTTGAGGTGTAGCGGCAAAAAGGACTATCTGGGGCCGATACTTTTCGATGCATTCGGAAATTACCTTGCGGTATGAAAACGGGTCAAACCGGGTCAGCATTGAATGTTCGATGAGATATATATTATCAGCACCGGCATAAATTAGATTTTGAGAGAATTGTCCGACATTGTTTCCTGCGAGTACTACGCCTACTTTTGTTTCGAGTGAATCAGCAAGGCTGCGGGCTTTTGCGATTAATTCATAAGTGCAAGGATTAATCGAGCCGTATTGATGTTCCGCGACTACCCATACTTCACCGCTGAAAGTCGGCGATTTTAGACTTAATCCTGTCAGCATATCATCGAGTGCGCGGCTGTGGAAACGTCCCGAAGATTCCACGATAAGTTTTTGTTTTGTATAAGAATCGATTTGGCTGATGTCGGATATGCCGAGATGTTTTAATGTTGTAGTTAAAATATTGTAATCTTCTTTTTCTTTTTCCAAACCTTCGAAACTCCGGTCGAATAAATCCGTCCGCCGAAAAGGAAGAACATAACTTGATTCTGTTTGGCTTGCTTTTGCGGTCTGATTATTTGCGGCTTGAAAACGCTCTGTGATGAAACTGACAAGCTCAGCGGGGGAATTGACCTTGCGGCATTTTCTTGTGCTTTTGCCTGGCGGAAAAACTCTTATTACTGTTGTTTTTGAACCTTTTGCGCCTATGCTTTGAGCTTTTACGTCATCCGCAGACCAGCGAATTAGAGCTTCTTTATTGGCCGCTCGCGTCCTGCTGAAAGCAGCGAACAATGGATATTCATAATCAGCGACTGTAATCACAGCCGGAGTTGATTTTACAGACACGACTTGGCTGCCACCGCTTATGATGCTGGTAAATTCGAACCGATTGCCGGAATATTTTGCCTCGGCGGCATAGGCAATGCAGGGAATCTGGAGATGTTCGGCTATCTGGGCCGGAACTTGAGCGGTATCGCCGTCAACCGACTGCATTCCGCAGATGATGTAATAATCTTTATCTTTGCGGAGGATTTCCGCAGCTATCTTTTTTATTGCAAATGCAAGCGGGTTTGCCGTCGCCCATGTATCAGCTCCGCCCAGAGCTTTATCGGTGAGCAATATTCCCTCATCTGCGCATCTTGCCAAACAGTATCGAAGCACCTGTTCGGCTTGGGGCGGGCCCATTGTCAGGCATATTATTTTTGCGTTTTTATCGTTTGAAATCGTCTTTAGATTATTAGCGAACGCAAGCGCCTTGGCATCGAGGTCGTTTATCACCGAATCAAGCCGGCTGCGAATCAGCGTCCCTGTTTGCGGGTCGAATGCGTTATCCGTTATCTGGGACACATCGGGAACCTGTTTTACTAATACTATATAATCAGCCATAACCTAAAGGATAGAATATTCATCCGTTGGTTTCAATAGAGTTATTTAATAGAAGGCTGAACTAAGTAGTCAGTTGATAAAATTACATTTAAATCCTATACTGGCTGCATAGATTAAATATGATTGGCTTTGGCGGTATTATTGAGGACGATAGCAATGAGCAAATCGCATATAATTACGCGGAAATGGTTTAAGAACTGGGCTAACGAGTACGATGAGACTTTAGGCAGGCTGAAAAGGCATCACAAAATGCTTGACCTCGCAGTTAAATTGTCAAAAGTCCGCAAGAATGATAAAGTGCTCGATATCGGCTGCGGCACAGGTTTGTTATCTCTGAAATTTCTTAAAAAAGCGGATTGTTTTATTACGGGTGTGGACAGTTCGCCTGATATGCTTGCGATTTTCAGGAAAAAAATCGAAGAATTAGATATAGGTCAAAATATAAGCTGCAAAATCATAGATGCCTCAAAGCTGTCCTTCAAAAAAGATTCTTTCGATATAGCTGCCTCGACAGTAACTTTGCACCATATTAAAAATAAGCTTCCCGTAATTAAAAAGATTCACAGTCTATTAAAACCCGGCGGGCGGTTTGTGATTGGCGAAATCGATATGGATACTACAGGCAAATTAACCGACCCTGCCCGGATGCTTAAAATTTTAGAGTATTTAAAAGTGGAGTTTGTAATCGCACTGAAAGAAGGGGGCGTTGACGGTTTTAGGAGAATGTACGATAACGGGAAAAAGCATATTCTAAACGACGGTGAATACTGTATCAGTGCCGCTCAGTGGAAAGATATTTTCCGAAAAGCGGGATTTAAACAAATTACGGTTCATCCGGTGCCGGGATTTAGGTGGTTTAAAGTATTAACCGCGGTTAAATAAGAATTTTCTATTAGCAGAAATCTGCTTTTTTATATTGTTATACAATTGTAAATTCTTACATCGCTATAAAAACCTGTTTAACACGGGTATTTTCCAGTTGTTTTCTTGCCGCTCGAAGTTAAAATTAATGCTTTGAAAACAGATGAAACAATATTAACAGCCGGTTGAAGGGAAACTGTTCTTAATTGAGTTGAGGTGAACAAAATGGCAGATTTGAATTTATTGGCAGAAACTATAACCAAGGGCGACCAGAAAAAAGCAGTTGAAATGACAAAAGCTGCTTTTGACGAAGGTGTTTCGGTAAAGCAAATTCTCGATGAAGGTCTCATCGGAGGGATGAATATTATCGCGGCCAAATGGAAAAGGAATGAAGTTTACATCCCTGAAGTTCTAATAGCCGCCCGTGCTATGAAAAGCGCTGTTGAAGTACTCGAACCGGAATTTGCCCGTGCCGGTATCGAGCCTATAGGCAAGTGCATGATAGGGACCGTACAAGGCGATTTGCACGATATTGGCAAAAATCTTGTTGTTATGATGCTCAAAGGTGCCGGTTTCGAGGTTATCGATATCGGGGTCGATGCTCCGCCGTCAAAATTTATTGACCAAGCAAAGAACCATAAACCTCAGGTAATCGGAATGAGCGCGCTTTTGACTACGACTATGCCGGCTATGGAAAAGACATTAAAAGCCCTTAGAGATGCGAATATCCCTGCCAAAATCATTATCGGCGGGGCACCGGTAACACAGGGCTATGCCGAGAAAATCGGAGCTGACGGTTATTCGCCGGATGCGGCTTCGGCGGTAGACCTTGTCAAAAGCCTCGTAGCTTAGAAATCGAAGAAAAACCTTAAAAAATGAAAAAACAGCGACAAAATCGCTGTTTTTTTATGCGCATTATGTTAAAATAGACACTCGGTGAAACTGGAATCATATTTTGCGGGAAATAGTCGATGCGGGCAATAAATAATCCACATCTTGCTCAATTGCTGATGCAGATGAAATTTGTCTCACCTGCCAAACGCTCGGAATATTTGAAATCCGCTCAGGAATTTTTCTATACAGTCGACCCTGCCAAACAATATCCGTTTGATTATGTGGTTTTCCGCATTACTAAATATCATCCCAAAGATTTGCCGGACGAGCTGATAAACGGCAATGACCTAATAGAAGATTTGCAAATTTTTATATGGAAGCTTAGCGGCAAGGTCGACGAAAAAACCGCGGAGCAGAAAGAAAAGGTTTACAGTATTAGTGAGCTTGCCGAATCGCTTAATGTATCCTCCAAAACCATAGCCAGATGGCGTAATAAAGGTTTGCTTGCGAGAAAATATGTTTTCAAAGACGGAAAAAAAAGACTGGCTGTTTTGCAGTCCGAGCTTGAGAGGTTTTTAGAATCGAATCCTAAACTGGTTCAGTCAGCCGCCAGCTTCGAACGGCTAACCGAGCAAGAAAAAGAACGGGCGGTGATGATAGCCCGTGAAATAGCGAAAACCGGTAAACAAACCAAAAGAAATATCATAAAAGCCGTAGCCGATGCGCTGGGCAGGGGACACGAGACTATCAGGATTCTGCTGACAGAATATGACCAAGGCCGTCAGCGGGGCAAAATTTTTAAATCTGTTCGTGAATATCTTAAACCGGAAGATAAAAAAGAAATTTACAGATTATACAAACAGGGAGTTTCCGCTAAAGAACTTGTAAAGCAGTTCGGAAGATGCAAAGCAGAGATTTACAGAATCATCAATCAAAAGAAGGCCAAAGAATTATCGGCAGTAAAAATTGAATATATCCCAAGCCCTGAATTTTCTAAAGGAAAAGCCTTTGAAAAAATAGCGTCCGAACCTTTGCAAATACCCCCTCGAAAAACCAATATTTCGGATAAACTGCAATTGGACGGCAGCTCGCTTAACAGATATTTGCAGTCAATAAAAAACATCGAACGCCTTACACGCGATAGAGAAACGTATCTGTTCAGAAGGTATAACTATCTTAAGTATCTTGCATCGACCGAACGCGGTAATATTAAAACTGCGAACACTTCCGGCAGGCTGCTCAACTCGATAGAAAAATATCTTAATCAAGCCGAAGAGATAAAAAAAATAATTATCGAATCAAACCTCGGTTTGGTTGTCAGTATCGCCAGCAAACATTCGCTCAGCGGTACATCGCTGGGAGAGCTTATTAGCGAGGGGAATATGGCTCTTATGCGGGCTGTAGAAAAATTCGATTACACAAAAGGTTTTCGTTTTGCTACGTATGTTTCGTGGATTATTACCAAAGATTTTGCGAGAAAAATACCGCAGGTTCAGGATAGAAGTAAATCGGCAGACGAATCCCTTGAAAATGTCCAGAAGGACCTTCGTATTTCTGATATGGTGGATTTCGGAGCTATTGACCGTGCCCGCAGCAGCCTTGTGCAGGTAATAAAAAACGAGCTGGATGAGCGCGAGCAGTATATCATTCTCCGCCATTATGGACTGATGAGTCAGACAGTATTAAAGACTACTAAAACTCTAAAGGAAATAGGAGACGAGCTTGGTCTTACCGCCGAGCGCGTGCGGCAAATCGAATTAACAGCTTTGCAGAAACTCAAGCAATCACTCAGCGTCGAAGAATTCGAAATGCTGACCGGTTAATTGAACCAAATTATTCCTGTCCCCAAGAAACGGCTGAATTCAGTCGAACGATCGCCCAAGCTCTCAACCAATAACGCTTATTGTTGTATTGTTTGCTGTCATTTTGCGCAGAAACATACGTATAAACTATTGTTTTATAAGTCCTTATATCCTTTCTTATAGGTCCGATGAAACTGTATGTATTTATGGCAATTTTCAACATATGATGCTAAATGCATACTTAACTTGTATATGAGACAATATAAAAGCAGCAATTGCCTTGAGTAAAATTGCTATTTGGCCGATAAATGCAAAATACTTGACACTAATCGGTGGATGAAATAAAATTTATGTTTTAATATCGGTCTTTACCGGAGATAATTATGCAAAAGGTTCATCCGAGAATATCAGTTCAATATCAGGGCGAAGCTACTGTAGTTACGTTCACAGATGAGAAAATCCTTGAAGAAACTGACATAAGAGCCGTTGAAAAATCCCTGCTTTCAGTGGTAGACCAAGCAGAGGGCGTACACCTTGTCCTGAATTTCGATAACGTGAAATTCTTGTCATCTGCGGTTCTTGGTTTGTTAATTAGGCTTAGCAGAAGGGTCTATGAACGTGACGGTAAGCTGGTACTTTGCGGTATCAGTCCTAAAATATATGAGATTTTCAAAATAACACGTTTAACCAAAGTATTTGAAATTTGCAAAGATGTAGACGCTGCAATAGAGCATATATCGCAGGAATCCGAATAAGGGTTTTGGGGATTACTGCAGGTGCGGAAGCTTTCAAAATAGTGGTTTAGCCGTGTTAAAGTTGATTCTGTGTGTATCCGATAAGTGTTATTTGTGTGAGAGTTTTTCGTTTATGACCACAGAAAGACCAGCAAAACAAAAGGTAGTTGTCGAAAGCATCCCGTCGGAGCTGCAAAAGCCCCGGGAGTGGCTTGTTGAGCAATTGCAAGCCCGCAATTATTCTCAAGACGACATATTTGCGGTAAGACTTGCTCTTGAAGAGGCTTTTTACAATGCTGTCAAACACGGCAATCGAATGAATCCTCGCAAACCGGTAGAAATGTCTTTCTCGGTAGATTGTGAAAAAACCGAGATAATAATGACCGATTCAGGGTATGGGTTTAATCCGAACGCTGTTCCTGATTGCAGACTTGCCGAAAATCTTTATAAAACCGAGGGAAGAGGGTTACTGCTTATTCGTTCCTATATGGATACGGTCGAATATAACGAGCGGGGCAATTCAATTAGGATGGTTAGAAACAGGCATCAAAGCAAAGAAACCTGCGATTCCTCCAAATCGGCATAGTAGAGCATTGTTTAGCGTCCCATAAGAATATCTTATAACAGTATATTCTTATTTTAAAAGCCAATATTTCAGAACTTCACTAAGTCGATGTCTTTTAATACCGAAATACTCACTGTCCTAAATGTTTTTTAGTTTGAAAGGGCAGTATTTATGAATATGTTCGATACGTTTTTTTCACCCAACAGCCGGCTTAATGACCAAATCGCAAGACAAGTTTTCGATTCACTTCCTGAAAATGGTCCTATTATGCTGATAGCCGGTCGTGACGGAAACTTCTGGCCGAGTGACTCACAGGCATTAGTTGATATGCGAATAGATGATTCTGTTCTGCAGCAATTGTGGAGCAAAATCGATGACGGAGCCGAGCCGATTATTACGCAGAACAACGAGTGCATAATCGCGGCTTCGGCATTAGCAACGGATAATACCAATTGCGGATATATTGCTTTGGTTCTGCCCAAACATCAGCCTGAAGCGGCTTTGGCCAATTCGGACCTTATCGAGATAGTTATGAATCAGATTAATCTGATTGCCAAACTTATCGAGAAAAATACCAAACTTTACGAACTTCAAATGCGTCAGCAGCCGCTGAATCCGGATTATATATATAGTCCTTTGGCTGCAAATTAATACACATTTAGTGTATTACGCCTTCCGGCTTTACAGGAGAGAAAAGCTGTGTGAATTCCAGATCGGTTATCCAAGACCGGTCTGGAATTCTTAAGTTTCAATTGATTTAGCCATGTCAAATGCTATAATTCAAGTCTATTTTTATTGTGCCGGTAATATTATTGGACAGCGAAGGTGGAATATTGAAATTTCAGGTTTTTAAAAACGGTAAAGTTACTGATAAATGTGATTTAAACGGGGCGTATCTTTTTGGTACTGACGGTGTTGCGATACGCGGAGCCGATATTAAATTTATAGACGGCTTTGTCGATTGCAATAAGCCGAATCTTCAAACGGCTGGTTTGGTTCTGCCGTGGGAAGTACAGGGCGAGGGTAAAGTTCTTTTAGCGACAACATGCCTTCCGGAACGCGAAAGACCCTATAATCTGAATGTCGAAATCGCTCGGGGTAAACTTATGCAGATTGTTACCAAGCGAGAAGACTGGTCTTTATTTAATTCCGATACTGAAAAAATTTCGGCTAATGCCCAGCAGCTTTTTATCAGAGCATTAAACAACATTTCGGATATGTCTGCTTCATCGATGTTCGCAGATGAGGCACTTTTGCAATCCGTGCAATTTTCTGAAAAACTGGCTGTTCAGCAGGCTGAAACGGCATTAAAAGAAAGGGCATCGGCAAGAGGGTTCAGCAGGGGCTGCTTTGGCTGTCAAATAGACCCGATACGTATTACCGAGCCTGCTTATATTGAAAAACTGACTCAATTATTCTCTTCGGTAATAATTCCTATAAACTGGGGTAAGATAGAAACCACAAAAGGCCAGTATAATTTTGCTGACATCGAGAGATGTATGACCGTTCTGAGCAACAAGCGTATGGCAATCGGAGCCGGGCCGCTGCTTTGCTTTAATCATTCCGAGCTTCCGGCATGGCTAACTTCGGGGCGCAGCAGTTTCGAGAAAGTTCGTGAAAACGCTTATAAGTTTATAACTCAGATTGTCGAGAGGTATCGCGGAACTATCCGCAATTGGATAGTTATAAGCGGTCTTAATTGTCAAAACCATTTCGGTTTCAGCTTCGAGCAGATTTTGGAAATGACACGGGCTGCGTGCATGGCAGTAAAAGCCGCAAACGAAAAAGCCCGTAAAATAATCGAAGTTCAAAATCCGTGGGGTGAGTATTACGCGTCAATATCCGGAACTATTCCGCCGCTGGTATATATTGATATGGCGGTACAGGGCGGGATTAATTTTGATGCTTTTGCTTTGGCGTTGAATATTGGAACTGACGGCAAGCATATAAATATCCGTGATATGCTTCAGATATCGTCGCTTTTGGATTATTTGTCGCCTATTTCCAAGCCCTTTTGGATTACGAAAATCGGGCTGATGAATGAACCGCTAAATCAAAAAGGACAGGCTTCTGTGCCGTCTCAGAATCAAAATTGGCTTAACGAGCTTTACAGAATAGCTTTGAGCAAACCTTTCGTAGATGCGGTAGTATATTCTAATTTTGCCGACCGCGTTAATGCTGCCAACGGGCTGGTAACCGAAAAATTGGAATACAAAGAGGTTTTTAAAAATCTAAAGGAACTACGGAAACGTATTTTTCAGCAGTGATAATATTGTGCCAAAGGATGGCGATGAAACGAGAACAGCTTATTGATAATTCAGAGACCGCGGAATTGAGTACACATGCGGTTTCATTCCTTCTGGCCGGTTTAATTTTATCGATAGGGATAATATTTTTTTCTGTGCGGATATACTGTGATAATAAAACCGAGCCAGTTATAGTGCTTCAGAATAAAATTAATCCCAATACCGCACCAATATGCAGTCTGATAAGGCTTGTGCATATAGGACGAGTTCGGGCTGCTGCTATTGACAGTTACCGCATACAATACGAAGATGCTTTTATAAGCTGTGCTGATATGAACAAGGTCAAGGGAATCGGTAATGTGATAAGTGGTGATATTTGCAGCTATCTTATTTTTGATTAGGATATCGAATCTAATATGGACGAGTGGGAAATAAAAACGCCTATAGGACAATGTTGCGGGACAGGCCGAAGGATAGAACCCGGACAGGAATATTACGCGGCACTTGTTGAAACAGCCGAAGGTTTGCAGCGTAGAGATTTTTGTGATGAATATTGGACTAACAGCAAACCGCAGGTTTATTGCTATTGGAAAAGCAGGCTGCCTGACCCGGAACAGAAGAAAAAACTATTTGTCGATGATGATATGCTGATGGCCTTTTTCGAGAGACTGGAACAGGAGACGGAACAGGAAAAAATCAATTTTCGTTTTGTTCTTATGCTGGTCCTGATGAGACATAGAAGACTTAAATACGATTCAAGCATTACAGAAAACGGCAGAGAAAAATGGCGGCTGAAGGTCGTAGGTACGAGTGAGTTTGTTGAAGTTATAAATCCGAATCTGGACGAAACTCAAATTGAGCAGCTTTCCTCGCAGATTGGTCAAATATTACAGGTTGAAATGTGAAATTCCTACAGTTCAGTTTTAAAATAGTTTTAATCGCGGTTTATATATCAGCGGTTGTATTTTTTATAGGCTGTGCTCCGCCGGTTGAGAAAAAAATGCTTTCTTGTCCGGGGGCAGGGTCGCTTGACGAGTCAATTCAGCGGCTGAAAGCAAATTCGCAGAATATTGTATCATTCAGGGGTAACGGTAAATGCCAGTCTGTTTTTTATGATGACGGTAGAAGATATAGAGAAAATTTCAGCGTTAAAATCTGGGCCGAGCCTCCGAGTGACCTGAGGCTGCAGGGTGATATATTCTTCGACCCCAAAGGAATTGTCCTTGGTTCGAACAGCGAGGAATTCTGGTTTTCGATAAAACCTCGATTGAGTACTTATGTATGGGGCGTTTGGTCCGAGCAAGATACGGCATCTGCGGGCCTTATTAATCCGGCTACGCTGCTCGAAGCTTTCGGCGCACCCAAAATTACAGACCGTCATAAGTGGAAGCTGAGCAACGACAAGGTATTTGATATTTTGACAAAAACTAATGATAAAGGAAAACCGGTCAAAAAAATTTATATCTACTGCTGTGATTATCTTATCAGAAGGATTGAGTATTACGGCAAGGACGGCAAAATTACCCTTATCGCAAAGCTCGATGAATATATAAAAGCCGATAATAATTTCTTTTTACCCGGATTAATAGAAATGGTAACATTTGACCGCAAGGGCAATGAGAACTCTTTCAAGATGTCTTTTGATGATTTTAAAGCTGTGGAATTTACCGACAGGCAGAAACGAGCTTTATTCGCACGGCCCGAACCGAGAGGTTTTAATAACGTCTACAGGATAATTAAAGGTGATGCTGTAGAGCAGACAAAATAATATGAGCAGAATTAGTTTAAAAGAAAGAATCAAACAAGGCCCGCTGTTTTTAGATGGTGCGATGGGAACGCAATTATTTTCCCGCGGCGTCGAACAGTCAGGCTGCATCGATTACGCCAATATACAGGTGCCGGAGATTGTACGCGCTGTTCATATAGAATATTTTAACGCCGGAAGCGATGCAGTTTTGACAAATACATTCGGGGCCAATAAATTTGCTCTTGGGCTGCACGGTCTGTCGGATAAGGCTGAGCAGATTAACATCGCCGGCGCAAAGCTTGCCCGTGAAGCAGGCGGGAATGATAAATATGTTCTTGGCGATATCGGCCCCAGCGGCCAATTTCTGCCGCCTTTAGGCTCTTTAAGCCCTGACGAGCTTCGGTTGGGATACGTTCAGCAGGCAAATGCGTTGGCCAAGGGCGGGGTCGACGGTTTTATTCTCGAAACATTTACTGCTCTTGATGAAATCGAAATTGCCATAGAAGCAGTCAAATCTGCGGCGGGGCAATTACCGGTGTTTGCTTCGATGTCTTTTGATTCGGCCGGCGGTAATTTTAGAACGATGATGGGGGTGGATGTGGAATCCGCCTTGACAAAAATTTTATCAATCGGTGTTGATGCGATAGGTTTTAACTGCGGAAGGATTCCACTGGATGGTTATGTTTGTCTTGCCGGTAAATATGCGGATACGTTAAAAGCTGCAAACGCTGATGTAGTACTTTTTGCCGAGCCCAATGCCGGTCTGCCGGAAATTGCCGACGACAAAACGATATACAAAGTAACGCCGCAAGAATTTGCAAGTGTCGTTAAAAAAATACATACGCTTGGTTTTAATATTCTTGGGGGCTGCTGCGGAACAACTCCGTCGCATATCAAGGCTTGGGCTGATTGTTTCAAAAAATAATTCAGATTACTCAGCCAGTAATTCAATTATTTTCTGTGTAGTCTTTTGTGTTGCGCCTTGATTGTCCTTTATGATTTTTTGACCGTTGCGGGCGATTGTCCCTGTGAATTTAGAATCGCTAAGGCATTTTTGCATTGTCTGCAATAATTCATCGCTGTTTTTAACCATAATAGCGCCGTCGCCTGAAAACAGAGCATTAACGGTTTGCTCGAAGTTAAAAGCGTAGGGGCCGAAAATCGTGCATTTACCTAAAGCAGCCGCTTCCATCATATCCGAGCCGCCCATAGGAACCAAAGAACGTCCGACAAAAATTATCGCTGCAATTGAATAAAATTTACGCAAGTCGCCCATCGTATCGCCGAGAATGACAGACTGGTTATTCGCTACCGTCTGCTCGCTATTCGTTTTGATTTGGCTGTATCTGGTTGTTTCAAAGCCGTTTTCCTTTATCAAGGCTGCGACTTCATCGAATCGCTCCGGTTTTCGAGGCACTATCGCCAGACGCAAATCTTTAAATCTATCGTCTTCGAGAAGTTTCTTGTAAACATCAATTACGATTTTTTCCTCATCGTTTCCGGTTCCGCCTACAACCCATAGTCTTTGTCCTGCGAGATTAAGTCTGCGAGCAAGCTCATCCGCGCCGTCGACTTTATCGGTTATTTGTGCCGTATCGTATTTCAATGAGCCGGTAACAATTATCTTTTCATCAGTGCAGCCAAGCTCTTTGAATCTTTTTGCATAATCTTCAGACTGGGCGAGAACCAGAGAAACTTTTTCAAATATAGACTTAGTTACAGGTTTTATAAGCTTGTATCTGGCAAAACTGCGAGCACTCAATCGTCCGTTTGCTACGATAACCGGCACATTCAGTCCGGCTGCGGCAGAGACAAAATTCGGCCAGACTTCAAGTTCCATTAAAATACACAAATCCGGTTTAATCTGTGCGAACGCACGATTTATAATCCAAGAAAAATCCAAGGGGAAAAAGCCTACTTGTAAATCGTTACCGTAAATTTTATTGGCCTGAGCAAAGCCTGTATCGGTGGTAGTAGTAATTAGTACTTCGTAATTCGGGCATGATTTTTTTAGCTGGTTGATGAGGGTTTTGGCTGCGTTGACCTCGCCGACGCTTACCGCGTGAATCCAGATGCATTTTTTCTCGGGATATTTTCGATTTATTCGCCCGAAACGATTGTCCCAGCCGGTACGATAACGTTTATATCTTAAACGTTTATAAAGCAGCATGGGGCAATAACCGGCTGCTGCCAGAACATATATCAAATCCATTAAATATCTCATTGAATTTTCCTATAGAACTACAGGGATAAATCATAGTAGTCCTTTGCGGATGTGTCAAAACAAATGATTCGGTGTTAAAATGCGGAAAATCAGTTAGCGACGCTTTCGAGCCAATATTCTGCCAGAACCGCAAAATCAAGAAAGTTCACGATTCCGTCTCTAACAGGGTGCGGGGCCAAATCGCAGATAGAATCCCAGTTAAATGACTGCGGAGATGCAAGCCAGCATTGCGAAAATTTGTCCAAGTCGAGAAGATTTATAGTCCCGTCGCCCCCGTTCGGGGCAATATCGGCAATTGCGGCAAAATTTATCGGCTCGAATTCAAGCGAAGGGTCGCCTTCAAGAAATAAACCGCCACCGCGCAGAACGATATTAAAATCGATGAATAAATTCATGCCGATAATACCGTCAAGAGTTCCGCCTTCGGGCGAGGCAATATCAAGCATAATTACAGGAATATTATTATAGCTTAACCATTGGCCAAGCGCAGGTATTTCAATCGTATCGATATAAAAACCGTTTACGTCGATTGCATCACCGGTAACACCTTCGACTTGAACCATAAAATCAGGCTGTGTGGTATCAATTGCCAGTCTTGCAGCCACGCGTTTTCCGATGACTGTTAATTGCGCTCCGGTATCTAACATGAATCTGTCTTTGTCAATAGCGCTTTTTGTGCCATGGTATAAATCAACGCTGTGAACAAAAAAAAGACTTTGCGATGAATTGCCGACAATGGTTGACGGGCTTGCCGGAACAAAATCGAAATTAAACGGGTCTAAACTCATTATATATTGAACGGATATGCCACCGAGCGGACGCAATTCGAGAGGAATCGAATTATTATATCGCGGGCAGTCTGCATCGTCCTGCGGATATAGTCGAATATCGGGAGCGGTATATTGATTGCTGTCGCGTATTATTGTTATTTGTCTATCATTCGCTATGGCAGTATTGAAATAGACCGCCAGCGGCGAGCCGATGGCCGTAGCCAGATCCGGTGTGTCCCAAGGCTCTTCGCCTACGATTATAGCAGTATTTGATTGGCCTACCATAGCCGAACGGTCTGTCAGCAAGCCGTCGGAATCTATCGCTCCCAGACCGTCAACAAAAACTCCAAGAGGCATACTTACCAAAGCATCCACCGAACCGCTTACTCCGCTTATGGGTACGATATTCGAGGTTATAAACTGCGATTTGGGAAATCCTGCCTGAGTGTAGAGGCCTGTTCGTATGGCATTTTGGTAGCCGATTACATGGGCACTTGCTCCTGTGTCAAAAATAGCGACAGCATAGCCCGAATCGGGATTAGACGCGGGGTAATTGCCGACAATTTGATTATGGATAACCGCCTCGAAATCTACCTCACCTTCTCTTTTGTCGGTAATCGCCAAAGCTATCCATGGTACAAAACCGTCAATCGGAGGCGAATCGATAAACGAAACTGTAAAAGGAGCGGATTGTTCATATTTTTCTGTATATTTATTAAGACGCTGTTTCTGTTGACTGGATAACCGGTATGTCTGAGATTTTCTATGCTTTCTTTGTTTTCGCGAAGATAATGTCGGAACCGGTTTATCAGATGGATATCTTATTTCTTTGATTCTATTGCCTGCAGGCCCTCTTAAATCAACTTTTTGGCTTTGCCAGTTGGAAGTGTCGGTATTTTCAGAACCATAAGAAAAAACCGCCAAAACACAGCATAACAGGAAATATCGCATTATTTATCACCACCCCTTTACGACTTCGGCTTTATCACCCTTTAGCTATTATAATATGTATTTATGTATGATAGCATACTAATGAGTTTTAAAGTACAAAAAAATCTGTACTGCTCCTTGTTAAGAAAAAGGCAGTAATCCCTGTGAATCGGGGTTATTTCCTGTCATAGATAACTGCAACCAGCCGACAAGCGGAGGATTCATAAGCAGTCTGTAATGTGGACAGATTTTTGCCGGCTATAATAACCCTACTTGAAAAAATTACACAATTTATTGGCTGATTAGTGAGAAGCAATACACAAATCGCTCTTTACCTTCTAATATAAAAAACAAATCTCATAGGTTTCCTCATATAAGGGTCAGCCCCTATGTCTTTATAGGGGTTTTGACTACTCTAAAAAAAGATTACCCCCTGATTTTATAGGGCTAAGATTGTGGTATTATTTCCCAAGGTTAACTTCAGGAAGGACTTATTATTCTTTAACTGGATTTAGGTTATGCTGATTGGGATTAAATTGTGCTGTATAAAGAACAGGGTAAATAGAATATTAACGGGAGGAAAAATAATAGCCCGTAGGTTTTTTCAGGTTCGAGATGGTATTTCTGTACTTAGAATGCTGATTTTCTATATAGGTCTATTTGCTTTAGGCCCTTAGATATTTTTGACAATTTCTTGTTTTTGTGATTTACAAAAAATATGTTTTTTTAGGAGATTTAGAGATGAAAAAATTTATGCTGTACATGATGTTAGTAACAATTGTATTTTCCATAGGGGGCTGTTACAGTTGTCAGTCGTGGAATAATTTATGGGGCAAAGGGCCGGTCGAGCCTTATGCCGAACATAAGTTTTTCTTCGATAAAGATTGCAAACCTATGGTCGCGGCAGCTCCTAAGGCTGAGCCTAAGCCGGCGGAAGCTCCCAAACCTGCACCAAAACCCCAGCCGGCACCTGCTGCGGCAGGTTCCTGCGGGCCGTACACAGTATCACGGACTCATCCGTGCGGTGATTGCGGTGTGGTGAAGATTGAAAAAGTCATGCCTAAAGAAGTGCAGCTTAATGCCCAGTTTAACTACGATATTATGGTAATCAACATGACGGATATGGATATTGCTGATGTCGTAGTAACCGAACATATCGACAAGAATTTCGAGTTCAAAAGTGCTTCGCCAAGCCCAAAAGTCATGGACGGCAAGCTGGTGTGGGCGATGGATTCTATGGCTCCAAAAGCTACGCAGAAAATCACCGTTACAGGTATGGCTAAAGCCGCTGAGTGCATGAAATATTGTGCTACAGTTACATACGTAATGCCTGCCTGCACTTATGTTCAGGTGGTTCAGCCGCAGCTTCGTTTAGTCAAGACAGCTCCTGCCGAAGTTCTTATTTGCGACCCAATTCCGGTTAAGATGGTCGTTACCAATACCGGAACAGGTTCGGCACAGAATATTAAAATCGAAGATATGCTGCCGGAAGGTTTGATGACTGCTGACGGCAAGCGCAGCGTAGTTCTTGATGCCGGAACACTTGGTGCCGGACAGTCAAAAGAATTTACGATGTCTCTAAAAGCATCTAAGACAGGCAGATTTGTTAACTCTGCAGTAGCGACCTCTGCCGGAGGATTAAAAAGCGAAGCCAGTACCACAACTGTCGTGAGACAGCCGGTTTTGACTATCGCCAAGAGTGCGCCTGAGAGGCTTTATCTTGGCCGTGCTATAACCTATGATATTACAGTCGGAAATAAAGGCGATGCAGCGGCTGCGAATCTTATAGTAGAAGATGTTCTTCCAGCCGGAACGAAATTTGTCTCAGCAACTCAAGGCGGACAATTCTCCGCGGGTAAAGTTGTATGGAATTTAGGTAATTTGGCTTCGGGGGATTCTCGAAAGCTAAGTGTTACAGTCACATCTGAACAGGCCGGTATGTTTGCCAATTCCGCATCAGCAGTTGCGACTTGCGCCGATAAAGTAACAGCATCGGCTCGGACAACAATCGCAGGAATACCTGCTATACTTCTTGAGGTTATTGATGTCGAAGACCCAATACCGGTAGGTTCTAATGAAACTTACGTTATTACGGTTACCAACCAAGGTTCGGCTACCGATACTAACGTAACTATTGTTTGCACGCTCGAAGAGGAAATGCAGTATATATCCTCGGCTGGTCCTACGACCGGTCAGCTTCGAACAAACCAAGTGGTATTCGCTCCGCTGCCGAGACTGGCTCCGCAGGAAAAAGCTACATGGCGTGTTGTGGTTAAAGCACTTAAGCCGGGTGATGTACGTTTCAAGGTTAGTATGAACAGTGACCAGCTTGAAAGACCTGTTGAAGAAACAGAAGCAACTTATTTCTATTAATAGATAACTTTGTGTAATTTAACACCGCGGTATAAGCTGCCGCGGTGTTTTTTATTTGGAAATGAATTACAAACAGAAAATCCTTTAGATAAGATTTAGTACGAATAATTGTTGAACCATCAATCTCCATCCCGCCGAGGGGGTTTATAATAGATGTTGTAATAAGCTTGAATTCGGGCGTTAAAAATGATAACTTCTGCCCTGTAAAAGACAAAGAAATTAACGGGGTATTATCTATGAGTTGGTATAGTATTTTTATGATTGTCGGTATAACCTTAGTTGGGGGCGGCTGGATAGCCTATTTGGTATATAATCATATCATGGATAAACGCGAAAAACAGCAGCCTCGCAAGTCTCAGCAGCTTCAAAAAGCCAATGAATCCATGGTTGAGTATGCCCAGAAGCTGGCTAAGTTTAAAAAGAAAAGTTATTTGAAAGAGCCTGACGACAAGCAATAAAGAGCAAGCAGTCAGATTGGTTTTACTGAAACATAGTGTGCTTTTGCGGGAGAGCCGAGATGTTTGAGCTTGGAGCAATGTTGGATTCGTTCGGGGCTAAGGCTGTAGAGGATGTCAACAGCATAGGCCGCTCGATTCGGTTTATATGGAGTGGCCTGGCGGCTGCATTTTTGAGTATTTTTCATCCCCGCAGCTATGCCCTGACTTTGACCCAGATGAATATCATCGGCGTTAAAAGCGTCCCTGTAATAATGGTTACAGGTGCGTTTGTGGGAATGACGCTGGCGATACAGGCATATGACCAGCTTGCGTTTATGGGGCTTGAGGAGCGGCTCGGAGTTTTGATAAATGTTTCGGTTGTAAAAGAGCTCGGCCCTGTTCTCGCGGCAGTTATGCTTTCCGGGCGTATCGGCGGTGCTCTTACAGCAGAGCTTGGAACGATGAAGGTTACCGAGCAGATAGAAGCCGTTCGAAGCATGGGAACAGACCCGATAAAATATCTTGTTGCTCCGAGGGTTTTGGCAACTTTACTTCTAACTCCTTTTTTGATTATCTACGCGGATTTACTCGGAATTATAGGGGGTTATTTCGTAAGTGTTGTTCAGCTTGGAATAAACGAACAAGCTTATTGGAGTTACAGTGCCCGCGGGGTCGAACTTTGGGATGTTACGATAGGTATTGTTAAAGGTTTCTTCTTTGGCGGAGCGATAGCTTCGATAAGCTGTTATAAAGGATTTTATTGCCGCGAAGGGGCTGAAGGCGTCGGCAGGGCGTGTACCGAGGCATTTGTGGCGAGTTTCATTTCGATATTGGCTTTAAACTTTGCTATGGGAGTGATTTTCAAAGCTATTTATAACACATTATGGCCTTTGCGTATTCTTTTATAATACAGTAAATTGTTCTCTGGGATTTTCAGATGGGTTTGAATAATACAGATATATCCAAAAAGACGGTTAACAGCAGCGGTATTATTGTTCTGCAAAATCTGACCAAAAAGTTCGGGGACAACCTTGTTCTTGATAATATCTCATTAGCCGTTGAAAAAGGTAAAACAACCGTTATTATCGGGCCGAGCGGATGCGGTAAGACGGTTTTGATTAAACATATGATACTTCTGCTTCGTCCGACTGCAGGAGAGGTATATTTTAAAGGTCAGAGAATCGATAATCTCAGTGAGAAGGAATTAAACAAGGTTCGAACGAGTTTCGGTTTTTTGTTTCAAGGCGGAGCTTTATTTGACAGCCTGAATGTATCTGAGAATATTTTGTTTCCGATTACACAGCATTATAATGCCTCAGAACAGCGCAATCTTGACGAGATTGTAAAATCCAAGCTTGCGGTTGTCGGGATGGACGGATATCAGCTTCAATATCCCGAAAAACTTTCGGGCGGGCAAAAAAAACGCGTTGCACTGGCAAGGGCGATAGCAATGAACCCTGAGGTTATGCTTTACGATGAGCCGACAACCGGCCTTGACCCGATACGTTCGGATATAATTAATGAGCTTATCCTTAAGCTTCAGACCAGTTTAGGGCATACGAGCATCGTAGTTACTCATGATATGAAAAGTGCATATAAAGTCGGCGACAGGATTGTTATGCTTCATCGCGGCAAAATCATTGCTGACGGTGATGCTGATTATATCAAGAATCATCCGCATCCTGTCGTACAGCAATTCATAAACGGCCAAGTAAGCGAAGAGGATTTGGCGATGCTGAGAATGAAAGGGTCCGAATTCAAATCTCAGTTTGCTCCGAGTGACTTTAAGGAATAATTTTGTGAAATCCCAAACGGCCCAGAATATCGCTGCGGATTTGTCAAACATTATCCGAGGAGATGTCTACGATGATATTATAAACCGCGGCGCATATAGTACCGATGCAAGCATATACCAAATCATACCTGCCTGTATTATCGTTCCGCGTGATTCAGCCGATATTGCAGCGGCTATTAAGTATGCGGGTAAAAACTCTATCCCGGTAGTACCGAGAGGGGCAGGAAGCGGGGTTGCCGGTGAAGCACTTGGGGCGGGAATTGTTTTTGATATGACCCGCTATATGAATCGGCTTCTGGATATAAGCGAGGACGGCAATATTGTAAAATGTCAGCCGGGTCTCGTACTGGATACTTTAAATCAGCATCTTGCCCCTTTTGGCCGAAAGATAGGCCCTGACCCGTCTACAAGCAACAGGGCAACTGTCGGGGGATGTCTGGCGAATAATGCAACAGGTGCCCATTCGCTTCAATACGGATACATCGGTGATTATGTCGAGAGCATACAAGCGGTTTTAGCAGACGGCAGCATCGCGGAATTTAGAAACAATTATGAACCGAGCCGACAAGATGACAGCTTAAATCAGATTGCCCGTCAATGTGTTTCTGTTATTACTAAGAATCAATCGGTAATTTCTAAGGCTATGCCTGCTACTAAAAGAAATAGAAGCGGTTACAGCATTTCGGGTATCTGCCGCGAAGGTAAAATCGACCTTGCGAAAATGCTTGCGGGCTCGGAAGGAACTCTTTGTGTTTTTACGGAAATAACACTTCGCACAGTAGAAGTTCCGAAAATGGTCGGACTTATACAATTCGAATTTGATTCTCTGATTAAGATGTCAAAAGCCGTCGGAGCAATAGTCGATACCTCAGCCGTAGCATGTGAGCTTATGGATGATAAGGTTATAGCTATGGCTTTGGAGGCTTTTCCGCAATATAAAGATGTTCTGGCTGCTGATTGTGCTGCTGTACTTTCGGCAGAACATAATGCAGATAACAAAAAACAGCTTGAAGAAAAGATTAATGCGACGATAGCCGCAGTCGGGTCTTTAGCGAAAAAAAGTACGATTGTTCTGGAAACTGAGCTTCAGAAAAAAATCAGCAAAGCCCGCAAAGACGCAGTGCCGCTTTTAAATCGTGCCAAAGGGCGAAAAAAACCGATACCGTTTATCGAAGATGTTTCGGTTGATAATTCACAATTGGCTAAATATATAGCAG
>Ga0265293_10005317_pt1 | contig 21644 bp, 14 predicted proteins | sample Munlanlewell138R_FD_192505 | JGI IMG/M metagenome (GOLD analysis project Ga0265293, IMG submission 192505) | Leachate microbial communities from a municipal landfill in Southern Ontario, Canada - Leachate well 138R | ecosystem: Engineered > Solid waste > Landfill > Unclassified | place: Canada... | reverse complement strand
ATTATAGCCTGAACTTCAGGCCATGGCATCAAGGTTGTGGTGCTTTGACCAAAATCCTGACCTTGTAGCGGTCCTTGAGCCACTCGTAGTAGGCCTGCGCCTCGGCGGCGGCCCATCCCTGGTTGTATTGGCCGACCTCGCCAGCCTTGGCCGCTTCCTCGCGCGGCGCACGCGGCAGCACCTGCTCGACCTTGACCACGGCGTAGCCCTGGTCGCCGAGCTTGACGCCCTGCCAGGCAGGCAACTGTTTCGGGTCGGCGCTGAGCACGGCATCCAGCACCGCGCGCGGCAGATCCGCGGGCTGGTCACGCGACAGCGTCAGCAACGCTCCCATCGACTTGTCGGCACCGCCCTGGCGCAGCGCGTCCAGTTGTGCCGCACCGTCTTCCTGGGCCAGTTCGGCCGCGCGTTGCGCCACCAGGCGGGAACGCACATCGTCGCGCACCTCGTCCAGCGGGCGGGTGCGTGCCGGCAGGTGGTTCAGGACGCGGGCCGACACCAGCCGGTTGCCGCCGAGGTCGATGGCCTCGGTGTTGAGCTTCTTGTCCAGGGCATTGGCCGCGAAGATGGCCTCGAGCACACGGGGGTCATTCAGGGCGCCGGCATCGGGGCTCGTGCCGTCGCGTGTCAGGCCCTTGAAGGTCTGCACCGGCAGCTTGAACGCGTCCGCCACGGGCTGGAAAGTGTCGGACTGCTCGTACACCAGGTTGCTGAAGGTTTCGGCGCGCTCGCTGAACAGTTTCTGGGCCTGCTGGCGCTTGAGGTCGGCCTCGAGCGTGGCGCGCATGTCCTCGAAGCTGCGTGGCTCGGGGGCCCGGATGTCGGTCAGTGTGATGATGTGATAGCCGAACTCGCTTTCGACCAGGTCGGAAATGTCGCCCTTGGCCATGGAAAACACCGCGTCCTCGAAGGGCTTGACCATGGCGCCCCGGCCGAAGTAGTCGAGATCGCCCCCGTTGGATGCGGAGCCCGGATCCTGCGATTCGGCCTTGGCCAACTCGGCAAAGCTCGCCGGGTTCTGGCGCAGCTTGTCCAGCAGGGCCTGGGCCTTGGCACGCACCTGCTCCTTGTCGTCCTGGCTGGCACCATTCGGGAAAGTCAGCAGGATGTGGCTGGCGCGCCGCTCCTCCGGTCCTGCCAGGCGGGCCGCGTTCTCATCGTAGTACCGGCGCAGTTCGTCCTCGTTGAGCGTGACGTCCTTGGCGATGGCCGCGCCATCCAGCAGCACGTATTCGACGTCGACCTGCTCGGGCGCCTGGAACAGCGCGGCGTTGTTCTTGTAGAAGGCCTCCAGATCGGCATCGCTGGGCTGCACCTTGGCCGTGTAGTCGGCGGCATGGAAGAAGCGCACACGCGCCTCGCGCCGCTGGAAGAAGGCGTCGAGCGTCACGTTGGCCACCCCCGCCGGCGAGAAGGCGGTGCCCGCCAGCCCGTCGATCACCTGCTGGCGCGACAGTTCGGCGCGTACCTGGGCTTCGAACATCTCGGGGCTCATCCCCTGGCGGGCCAGCAATTGCCGGTAGGCATCGACATCGAGCGTGCCGTCCGGCTTGCGCAGCGAGGCAATCAGCTCGTTTGCTTGCAACTCGCGCGCCAGTTTCTGGTCGCTGGTGACCAGGTGCATCTTGTCGGCGGCCAGCGCCACCACGCGGTCGCGCACCATGCGCTCCAGCGTGGCGAAGCGGGCCTGCTCGGTGTCCAGCAGCCTGACGTCCAGGCCCGGCATTTCCTGCTGGCGGCGCTGGACTTCGGCCTGGTGGAACTGGTCCCACTCGGCCTTGCTGATGTCGTGCCCATCCACGCTGGCGACGGTTTCGCCCTGCTCGTTGAAGCGTGTGTAGCCCTCAATGCCGAACAGCACGAAAGAAGGAATGATGAGAATCAGCAAGAAACCCATCAGGTACTTCTTGTGATTGCGTATGGATTCGAACATGCGGTGAATATCCTGCAACAGACTGGCTGAAGAACCGCCAGATGCCCAAAAAAGGGGCCGTTCATTCTACCCGGTCGGCCTCTGTGCAGGCGGTGCGACCCCACCGGGTTCAAGCGCTCGTGCGGCGTGGCGAAACTGCCATGGGCACCGTCATCGTGTCACGCGCGACATGGCGAAAGTTGGGCGCTCTTACATCTGCGCACGAAGCGTTTACAGGGCCTGCGTCACAATGCGCGCCATGACCGGAATGCGGGACGACAGCGCCCAACAAAAACGAAAGCATCGTGCGTGGTGGCCGAAGGGACCAGACTCCCGATGGAGGCGCCGCACCACATGGACCATCGGCATCGTCCTTCTGACCTGGCTGCTGACGTGGCTGGGCATTCCACCGCTGGTGAAATACGGACTGCAGCAGGTCGCCAGCGACCGGCTGGGACGGTCCGTCACCGTCGGCGAGGTGGACTTCCGCCCATGGAGCCTGGCGCTGACACTGCGCGACCTGGCGGTGGCCGGGCCCGATGGCGCCCCCCCGCAACTGCAGGTGCGGCGTCTGCATGCCAACGCTGCCTGGCAGTCCGTGTTCCGGCTCGGCCCGGTGCTCGATGCGCTGCAGATCGACGACCCGTCGCTGTCCGTCACACACCAGGGCGAGGGCCGCTACGACTTCGACGACATCCTGCAGCGGCTCTCCGGCGGCACCGATGAGCCTTCGTCCGGTCCGCTCCGGTTCGCGATCTACAACGTCGAACTGCGCGGCGGCCGGATCGTGTTCCGGGACGAGCCCCGCTCCGGCACGCACGAGGTCAACAACCTGACGCTGAGCGTGCCCTTCATCGCCAACCTCGACTCCCAGCGAGAGGTGAAAGTCCGTCCGCACCTGGCGTTCCGGCTCGACGGCAGCACGTTCGACTCGCAGACGGAGACGACACCCTTCACCGATGACCACCAGACCGATGCCCGACTGAAGCTGGACGATCTGGACCTGACCCGGTACACCGCCTATCTGCCGGCCGACCTGCCGGTGGCGCTGTCATCGGGCCGACTCGACCTGGACCTGCGCCTGTCGTTCACGCAGCAGCCCAAGGTGCGGCTGAAAATCTCGGGCGACGTGGCTGCGCGGCAGGTGGTGCTCAAGAACCGGCAAAGTGCCGAGTTGATCGCGGTTGACGGCCTGCGTGTGCGGCTGACCGATCTGGCACCGCTGGAACAATCCATTCATGCGGACAGCGTGTCCCTTGAAAATCCCCGGTTGCACCTGGGCCGCGACGCACAGGGGCGGCTGAATCTGGCGCAACTGACCGCCTCGTCTCCTGCACAGGCGTCACGCAGCGACATGGGGGGCACTGACTGGCAGGTGCGTGTCGACCAGCTGGCGATCAGCGCCGGCCAGGTGAACTGGAGCGACCAGGGTGTTCCCGGTGGAGTGCAGGCACGCCTCGACGGTCTGACCCTGGACGCCCGGCAAGTCCGCTGGCCGTTGGCCGGTGAGCTGCCGTTCAAAGGCAGCGCCGAGATTCTCGTCGCGCGGGATGCATCGGGACAACCGGCAGCGCTGTCGTTCAAGGGCCTGGCCAAGGGCAGCCACGGCAAGGTGGACGTCTCGCTGGACGACCTGGATGTGACCGGTCTGCACCCCTATCTCGCCCAGACGCTGCGCCCGCGTCTGGGCGGACAGCTTGGCATCAAGGGCGAGGTACAGTGGGGCGAGCCCGGGCTGGTCGTGCGTGTGGCCGACTTGCACCTGCGCCAGGGCACACTGGCCTGTGCCGACCAACAGGACTGTGCCGCAGCCACCCAACTCGTGAAGCTGCCGGCCAGGACCACCGCCACGCTCGCGACCCTGCAGATCAGCGATGCCGAGGTGCGCATCGACCGCCAGCAGGTGCGTGTGGGCAAGGTATGGCTCGATGGCGCGCGCGTACAGGTGACGCGCGATGCACAGGGCCGCTGGATGTATGAGCACTGGCTCTCAGGTGCAGGGGATGAAACACCGGTCACCGATAGTGCCAGGCATGGCCAGACATGGGACGTTCTGCTCGATGAAGTCTTGATCCGCCAGGCGGCGCTGGGCTGGCGCGACGACGCGGCGGCCTCGCCCGTGGCATTCTCGGTGTCGGACCTTTCGCTCGACGTGAAAGGCCTGGCCCCCCTGGCCCGCCGTGCGGCGCGGCCCTCGCCGTTCCGTTTCAGCGCCCGCATGGGCGCGGGCCGTACCGACCCGGGACGGCTGTTGGCCGGCGGCACGATCGCGTTGCAGCCACTGGCGGTGCAGGCCAAGATCAGTGCCAGCCGCCTGCCACTGCACGCACTGGAACCCTATGTGGCCTCATTGCTGAACATGGAGGTCCGCCGCGCCGACACCGGCTTCAAGGGCGAACTGGCGCTGCGCGACACCGCGGGCGGCATCGACCTGCGCGTCACGGGTGACGCGATGGTGGACGACTTCCGCGCGCGCACCCTCACGCGTGCGCAGGCCGGAGGTGCGCCTTCCGGCCTGATGCCATCGGGCACCACTGCCGAGCCTCTGCTCAACTGGAAATCGCTCGCCCTGCAAGGCATCGGCGTGCGCCTGCAGCCCGGGCAACCCCTGTCGGTGGACATCCGGCGCACGGCGCTGAGCGACTTCTTCGCGCGCATCGTGGTGCAGGAAAGCGGCCGGCTGAATCTGCAGGACCTGGTCAGGGAATCCGCGACCGCCTCTGACAGCGAGGCCGGCCCATCTCCCTCGCCTTCGCCGGTGATCCGCTTCGGCCCGGTCGAGGTGAGCAACGGCACCGTGGCCTTTGCCGACCGGTTCATCAAACCCAACTACTCGGCGGACATCACCGAGCTCAACGGTCAGTTGAGCGCGTTCTCGTCGCAGGTGCCCGAGGGTCAGACGCAACCCGACATGGCCGGCATCCGCCTGTCGGGCCTGGTGCAGGGTACGGCGGCACTGGAGGTCACGGGCCAGCTCAACCCGCTGGCCCAGCCACTGGCGCTGGACATTGAGGGACACGTGCGCGGACTGGAGCTGCCGGCCCTCTCGCCCTACTCCGTCAAGTACGCGGGCCATGGCATCGAGCGCGGCAAGATGAGCATGGACGTGCAATACAAGGTGCTGCCCGATGGCCAGCTCACGGCCAGCAACCGCCTGGTGCTCAACCAGCTCGAGTTCGGCGAACAGGTCGAGGGCGCACCGGCCAGTCTGCCGGTCAAACTGGCCACGGCGCTGCTGGCGGATCGCAGCGGCGTGATCGACGTGGACCTGCCCATCAGCGGCTCGCTCAACGACCCCGAGTTCAGCCTCGGCGGCCTGATCATCCGGGCCATCACCAACCTGATCGTCAAGGCCGTCACGGCGCCGTTCTCCTTGCTGGCCAGCGCACTCGATGGCGATGGCGCGGATGCGAACGTGGTGGCGTTCGCGCCCGGTCTGGCCACACTCGACGACGCGGCCAGGGCATCGCTGGACAAGGTGGCGCAGGCGCTCATCGACCGCCCGCGGCTGCGCATGACGGTGGTGGGACAGGCCGATCTGGAGCGCGAGCGGGCCGCCTGGAAGCGCGCGCAACTGCGGCACATGGTGCAGTCGGAAAAGCGTCGCCAGGCCGTTCGTGCGGGGCAGAACCCGTCGCAGGTGGGACCGGTGCAGGAAGCCGAGTACCCCGAGCTGTTGCGGCAGATCTACCGGCGCGCCGACATCAAGAAACCACGCAACGTCATCGGGCTGGCCAAGGACATTCCGGTCGAGCAGATGGAGGCCTTGCTGGTCGAGAACATCACCGTGCCGGACGACGCCATGAATGCACTCGCGGTCGCGCGCGGCGTGGCGGTGCGCGACCATCTGGCCAGCCGGGGCGTGCCGCTGGACCGGCTGTTCCTGGGCGCGGTGAAGCTCGGCGCACCCGCCGGCGACGGCGCGGACGGCTGGGTGCCCCAGGCGCAGTTGACCCTGGCCGTGAACTGAGCCGAGACCGCCGCTGTGCGGGTCGCCAGCGTGCGCTTGGGGCGCATAGGAGATAATAAGAACAATTCCCATCTAAGCGCGCACACCGAGTCAGCCGCCGCCATGTCTCGACGCCAGCCTGTCGAGGGAAGTTTTCACCTCTTTTGGGGCTGCGCCGACACGTGCTCGAACGCTACTACCGGGAACTGCTGAACTTCTGTGCCCGCGCGGTCAAAGACCGCGATGCGGCGGCCGACCACTACAGCTTCGCGCCGGGCGAGGGCGATGCGCGCTTTACCGCCACCCACCCCGGCAGCGACGGGGTGCTGACCTACTACAACGCCCGCTTCGGCCGCGGCGAGGCGAAGGCGGTCAACGATCTCGAACTGGTGCCGACCGAGCCCGGCGGCAATCGCTTCCGCCTGATGTTCAAGGGCCGTCCGGTGGCGGTCAGCCAGGTGCAGACGAGCGAAGGCTGGTGGCGGACGCTGCGCCCGGATGCGGACGGCACCGTGGGCTTCGAGCCGGCGTTCCCGGGCCTGTACGTGCTGGATGTGTCGGCCCGCGTGAACGACCGCTCGGTCACGTTCGAGGGCAAGACCTACAACGACGTCCGCTACACCGCGACGCTGAGCTTCGAAGTCCCCCGCCGGTGACGGGGGCGCCGTTCGCCGCCGCTGCCGTCAATTCGGAAACCCGTAGGGGGTGAACCGGCTCTGGTTCTCGTCCACCTCCAGCGCACGCCCCACATACGGGAAGGCGCGCTGCGGGCAGCGGTCGCGCTCGCAGACCTTGCAGCCCATGCCGATCGGCGTGGCGGCCTCCGGCGCCTGAAGATCGAGTCCCTGGGCGTAGACCAGGCGCGCGGCGTGGCGCACGTCGCAGCCCAGGCCGATGGAGAATGTCCGGCGCGGCGAGCCGTAGCCGCCCTGGCTGCGCGAGATGGAGCGGGCGACCCACAGGTAGCGCCGCCCGTCCGGCATGCTGCTCAGTTGCGCGAGGATGCGGTCGGGCCGGCCGAAGGCTTCGTACACGTTCCACAGCGGGCAGGTGCCGCCCGTGCGGCTGAAGTGGAAGTGCGTCGCGGATTGGCGCTTGGAGATGTTGCCGGCCCGGTCCACGCGCACGAAGAAGAACGGCACGCCCGGCGCGCCCGGCCGCTGCAGCGTGGACAGCCGGTGGCAAACGGTCTCGAAGCCCACGCCGAAGCGCTGCTCCAGCAGCTCGATGTCGTAGCGCAGTGACTCGGCCGCGGCCAGGAATTCGCCGTAGGGCAGGAGAAGCGCGCCCGCGAAGTAGTTGGCCAGTCCGATGCGCGCCAGCTGGCGCGCGCCCGTGTCCTGGGCGAACTGCGGCACGCGGATCAGCGCGTCGATGGTGTCGGCGTGCTCCAGGAGCGCCAGCTGCGTGCCCAACTGGAATGCCTGCTGTGCCCCGTCGAGGCCGGCCGCGAGCTGCAGCGTGCGGCGTTCCGGCTCGAAGCTGCGCTTGCCATGCGCCGAGTCTGCCGTGCGCTCGATGCTCACGCCATGTCGCAGCGCCAGGCGCTCGGCTAGCCAATGGGCGAGGGGCTCGCCGCGCGCCTGGGCTTCGCCGGCCAGCGCTTCGGCGGCGCGGTCCAGCACGTCGAAGTGGTTCTGGTGCGCGAAGAAGAAGTCGCGCACCACCTCGAAGGGCATGGCCGTGGGCGTGGCCGCGTCCGACCGGTCATCGCCGAGGCGCAGGGACATCGTCTCGATGCGCTCCAGGGCCTCGATGTGGCGGCGGTGCAAGGCCAGCACGGCGCGGCCCAGGGCAGGCATCTGCGTGGCCACCTCCTGGAGTTCCGGCAGCGCCACGGGCTCGGCGGCGTCCGAGAATGCCTCCTTGAGGCCGGCGATCAGGCGCGCTTCGTCGTCCTCGGAAAACTGTTGTATGTCGACGCCCAGCGCCCGGTTGAGCTTGAGCAGCACCGAGACGGTCAGGGGGCGCTGGTTCTGCTCGAGCTGGTTCAGATAGCTCGGTGAAAGGCCCAGGGCGTGGGCCAGGGCGATCTGCGACATGCCCCGTTCGGCGCGCAGCTTGCGCAGCTTCACGCCCATGAAGGTTTTCCTCATGCGAGGCCTTTCCGGTGCAGTGAATTCGCTGAATTCGCAATTTCGTGGGTTTCGTTTCGCAAAGGTTCACCCTTTTAGTCCTGTTTCTCGGGGCGTATTTTGCGTAAATTGCGAAAAATGACAACACCCCATGAAACCGCAGAGCTTCGAGAGCCCGCCGCCATCGAATGTTCTTATCGCAACCAGGAGATCCATCCATGAGCACCGCAACCGCCGAAACCGCGGCAGCACCCCAGGGGCAAAAGCCCGTGAAGAAGTCCGTCGCCCTCTCGGGCGTGGCCGCCGGCAACACCGCCTTGTGCACCGTGGGCCGCACCGGCAACGACCTGCACTACCGCGGCTACGACATCCTGGACATCGCCGAGGTCTGCGAGTTCGAGGAGATTGCACACCTGCTGGTGCACGGCAAGCTGCCCACCCGCGCCGAGCTGAAGGCCTACAAGGCCAGGCTCAAGGCCCTGCGCGGCCTGCCCGGTAGTGTGAAGGCCGCCCTGGAGCAACTGCCCGCCGCCAGCCACCCCATGGACGTGATGCGCACGGGCGTCTCGGCCTTGGGCTGCGCGCTGCCCGAGAAGGACGACCACAACCTGCCGGGCGCGCGCGACATTGCCGATCGGCTGATGGCATCGCTCGGCTCCATGCTGCTGTACTGGTACCACTTCAGCAACTCGGGCCGGCGCATCGAGGTGGAGACGGACGACGACTCCATCGGCGGCCATTTCCTGCACTTGCTGCACGGCGGGAAACCAGCCGATGCATGGGTGCGCGCGATGCACACCTCGCTGAACCTGTACGCCGAGCACGAGTTCAACGCCAGCACTTTCACGGCCCGCGTGATCGCCGGCACCGGCAGCGACATGTACTCGGCCATCGCAGGCGCCATCGGCGCGCTGCGCGGCCCCAAGCACGGTGGCGCCAACGAAGTCGCTTTCGAAATCCAGAAACGCTACGACAACCCCGACGAGGCCGAGGCCGACATCCGCCGTCGCGTCGAGGCCAGGGAGGTGGTGATCGGCTTCGGCCACCCGGTCTACACCGTGAGCGACCCGCGCAATGTCATCATCAAGGGCGTGGCGAAACGCCTGTCCGACGAGGCGGGCAGCACCAAGATGTACGACATCGCCGAGCGGCTGGAGTCGGTGATGTGGGAAGTGAAGAAAATGTTCCCCAACCTGGACTGGTTCAGCGCCGTGAGCTATCACATGATGCAGGTTCCCACCGCCATGTTCACGCCCCTGTTCGTCATCGCGCGCACCAGCGGCTGGGCGGCGCATGTGATCGAGCAGCGCATCGACAACAAGATCATCCGCCCCAGTGCCAACTACACGGGGCCGGAGGACCAGCAGTTCGTGCCCATCGAAAGCCGCCGGTAAAAAAACGACGCGCCCCACGTTTCATGAATACCCCATACCGCAAGAACCTGCCCGGCACGGCACTTGATTTCTTCGACGCCCGCGAAGCCGTCGAGGCCCTCCAGTCCGGCGCCTGGGACAGGTTGCCCTATACCGCGCGCGTGCATGCCGAGAACCTCGTGCGCAAGGCCGATCCGGCCCATCTGCACGGGTATCTGCGCCAGTTGATCGGGCGCAAGCGCGAGATCGACTTCCCCTGGTTTCCCGTGCGCGTGGTGTGCCACGACATCCTGGGCCAGACCGCCCTGGTGGACCTGGCCGGCCTGCGCGACGCCATCGCCAAGGAAGGCGGCGACCCGGGCGCCGTGAACCCCGTGGTGCCGGTGCAGCTCATCGTGGACCACTCGCTGGCCGTGGAGTGCGGCGGATTCGATCCCGACGCGTTCGCCAAGAACCGCGCCATCGAAGACCGCCGCAACGAGGACCGCTTTCACTTCATCGAGTGGACGAAGAAGGCCTTCGCCAACGTCGATGTGATTCCGGCGGGGAACGGGATCATGCACCAGATCAACCTGGAGAAAATGTCCCCGGTCGTCTACGTGCAGGACGGCGTGGCCTTCCCCGACACCTGCGTGGGCACCGACAGCCATACGCCGCACGTCGATGCGCTGGGCGTGATCGCCGTGGGCGTGGGCGGCCTGGAGGCCGAGAACGTGATGCTGGGTCGTGCCTCGTGGATGCGCCTGCCCGACATCGTGGGCGTGGAGCTCTCGGGCCGGCGTCAGCCGGGCATCACCGCCACCGACATCGTGCTGGCGCTGACCGAGTTCCTGCGCCAGGAAAAGGTGGTGGGTGCCTACGTCGAATTCCATGGCGAAGGGGCCGATAGCCTGTCGATCGGCGACAGGGCGACCATATCGAACATGTGCCCTGAATACGGCGCGACCGCCGCGCTGTTCGCCATCGACGCGCAGACGCTGGACTACCTTCGCCTCACGGGCCGCGACGAACAACAGGTGCAACTGGTTGAAACCTATGCCCGCACGGCCGGCTTCTGGGCCGACAGCCTGCGTGGCGCACAGTACGAGCGCGTGCTGAAGTTCGATCTTTCGGCCGTCGTGCGCAACATGGCCGGCCCGTCGAACCCGCACCGCCGCCTGCCCACCTCGGCGCTGGTGGACCGCGGCATCGCCGGTGCGATCAAGCTCGAAATGGCCCGCGCCGAGGAAGCCGAGGGTCTGATGCCCGATGGCGCGGTCATCATCGCCGCCATCACGAGCTGCACCAACACCAGCAACCCGCGCAACGTGATCGCCGCCGCGCTGCTGGCGCGCAACGCCAACCGCCTGGGCCTCACACGCAAGCCCTGGGTGAAAACCTCGCTGGCACCCGGCTCCAAGGCCGTGGAGCTGTACCTGAAGGAAGCGGGGCTGCTGGGCGATCTGGAGAAGCTGGGCTTCGGCATCGTCGCCTTCGCCTGCACCACCTGTAACGGCATGTCGGGAGCGCTCGATCCGAAGATCCAGCAGGAGATCATCGACCGCGACCTCTACGCCACGGCGGTGCTCTCGGGCAACCGCAACTTCGACGGCCGCATCCACCCCTATGCCAAGCAGGCCTTCCTGGCCTCGCCGCCGCTGGTCGTGGCCTATGCGATCGCGGGCACGGTGCGCTTCGATATCGAAAACGATGTGCTCACCGTGGTGAACGGCCAGGAAATCCGCCTGAAGGACATCTGGCCCAGCGATGAGGAAATCGACGCCGTCGTCAAGGCCGCCGTCAAGCCCGAGCAGTACCGCGCCGTGTACGAACCCATGTTCGCGATCCGCAAGGACGATGGCGAGCATGTCTCGCCACAGTACGACTGGCGCCCGCAATCCACCTACATCCGCCGTCCGCCCTACTGGGACACGGAAGGCGTGGGCGCGCTGGCCGCCAACCCGCGCACCCTCAAGGGCATGCGCCCGCTGGCCCTGCTGCCCGACAACATCACCACCGACCACCTGTCGCCGTCCAACGCCATCCTGATGGACAGCGCGGCCGGTGAATACCTGCACAAGATGGGCCTGCCCGAGGAGGACTTCAACTCCTACGCCACCCACCGGGGCGACCACCTGACGGCGATGCGCGCGACCTTCGCCAACCCGCAACTCGTCAACGAGATGGCCGTGGTCGATGGCCAGGTGAAGAAGGGCTCGCTGGCCCGCATCGAGCCCGAGGGCGAGGTGGTTCGCATGTGGGAAGCCATCGAGACCTACCTGAACCGCCGCCAGCCGCTCATCGTCATCGCGGGCGCCGACTACGGCCAGGGTTCCAGCCGCGACTGGGCCGCCAAGGGCGTGCGCCTGGCGGGCGTGGAAGTCGTGGTGGCCGAGGGCTTCGAGCGCATCCACCGCACCAACCTCATCGGCATGGGCGTGCTGCCGCTGGAGTTCAAGCCGGGCGTCAACCGCCTGACACTGAAGCTCGACGGCACCGAGACCTACGACGTGGAAGGCGAGCTGCAGCCGCGCGCCGACCTCACGCTGGTCATCCACCGGCAAAACGGCGAGACCGACCGCGTGACGGCGACGTGCCGTCTCGACACGGCCGAGGAAGTCTCGGTGTACGAAGCGGGGGGCGTGCTGCAGCGCTTCGCGCAGGACTTCCTCGCCAGCAATCCAGGAGCCTGAATGGCCATCTTTGCACCGCAGATCAAGATCCCCGCCACCTACGTACGTGGCGGCACCAGCAAGGGTGTGTTCTTCCACGTGCAGGACCTGCCCGAAGCCGCCCGCCAGCCGGGCAAGGCCCGCGACGCCATCCTGCTGCGCGTGCTGGGCAGCCCCGACCCGTACGGCAAGCAGATCGACGGATTGGGCAACGCCTCGTCCAGCACCAGCAAGGCAGTGATCCTCAGCAAGAGCACGCGGCCCGGCCATGACGTGGACTACCTGTTCGGGCAGGTGTCGATCGATCAGCCCTTCGTGGACTGGAGCGGCAACTGCGGCAACCTCTCGGCCGCCGTGGGGCCGTGCGCCATCCACATGGGCCTGATCGACCCGGCGCGCATGCCGCTTAACGGCACCTGCACCGTGCGCATCTGGCAGGCCAACATCGGCAAGACCATCGTCGCGCACGTGCCCATCACCAACGGACAGGTGCAGGAGACGGGCGACTTCGAGCTGGACGGCGTGACCTTCCCGGCCGCCGAAGTGTCTCTTGAGTTCCTCGACCCGGCCGATGAAGGCGAGGACGGCGGCGCGATCTCGCCAGCGCCGGGCCGCCCCAAGCTGGCGAGCGCCCCCTCTGGGGGCAGCGAACCACACGCAGTGGGGAGCGTGGGGGGCCTTTTCCCTACCGGGAACGTGGTCGATGAGCTGCATGTCCCGGGCGTCGGCACGTTCAAGGCCACGCTCATCAACGCGGGCATCCCGACCATCTTCCTGAACGCCCGGGACATCGGCTACAGCGGCACCGAGCTGCAGGATGCGATCAACGGCGATGCGGCGGCCCTGGCCCGCTTCGAGACCATCCGCGCCTGGGGCGCCGTGAAGATGGGCCTGATCCAGGATGTGGCTGATGCCGCCCGGCGCCAGCACACGCCCAAGGTCGCCTTCGTCGCGCCGCCGGCCAGCTACACCGCGTCGAGCGGCAGGCGCATCGAGGCCGCCGATACCGACCTGCTGGTGCGCGCCCTGTCCATGGGCAAGCTGCACCACGCCATGATGGGCACGGCGGCCGTGGCCATCGGCACCGCCGCCGCCGTTCCCGGCACGCTGGTCAACCTGGCGGCTGGCGGGGGCGAGCGCAACGCCGTCCGCTTCGGCCACCCGTCGGGCACGCTGCGCGTGGGCGCGCAGGCCCGGCTGGTCGACGGTCAGTGGCAGGTCACCAAGGCCTTGATGAGCCGCAGCGCCCGCATCCTGATGGAAGGCTGGGTGCGCGTACCCGGCGACTGTTTTTGAGGCAAGCAACACCATGAACACCAAGCAACAACTCAAGGCACTGGCCGAAGCCCGCCGTGGCCTCATCGTTCCCGGCGCGTTCAACGCGCTGTCGGCCAGGGTCATCGAAGACCTGGGCTTCCAGGCCATCTACATCACCGGCGCCGGCGTGACCAACATGTGGTTCGGCATGCCCGACCAGGGCTTCATGGGCCTGCACGAAATCGCCGAGCACACGGCGCGCATCCGCGATGCGGTGCAGGTACCGCTGCTGGTCGATGCCGACACCGGTTTCGGCAATGCGCTGAACGTGCGCCACACGGTGCGCACGCTGGAGCGCGCCGGCGCCGATTGCATCCAGTTCGAGGACCAGGTGGCGCCCAAGCGCTGCGGCCACTTCGATGGCAAGGCCGTCATCTCGACCGAGGAGGCCGTGAGCAAGATCAAGGCCGCCGTCGACGCCCGCCACGACCCCGACCTGCTGATCATGGCCCGCACCGATGCCGCCGCCACGCAGGGCTTCGAGGCCGCCGTGGAGCGCGCGCACAAGTTCGCCGAAGCCGGTGCCGACATCCTGTTCGTCGAAGCGGTGACCAGGGCCGAGGAGGTGCGCGCGTTGCCGCAGCGCCTGGCCAAGCCCCAGTTGATGAACATGGTGATCGGCGGCAAGACACCCATCTTCAACGCCGAGCAGCTTGGCGAACTGGGTTTTGGCATCGTGCTGTATGCCAATGCCGCGCTGCAGGGCGCGGTGGCGGGCATGCAAAAGACCCTGAGTGTGCTTCGCGACGAGAAGGAGGTGCAGGAGTCGAGCGGCCTGGTGACCCCGTTCGCCGAGCGGCAGCGCCTGGTCGGCAAGCCCGAGTGGGATGCGCTGGAAAAGCGCTACACCTGAGCCGAGGCCGGGGCTTGCCGCCGTCATTCGAGGAACTGCCACAGTGACCGATTTTTTCGAGGATCTTTCGCAACCGTTGTCGCCGCAGGAGGACAGCCGGTCGCTGCAGCCGCGTGCGCTCTGCGACGCCTTGGCGGACCGGGTGCGCGAGCGCATCCTCAGCCACGAACTCGCGCCGGGAACGGCTATCGATGAAGTCGCGTTGCTCAAGGACTATTCGGTGAGCCGCACTCCCGTGCGGGAGGCCCTCAAGCTCCTGCAGCACGAGGGCCTGCTGACCGGCAGGCCCCGGCGCGGCATGTTCGTGACGGTGCTGAGCCCGCAGGAGGTGCGGGAGGCGCTGGCGCTGCACAGCATGCTCAGCCGGTATGCGGCGAACGGGCAGGGGCATGCGCCCGGCCCCGATACGCTGCTGTCGCGGATGCTGGAGATGGCGGAGCGCCAGTTGCGGCTGGCTTACGGACCGTCTTTCCGGGAGAAGATGCGGTGCGAGGCCAGCGACCTCGATCAGGAGCGCCGAGCCGCCGCAAGCGGGGCGGTCGGGTGGCGTGCGAGTTCCACGAAGGCCCTGACGTAGTCGATGGCCGTGTCCGCTTCGCGCGCGCCCAGGAAAATCTGCTTGGCGATGCCGCGCGGGCCGAGCCGCACCGGCACGACGTCGAGCTTGTCCGCGTACTCCTGCACCAGCCAGCGCGGCAGCGCCGCCACGCCACGGCCGCTGGCCACCATCTGCAGCATGATGTCTGTGGTCTCGATCGTCTTGTGGCGCCTGGGCGTGACGCCTGCGGGCAGCAGGAACTGGTTGTAGATGTCCAGGCGCTCGATGTCCACCGGATAGGTGATCAGCACTTCCTTGGTGATCTGCCGTGGCTTCACATGCGGCGCGCCGGCGAGCGGATGATCCGTGGCGACGACCAGCACCTGCTCATAGTCGAACACGGGCTCGAAGTGCAGGCCTGGCTTGAACAAGGGGTCCGGCGTGACCAGCAGGTCGATCTCGTAGCCGAACAAGGCGCCGATGCCGCCGAACTGGAACTTCTGCTTCACGTCCACGTCGACGTCGGGCCAGGCCGCGAGATAGGGTGACACCACCTTGAGCAGCCATTGGTAGCAGGGGTGGCATTCCATGCCGATGCGCAGCGTACCGCGCTCGCCCTGCGCGAACTGGCGCAGGCGCTCCTGCGCCAGTTCGAGCTGCGGCAGCACGCGGTTGGCCACGGCCAGCAGGTATTGCCCGGCCTGCGTCAGGCGCAGGCTGCGGCCCTCGCGGACCCACACGGCGGTGCCCAACTGCTGCTCCAGCTTTTTCACCGAGTGGCTCAGCGCCGATTGCGTCAGGCACAGCACGTCGGCGGCGGCCGTCAGCGAGCCCTGGCGGTCCACCTCGCGCACGATGGCCAGGTGCATGCGCTCCAGCATCTATGAATACCAATCATGAATAAGTGAGAAAAGACCATTTTACTTCACAGGTCGGCTTGCCTACGATGCGGACCTCTCATTCAGGCAACAGACAACGCATCCAACATGGTCACCACACACAACCTCGGCTTTCCCCGCATCGGCGCCAAGCGCGAACTGAAATTCGCGCTGGAGTCGTACTGGAAGGGCGAATCCTCGCGCGACGAACTCAAGGCCCTGGGCGCGCAATTGCGCCAGCGCCACTGGGCCGACCAGACCGGCATCGACCTGGTGCCCGTGGGCGACTTCGCCTTCTACGACCAGGTGCTGGACATGAGCTTCACCCTGGGCAACCTGCCCGAGCGCGTGCAGGGTTTCCACGGTGACGCGCTCGACAACTACTTCCGCGTGGCCCGTGGCCGCTCTGCCGCTTCGGCCGAGGAGCACGCCGCCTGCTGTGGTGGCGTGGCCGCCGGCGAGATGACCAAGTGGTTCGACACCAACTACCACTACATCGTGCCCGAGTTCACCGCGGCGACCACGTTCAAGCTCGACGCCTCGCGCCTGCTGGAGCAACTGGCCGAGGCCAGGGCCCAGGGTGTGAAGGCCAAGCCGGTCATCATCGGCCCGGTGACCTACCTGGCCATCGGCAAGGCCAAGGACGACTCGAACAAGCTCGCCTTGCTGGAGCGCCTGCTGCCGGTCTATGCCGAACTGCTCGACACGCTGGCCGCGCAGGGCGTGGAGTGGGTGCAGATCGACGAGCCCATCCTCGTGACCGAGCTTGATGTGGACTGGCAGCACGCCTTGAACACCGCCTACCACCAGCTCAAGGCCGCCAAGCTCAAGCTGCTGCTGGCCACCTACTTCGGCCCCTTGCAGGAGAACGCCTACCTGGCGGCCAACCTGCCGGTGGCCGGGCTGCACGTCGATGCCGTCAACGACCGCGACGGCGTGCTGCCGCTGATCAACCTGCTGCCGGCCCACAAGGTGCTGTCGCTGGGCGTGATCAACGGTCGCAACATCTGGAAGACCGACCTGGCGGCCGCGCTCGACTGGATCGAGCCGCTGGCCGAGCACCTGGGCGAGCGGCTGTGGATCGCGCCTTCGTGCTCGCTGCTGCACGTGCCGGTGGACCTGAACAGCGAGCAAAAGCTCGATGCGCAGGTGAAGTCCTGGCTGGCTTTCGCGCTGCAGAAGCTCGAAGAACTGCGCGTGCTGGGCCAGGCGCTGCGCGAAGGCCGCGGCGCCGTGAAGGCGGAACTGGCCGCCAACGCCGCAGCGCTGGCCGCGCGCCGCGCCTCGCCGCGCGTGCACAACCCGGCGGTGCAGGCGGCCGTGGCCCGCATCAGCGCCCACATGGGCCAGCGTGAAAGCGTCTACGTCAAGCGGGCCGCCAAGCAGGCGGCCTTCCTGAAGCTGCCGAAATACCCGACCACCACCATCGGCTCCTTCCCCCAGACCGCCGAGATCCGCCACGCGCGCAGCGAATTCAAGGCCGGCCGCCTCGACTACCCGGGCTACCAGGCCGCGATGCGCGCCGAGATCGAGCGCAGCGTGCGCGAGCAGGAGAAGCTGGGCCTGGACGTGCTGGTGCACGGCGAGGCCGAGCGCAACGACATGGTCGAATACTTCGGCGAGCAGCTCGACGGCTATGCATTCAGCCAGTTCGGCTGGGTGCAGTCCTACGGCTCGCGCTGCGTGAAGCCGCCGATCCTGTTCGGCGACATCAGCCGCCCCAAGGCCATGACCGTGGAGTGGATCACCTACGCCCAGTCGCTGACCGGCAAACCCATGAAGGGCATGCTGACGGGCCCGGTGACGATCCTCAACTGGTCCTTCGTGCGTGACGACCAGCCGCGCTCGGCCTCGTGCAGGCAACTGGCGCTGGCCATCCGCGAAGAGGTCCTGGACCTGGAGAAGGCCGGCGTGCGCGTGATCCAGATCGACGAGGCCGCGCTGCGCGAGGGCCTGCCGCTGCGCCGATCGCAGTGGAAGGACTACCTGGACTGGGCGGTGGAGAGCTTCCGCATCACCGCCAACGGCGTGCGCGACGAGACCCAGATCCACACCCACATGTGCTACTCGGCGTTCAACGACATCATCGCCTCGATCGCCGACATGGACGCCGACGTGATCACGATCGAGACCTCGCGCTCGGACATGGAACTGCTCGACGCCTTCGAGAATTTCCAGTACCCCAACGAGATCGGGCCGGGCGTGTACGACATCCACTCGCCCAACATCCCGACCGAGAACCACATCGTGCAGCTCATGAAGAAGGCCGCCGAGCGCGTGCCGGCCGAGCGGCTGTGGGTCAATCCCGACTGTGGCCTCAAGACGCGCCAGTGGAGCGAGGTGATCCCGGCGCTGGAGCACATGGTGGCGGCCGCCAGGACGCTGCGCGCCGGCGCCTGAGGCCACCCGCCCGGCAGCGGTGGCCTCTCAATCGCGCCGGATGTCCAGGCGCTCGAACAGCGGGCGCAGGCTGTCCAGCGTGCCGGGCGCGGGATAGCCCGGCGGCACGGCTGCCATCTCGCGGTGCGCGGGCCTGGCGATCTGGAGCACCAGGTGCCGGACGCCGCGGCTGGCCAGGTCCCGGCCCAGCCGCAGCAGGCTCGCGTCATCCAGCCAGTCCGGGTGGATGGTGGTCCGGATCTCGTGGGCCAGGGAGGACGCCGCGATCGCCTCCACGCAGGCGGCCACTTTTGCCGCGCTGCCGGATCGGCCCGTGACGCGGTCGTACAGGGCGGGGTCGTCCAACGGGGCCTTCACGTCCAGGCCCGCCCAGTCGATCAGGGGCAGCACGGCCCGCAGGCGCTGGGGGTACATGCCGGCGCTGTGCAGCCCGACGGCGAATCCCAGTGCGCGGACATCGGCGACGGCGCTGCCGAGGGCGGGGTCTGCCGTCGGCTCGCCGCCGCTGAAGACCACGCCGTCGAGCAAGCCTGTCCGGCGCCTGAGCCAGGCCATGGCGTTCGGCCAGGCCAGCGCCGGTGGCGTCGCGCGTGGCTGCAGGTGCGGGTTGTGGCAGTAGCCGCAGCGCCAGGGGCAACCCTGCACGAAAAATACCGCGCTGAGCCTGCCCGGGAAGTCGATGGTGGTGAAGGGGGTCAACCCGCCCAGCCGCAGTTCGCGGCCCGGACGTGCCTGGGTGGCGGGTTCCGGCCTCAGCAGGATCGGCTGCCGCACGGTTCCACGAAGTGCTGGCGCTCGGCGAATTCGCCTTGCTTGCCGACGTTGAACGAGGCCACGGGGCGGTGGTAGCCCATCACGCGGGTCCAGACCTCGCAGCGCTGGCGCTCGTCGTCACGCAGGGCCGGCGGTGATGCCATCGGGCTGGTGGAGGCATGGGTGGCGATGGTTTCGGTCATGGTGAGAGCTCCTGGTGGTGAAGAAACAGGGGGGCGATTCCGCGCAGGCCTCATGAGGCGAGCGCATGCTGCTTGCGGGCCAGCACCTCGGCGTCGCACTTGGGGCAGAACGCGTGGTGGCCGGCGAGGTAGCCGTGCGTGGGGCAGATCGAGAAGGTGGGTGTCACCGTGATGTAGGGCAGGCGAAAGCGTGTGAGCGCGCGCCGGACCATGTCGCCGCAGGCCTGGGCGCTGGACAGGCGCTCGTTCATGTACAGATGCAGCACGGTGCCGCCGGTGTACCTGCGCTGCAGCTCGTCCTGGCGCTCGAGCGCCTCGAACGGATCGTCGGTGAAGCCCACCGGCAGCTGCGACGAGTTGGTGTAGTAGGGGTTTTGCGCGGTGCCGGCCTGCAGGATGCCGGGGAAGCGCTTGCGGTCTTCCTTCGCGAAGCGGTAGGTGGTGCCTTCGGCCGGCGTGGCTTCCAGGTTGTAGAGGTGGCCGGTCTCCTCCTGGAAGGCCACCATGCGCGCGCGCACGTGGTCGAGCAGCCTGGCGGCGAAGCCGTGGCCCCACTCGCTCGTGATGTCGTGCGCGCCGCGCGTGAAGTTGCGGATCATCTCGTTGATGCCGTTCACGCCCAAGGTCGAGAAGTGGTTGCGCAGCGTGCCCAGATAGCGCCTGGTGTACGGGAACAGGCCCTGGTCCATCAGGCGCTGGATCACCTTGCGCTTGATCTCCAGGCTCTGCCGGCCGAGTTCCAGCAGTTCGTCCAGCCGCGCGAACAGCGCCGCCTCGTCGCCCGCGTGCACGTGGCCCAGGCGCGCGCAGTTGACCGTCACCACGCCGAGCGAGCCGGTCTGCTCGGCCGAGCCGAACAGGCCGTTGCCGCGCTTGAGCAGTTCGCGCAGATCGAGCTGCAGGCGGCAGCACATCGAGCGGATCTGGTTGGGCTTGAGCTCCGAGTTGATGAAGTTCTGGAAGTAGGGCAGGCCGTAGCGCGCCGTCATCTCGAACAGCGCCGTGGCGTTGGGGGTGTCCCAGTCGAAATCCGCCGTGATGTTGTATGTCGGGATCGGGAAGGTGAACACGCGGCCCCTGGCGTCGCCGGTGGTCATGACATCGATGTAGGCGCGGTTGATCAGGTCCATCTCGGCCTGCAGTTCGCCATAGGCGAAGGGCATTTCCTCGCCGCCGATCACCGGCACCTGCTCGCGCAGGTCCTCCGGGCAGACCCAGTCGAAGGTGAGGTTGGTGAACGGCGTCTGCGTGCCCCAGCGCGAGGGCACGTTGAGGTTGTAGATCAGCTCCTGCAGGCACTGGCGCACCTGCTCGTAGCCCAGCCCGTCCTTGCGCACGTAGGGCGCGAGGTAGGTGTCGAAGGAACTGAAGGCCTGCGCGCCGGCCCACTCGTTCTGCATCGTGCCCAGGAAGTTGACGATCTGCCCCACCGCGCTCGACAGGTGCTTCGGCGGCCCCGCTTCAACCTTGCCCGGCACGCCGTTGAGCCCCTCGTGCAACAGCGTGCGCAGCGACCAGCCTGCGCAGTAGCCGCTGAGCATGTCGAGGTCGTGGATGTGGATGTCGGCGGCGCGGTGCGCCTGCCCGATCTCGGGCGGGTAGACGTGGTCGAGCCAGTAGTTGGCCACCACCTTGCCCGAGACGTTGAGGATCAGCCCGCCGAGCGAGTAGCCCTGGTTGGCGTTGGCGTTGACGCGCCAGTCGGTCTGCTGCAGGTACTCGTTCATCGACGTTTCCACGTCGACGAGGCTGCGCCGCGCATCGCGCAGCTTGCGGTGCTGTTCGCGGTAGACGATGTAGGCGCGCAGCGTGGCGCGGTGGCCGGCATCGAACAGCGTGGCCTCGACCGCATCCTGAATCTGCTCGATGTGGGGGGTGGCGGGCCCCAGGCCGGACAAGCGGGGCAGCACGCCGCGCTGTGTCAGCTCCCGGGCCCTGTCGGCATCGAATTCGCCGGTGGCGCGGCCGGCCTTCTCCAGCGCGCCGGTGATCTTGCCGGGATCGAAAGGGTCGACTCTGCCATCGCGCTTGATGGCATGCAAAGGACATTCGCCGATCGGTTTCATTCATGCCTCCAGCACTACATATAGTGGTTGAAAGGCATGGTAGACGCTATAGGTGGTGTTTTTTGGCGCTTGATGCGCTGCCTGCGCACGTTGCTGATCTGGATCAAGAACTGCGCCGCCCTCGGGAAACAGGGGCGGTGTGAGGCACGAATACTGCAGCACCTCGCGGCGGCGGCCGGGCAGGGCTGCCCGGCCGAGTGCCGGACTCAGGGCTTGATCGCGATCTTGAGCACCCCGTCGCGCTGGTTGGCGAACAGGTCGTAGGCCTCGGCGATGCCGTCGAGCCGGCGCTCGTGCGTCACCAGCACGCCCAGGTCGAGCCGGTCGGCCTCGATCACGTTCATCAGGCGGCGCATGCGCTCCTTGCCGCCGGGGCACAGCGCGGTGCGGATGGTGTGGTCGCCCAGGCCGGCCGCGAACTGCGCCAGCGGGATCTTCAGGTCTTCCGAATACACGCCCAGGCTGGACAGCGTGCCGCCGGGCTTGAGCACCTTCATGGCCTGCTCGAACGTCAGTTGCGTGCCCAGCGCCTCGATGGAACTGTCGGCGCCCTTGCCGCCGGTGAGCTTCATCACCTCATCCACCACGTCCGCGTGGCGGAAGTTCAGCGTCACGTCGGCGCCCATCTTCCTGGCGATGTCCAGCCGGTGGTCGTTGCCGTCGACGGCGATGATGG
>Ga0265293_10005316_pt1 | contig 21651 bp, 15 predicted proteins | sample Munlanlewell138R_FD_192505 | JGI IMG/M metagenome (GOLD analysis project Ga0265293, IMG submission 192505) | Leachate microbial communities from a municipal landfill in Southern Ontario, Canada - Leachate well 138R | ecosystem: Engineered > Solid waste > Landfill > Unclassified | place: Canada... | reverse complement strand
GGCGGATAACCGGAACCGGAACCATATAACCTATATTTTGAGCAGATGGAATTCCTGCCATAACTACTCCTACAATTTTATCTTCCACTAAAACCGGTCCCCCGCTGTTACCAGGATTGATAGCTGCATCAATTTGACCGGCCAAAAAGACTGATGAACTGTGAACATAAGGCTGGTGTTCAATCCTTGAAATTACACCCTTGGTAATGCTTAACATGTCCCCACCCATTGGGAACCCGTATACTAAGACTTCCTGTTGAGTCTCCGGTAATTCACCTAAGGACAAAGCCGGCTCACCTTCAAAAAATTGCTCATCGTCTACTGTCAATAATGCCAGGTCAGTTAAATGTGAGACTGCTACTACGCGTGCAGTAAATCTTTGCGTATCACCATATTTGCGAACCTGCAGAAATGTTTGATTGCCTACCACATGGGCATTGGTCAATATTAAATTCCCTTCAATCATACATCCGGAGCCGGAGCTGGCTCTTGGGCCCTGCATGCTCCATGGATTATAGTAATCAGGAGAATTACTTACTGTATACACTTTTACAATTGCTTCCCTCACATCTTCTGAAGCAAAAGAGTTTGAAAGCAGAGAAAGAAACACTAAAAGAACAATTATGCTTAGTATATATACTTTTGCATTCACTACTGATAATTTTTTAACTTGGGTCATCATTTCCCTCCTGTTTGAAATTTTTTTAATTTACTACACAATGATAACAAATATTTACTCCAAAATATTATAGAAAAAGCAATATTATATTAATTAATAAATCAATTGTATTCATAATCTGCTTTCTTAGCAAGAAAATACCATAAAAAATAGCATTGTTATTCAAAAATTAGGTCTATAGTGTTATAATTTGTAAGATGTTAGTTGATTTTTAAATTGTTAGAACAGAAAAAAACAAGAAAGATTATAGATTAAAAGTTTTATGAATATATTTATTTTATTTGGTTTGATTGGCGGTCTGGGTCTATTTCTATTCGGGATGCGTCAGCTGAGTGAAGGTCTGCAAAAAATTGCCGGAAATAAAATACATCAGATACTTGAAGCCCTTTCAAAAAATCCTATTAAAGGTGTTGCAACCGGAACTATAATTACAGCAATCTTGCAAAGCAGTAGTGCTACCAGTGTCATTACAATCGGATTTGCTAATGCAGGATTATTAAATTTAAAACAGGCAATGAGTATTATATTTGGAGCAAATATCGGAACAACAATAACTGCCCAGATTATTTCTTTCCAGCTGCACGATTACATCCTACCGGTTATTGGAATAGGTTTTGCTTTTAATACATTTGCCAGGAGAAAAGTATATCAGTATATAGGTTCTGTTATGATAGGATTTGGCCTGTTATTTTTAGGGCTTTCTACTATGTCTTCTGCTATAGATCCCTTAAAAAGCAATCCCTTATTTATCAGTCTGTTAGTAAGTGTAGCGGAAAAACCTATACTTGGCATATTCATAGCTGCAATCGTAACTGCCGTTTTGCAAAGCAGCAGTGCCACTACAGCAATTATCATCTCATTATCCATTCAGGGACTGCTTGGATTGAATGCAGCTATCCCTCTTATCCTGGGAACCAATATTGGTACCTGTATTACGGCTTTATTGGCAAGCATAGGAAGTTCCATTACCGGAAGACGGATAGCAGTTGGCCACTTTCTGACTAAAACTGCCGGTGTAACCATTTTTTATTTCTTTCTAAACCAATTTATCTCCCTGTCATCCTTAACAGCTTCTACTGTTCCCCGTCAGGTAGCAAATGCTCATACACTGTTTAATGTAATCGATACATTAATATTATTGCCCTTTTTGCCATTAATATTAAAAGTATTAATGCGTATTATCCCGGGTAAAGAAAAAGTCATAAAAAAAGGTACTATATTTCTTGAAAAAAGTCTAATCAATACTCCTTCTATCGCTTTAGGACAGGTAAAAAAAGAGTTAGTGCGCATGGGAAATATAGCACTGGGTATGTTAAGAAGCAGTTTAACTGCCTTGCAAAAAAATAATGACAGGATTGTTCAGGATATCTATCTAAAAGAAGATATATTAAATACTATCCATCGTGAAATAACAAAATACCTGCTGGTTGTATCTCAAAAATCCTTAAGTCATGCACAATCACAGAGTCTGGCTAATTTAATGAATATTTCAGGACATATTGAAAGAGTAGGTGACCATATCGAAAATATTGCAGATTTAGCAGAAAACAAGGCTAATGAAAAACTGATTTTTAGTCAAAAAGCAGAAAAGGACTTGAAATATATCTTTTCAAAGGTTGAAAAGTCCCTTCAATATTCACTGAATGCACTAAAAGATCGCAATGCGGAAATTGCAAAAGTAGTTACCAAAAGAGAAGATGAAATAGACAGAATTGAAGAAAGTCTCCGCAATGAACATATTCAACGGCTTACAAAACAAATCTGCAATCCTGAAGCCGGAATTATCTATATAGATGTGCTCAGTAATTTGGAAAGAATCGGTGACCATGCTTTTAATATCAGTATGATGGTTATTGATGAATTAACCAACTCCAAAGAAAAGGGATAGAATCAGATGGATAATATTTTTTCAGAAACATCAGAATATATGAGATAGTAGAGTAAATGAAATACTCTTTTATGATAAATCAATTTTAAGCACTTTCCGGTAAAATTGTAAAATCTGCATATATGCAATCTCAGGATCAATAATATGTTCAGTTAATTTTTCCATGGGACATTTGTCATCTTTTGTTCGGTTCTGAATAAAATCTACTATATATTCATATTGACAAAATATTGAGTAGTCATCCAGCACTTCTTTTGCCTTTCGGCTGAGAATTTCAGCATAAATTGCCTTTACTTTATTTTGGGCTGCTAACATTGCTGCTGCCTTTCCAATTACTTTATCGGCAATAATACTATCCTCAATTATTTTTTTATTATCCCGAATAATCTCCATAAATGCCATAATCCCTCTCTTGTGAGATACTTTTACTGTTTTCCCATTTGCTAACAGGACAAAAGTATAGTTATTTTTCTTCAATATATTCTTTGCCTTTATAAGATTATCCATTTAATACTTCCTTTACATTATAAATATCACTAACCCTGCTTTACATTTTCAATTATATGTAATCCAATCATCAATAATCAAGTGATTTAAGGGATAATCTTTATAATGTATATTATTCTTCTAAAAATCTGTAAAAAAGAAAATTAAAAGGGCGGGTTTAAACCCGCCCTTTTTTCATCATATTTTTGGTAAATCACATAATGCCTGTTCTATCTTCTCCTGGGAATATTGGTGATCTTCTAATTTGCCATCAAAATATGCCTGGTATGCTGCCATATCAACATGTCCATGTCCGCTTAAACAAAGAAGGATAGTTTTTGCTTCTCCTGATTCACGGCATTTTATTGCTTCATCGATGGTAGCCCGAATGGCATGATCAGCTTCAGGAGCGCTTATAATTCCTTCGCTGCGGGCAAAGTCTACACCTGCCTGGAAAGTGCCCAGCTGTTGTACTGACCTTGCTTCTACCAAACCCAAATTTAATAAATGACAGATAATTGGTGACATACCATGATAGCGTAACCCTCCCGCATGAACAGGGGGCGGTATAAAACCATGTCCCAATGTGAACATCTTCATTAAAGGAGTCAGGCCTGCTTCATCACCATAATCATATTCATAAGGCCCCCTGGTAAGAGTCGGGCAACTGGCCGGTTCAACATTGATAATTCTTAAATCCGGATGTGAACCATCTATTTTGTCTTTTATGAATGGTAAAAACATACCGGCAAAATTTGAACCACCGCCTACACATCCAATAATAATATCAGGGTATTCATCAATATTTTCCAGTACTTTTTTGCTTTCTTGCCCGATTACTGTTTGATGCAACAAAACATGATTAAGCACACTGCCTAAAGAATAATGAGTATCTTCTCTGCTTACTGCCTCTTCAACTGCCTCACTTATTGCCAATCCCAGGCTGCCCGGACAATCGGGGTCTTTTGATAAAATAGCCCTTCCTGCATTCGTCTGGTCAGATGGACTGGGAATACAATCAGCACCCCAAACCTGCATCATCACCCGCCGATAAGGTTTTTGATTAAAGCTTATTTTTACCATATATACTTTAACTTCCATATCAAAACAGGCCCCTGCAAAAGCCAATGCACTTCCCCACTGGCCGGCACCTGTCTCAGTTGTTATGCGGTTAACACCTTCTTTTTTATTATAATAAGCCTGGGCAACAGCGGTGTTCGCTTTATGACTTCCCGGTGGGCTGCTGCCTTCATACTTATAATATATTTTTGCAGGTGTTTTCAATGCCTTCTCCAATTTTTCAGCACGAAACAGGGTAGTTGGCCTCCAAAGCCGGTAAATATCTCTAACTTCATCAGGTATTTCAATATACCTCTCTGTGCTAACTTCCTGTTTAATCAGCTCTAATGGGAACAAAGGCGCTAAATCTTCTGGTTTAATAGGTTTTTTGCTCGCCGGGTGCAAGGTTAAAGGCAGGGGTTTTGGTAAATCCGCCTGTATATTATACCAATATTGTGGTATATCTTTTTCTTCTAAAATATATTTTAATTGTTCCATCTTACAATTCCTTTCTTTTCTTTTTTTCATTGATATTTAACTAAAATAAAGATGCGTTATACTGACTTTCAAATTACCCCCTGGCGGGGGCCAACGCTTCACACTTATTTCATCATTCATGATTACATCTCCTTCTTTTCTTTAGCTGAAATACTTGATTCTCCTTACAATAAATTTATTATTTTAGTTTTCCTTATTTAAAATGAATTACTTAAAACACTCTGCCTGTTTAATTTTTAACTTTTTTTTAAAATAATAAAAAAAGACTTTTCACCCCATAATCCTTTTAAGAATTAAAGGGACGAAAAGTCTTTCGTGGTGCCACCCTTTTTTAATTGCCCTCTAATATTCAACTTTTCAGGCAATCAACTCAGTTAGGTCCGGTCAAGTCTGACAAAACAAAAAAACCTTCCGTCAAGAGACGAAAGGTTGATATTTTCGCGTTGCCACTCTTTATAATACAGACAATATTTTTTCTCTGTCCATATCCGCTTAATAAGGTACGGGTATTATCAGATACCGATACCCTTTCCCTGATCACGGTGGGAAATACCGTCAGAACCTACTAAAAACTTATTTTTTTCAGACTGAAGCTTGTGGGTCCATTTAGTATACGAATGAGGTTGCATCTCATCAGCTGCAACTTTCTGTACTCATTAAATATATACTTATTCTCCCACGCATTGCTTTATTTATATGTATTTTTAAATATTTTACCACAGATGTCAAGACATTAGAATAAAGAAGTTAATTGTTTTTATGTTCATGTAAAATTTAGCAGATTTTGATATTTCTTTTTCTGTAAAAAAGTATGCTGTGTTATAATACTTACAAACATTAACTTCTTTTTTAATAATTCCACAATAATTAAACTTTTATTTGTATTATTGTATGGATTTTTATGAAACAAACTATAGGGGAATACTGATTTTGAATAAATCAAAAAAAAATAATAAGTTAATTTTTTGGGTAGCAATAACTATTTTAATTTTAGCAGTTTTATCAGGAATATTTTATATTTATATTAATGGTGAAAACTTCCGCAATAATCTGAAATCTATAATAATATCACAGCTTAAAGAAAATCTGGAAAACCCGATAGAAATCGGTAAAATAGATTATGTATCATTACAATCAGTACAATTATCTGATATTACAGTTTTTGAAGATATTTCTTCTGAAAATAAAGAGACATTATTCCGGGCAGATAAAGCAAAAATAAGCTTTACCCTTTTATTTCCTATTCTCCACTGGAATAACTGGCATCTTACTATAAGAAATATGGCTTTTTCTAATGCCTCAACAAGCCTAACAAGGAAATCCACAGGTAAATTTGATTATTTTGATCGACTTAAAATTGATTTAACAAAAATACATGAAAATATTACAATTAATCATATCAATTTTGAAAACAGCTCTCTGGTTTATCATGATGAAATGGTATATAACCACCACCTTAATCGTTTGACCACACGAGCTAAAAATATAGACGGTTACTTTGATTTATCACAGTTACCAAGAATTGAGATAGATTTTCAGGGTATTCAGGAAAAAGATAATGCCATACTGGGATTGAGTGGACAGTTTTGCATATGGGAACCGGATTATTCTTTAGACTTTCACCTTGAAAATGCAGACATCACCCATTTTCAGTACTTTTTAGAAGTAGCTGATTTATTTAATATAGACCGGGGTAGATTTACTACAGACTTTAACCTGAGTCATTCTTCAGACTCAAAAACCCTGGATGCAAACTGGAAAGGTATGGCAACTTTCCAACAAGCTGATTTTAAGCCACAATTCTTAAACCAAATTCCGTTTCATCAAGTGAATGGTTCTGTACAATTTTCGAATCCGGAAATAACAATAGAGGATATGACTGGCCTGTATTATGATAAAAATATCCAATTAGATGGACAGGTAATAAGCGAAACTGGTGTTTCTTTTGATCTTGATATTTTCAGTGAAGCAGTAAGTGTACCACAGCTAAAGAGCGATATTTTATCATTTATACCGGATTTAAATGATTTGTCTCTTAATGGAGAAATTGGCTTTTCTGTAAATGCAAAAGGAAAAACAAAAGGTCTGCAAATTGATACTTTTCAGGTAGAAGGAGATGCCTTTTCTCCTGAAATATTATTTGAGGACATTTCCTTTAAAAAAGTAGATTGTAGCTTTCTTTTCAACCAGGATGAATTAATAGTTAAATCATTAAATACTTCTGAAGAAAATTCAGTTTTAGCAGCCAGTGGAAATATTGTCTGGGATAAAAACAGCCCTTTTTACCAATTCTCCTTACAAACTGAAAACCTTTCTATCAGACATCCTCTGTTTGAACAGGCATCTATCTTTAATGCTTATTCGGGAAACATAGATAGCAACTTGCAGATTACAAACAAAAATATAGACAACCCCATGACAAGTATAGAGGGATTTTTTACATTAAAAGATTTTAAAACAGGTAAATTTTTATTAAACAAACCAGTAAAGGGTAATTTTTCCTCCACTATTGACTTAACTGAACAATCATTATCTGTTGATCAATGTGAAATAGAATTCGGTCAAAATAAAGGAAATTTTGAGGGGAAATTAAATCTGGAAAAACTTGATGGTTTTGCTTTTGAATTTGGAATACAGGTACCTGAATTAACTGATATCGCTAATTATCTTAATATGGAAACAATACCTACAGGCATTGCAGATATAAAAGGAACACTTTCTGGTTCCTCTCAAAATCCTATAATAGAAGCTGAGTTTAACCTTCTGGATTTCTCTATCCAGGATAATTCTTTAGGCAACCTTACAGGAAAATTGCATTATAATCTGGATATTATTTCACTTGAAAATCTCATTTTAACAAATCAGGATATTGAATTAACCGGGGACGGTAAAATTGTTTTAGAAGATAAAAAATTACCGGAAATAGACATTTCTTATCAGTTAGATTCTGTAAATCTTAAGCCGTTTATTGAATCATACATAGAAAATGTTTCGGTTTCAGGGTTTACAAGCGGTAATGGTAAAATTACCGGTATATGGCCAAAACCTGAAATTCAAGGAAATTTTCAGTTAAAGGAGATTATGGTAGAAGACTACTTATTGGGACAGGGAGAAATTGATTTCCTCTTACAGCCTGGAGATAAGATACCACCTGAAGATATCAATAGCAATACTGCAGGACTTTTTAATCAATCAGGTTATTATTATACTTTTCAATTGAAAAGACTTATTCTGCAAAATGATTCCATGAATTTGGAAGCTATCGGCCAAACTGAATTTGTAAATAATAATCCATTTTCTATAGAGATTGATTTCAGTCACGATGCTTTTGAAGAAATTACAAATATTTTTTATGCTGATGAGAATTATATAAAAAGGTTTCTGCCATCAGAAATATCCGGAAATGCCAATATTCAGGGTGATATGCTCGAACAGAAGATAATCTTATCAGCATCGTTAAATCCCAGACAAAAAAATAATAATCCCCCTTCTAAACTGGAAACCGAAATAACACTGAGTGATAAAGGATTGCAAATTGCTGACTTTGATTTAATACAAAGTGAGGGGATATTAAAGGCAAAGGGAAGCATAAATCCTGCCCAGGAGGTTTCTATTGATTTCCAGGCTGAGAAATTAGATATCGGCTTATTAGCAAACCTGATGCAGATTGAGGAGAATATTGAAGGGATTATTAATATAGAAGGCAATTGTACAGGCACGGTTGAACAACCACAAATTTCTGTAATTGCCCAGGTAAATAAAGGCTATTTCCGCACCTTCCAATTTGAAAACCTTCTTGGCAATCTATACTGGGACAGTAAAAAAAATGAAATTGAAGTATTGGAACTTACTATTACTCTGGAAGAGGATAATTTAATACAGGCTAAAGGGAATCTTCCGTTGGATGTGTTTTCATTCGAGGAGGAAATTGATATAGAGGAAAATATCTCAGATATGGCTTCTAACGAAATCCCGTTAGACTTTCAAATTAACATGCAAAAAGCCAGGCTAAACTTATTAAAAATATTCTGGAAGGAAACATTTTCTGAAATCACAGGAGATATGAATCTTGAATTATATTTGTCAGGCACATCTAAAAAACCTGTACTGAACGGTATAATAGATATTAACCAGGGTAATATTGGTATAAACAACCTTCCAATAGAGATGGAAGAAATCAATACAAGTATAAAAATAACCGATAATTTAGTAGAAATTTCAGATTTATATTTTACCGCTTATGAAAATCGTTTAAACATATCAGGTCAATTTGAAATCATTCAATTTATGCCTGAAAATATTCTACTTAATATAAAGAATGACAAGAAAAGAATTACTTATCAGGATATTTTAGAAAGTAATGCTGACTTTTTAGCAGAAATCAGGGGTAGTTTAAGTGAACCTATTATTACAGGTACATTAACTTTATCTGAGGGTGAGATGAATCTTGAAGAATTGATGCAGTTATATGATGAGACACGAAATATTACTGATATTAATGGAAATTCTAAAAACTATCTTGACCTGGATCTTGAAATTGCCGATCCTTTTACGTTGATTCTTCCTGATGCAAAAATTGATGTAACAGGTAAAATTAATTTGAGTGGTTCTTTTAACGAACCGGCTGTAGGGGGCAATATTGTTCTCAAAAAAGGATATTTGATTTATTTTGAGAAAAGATTTGTTTTTTCAGACGGACGTGTTGTAATTAACAGTCTATCTATAAACGATATAGAAATTAATGCTAATGCGAATACTAATGTGCAGGATGTACAAATATCAATCAATGTATCTGGAAATCTTGCCAGTCCAAAAATACAGCTATCTTCTCTGCCTGTCCTGAATCAAGCAGAAATCGTTTCACTATTAACTTTGAACAGGAATATCCAGGGCTTGTCTGAAGGTGAAATAAGCCAGATCTTATCCCAGGAAATGGTAGACATAATATTTCAAAGCCTCCAGATTAACCTCTTTAAAAGGATGGAACGGGAATTGGCAGAAGAGTTAGGTCTCGAATTTATCAGGTTCCATTATGATATGCCGGAAAGTTCCTCAACTAACCTGTTTATTCTGGAAAATCTCCATCCAAGAGATTTAAAATTAGAAATCGGCAAAAATTTTGGTGAAGATGTTTTATTTACATATTCTACATCTCTTGATTTTGTCAGTGAAACAAGTTTAAGCATCGATTATCAGATTTCACCTACTTTTAGCTTTAGCACTCAATTTGATTCTTATTCTATAACAGAAGAGGATTATCGCTTTAAATTTGGTTTAGAAGTCCGGTTTTAATCGCTGCGTAAAAATGATACTATAAATTAGCGTTTTATTTATAAGTGTCGAAGGTATAGAAACATGTTTGATATACAAAATGCTCTTAAAAATAATATACTGTTTAAGGATTTTAATAATCAGGAGATTAATTCCTTTCTGGTTTCTTCCCGATACAGAACTGAGGATTATAAACCAGGACAAATAATTGCAATCGAAGGAGACCCTTTGTCTGAAATTGGATTAATCTTAAATGGTACTTTAGAAGTTCAAAAGAATTATCCATCAGGAAAAACTGTGGTAATAGACCAATTAGAAGTGGGGAAGGCATTTGGTGAAATAGCTATTTTTACATCCATGAAAAATTTTCCTTCAACAATTCTCACAATTACAGACTCTAAAATCATGTTTATTAATAAAAATAATATTCTAAAAATATGTTTTCAAAATGAAAAATTTTTAAGAAATTTATTATTCTTACTGTCTGAAAAGATAATTTTATTAAATAACCGTCTAAAATTTCTATCCAGAGAGACAATAAGACAAAAAATCTGTGTTTATCTGTTAGAAATTTACCAGAAAAAGAAAAATCTGCATATCACTGTACCTGTTTCCCGCGAAAAAATGGCTGAACAATTCGGAGTTACCCGGCCTTCACTATCTAGAGAGTTAGGTAAAATGGTTCGTGAGGGATTAATAAGTATTAAGGGTAATAATATTATTATTAAGCAACTATCTCTTTTAGAAGATTATATTTAATTATTGTACACAATATAAAACATTTACTAAAATAATCATTATACTATTTATATTTTTCCATTAATATGATATATGGATATAAAAACATATAAACTCCCGTGATTGCTAACCCGGGCATAAAGGTTCTCTGTCAATGAAAGAGAACCTCATTGTCAGGCTACCCCTGGTAAAAACCATTAGCATTAAGATCAAAACAACAAAAGTATATTCAGTTAGCACTGTATCTAATGGCTAATCATCAATAGTTTTCTCGTCCAATCCTGCAATAACAGGTTTTTCCGGCAACTGAATAAATATTTCTCAGTTGCCGGAAATTTGCTGTTTTATTCTTTTTTTGTAGATTCTATTCTTGGTCAAAAAACATTTTTAAATCATCCTCAACATCACCAATACCCGCTATGTTGAACTTTTCCACTAAAACATTTGTAACATTGGGAGATAAAAATGCAGGTAGGGTTGGACCTAAATGAATATTTTTCACTCCGAGATAGAGCAAAGCCAGTAAAACAATTACAGCTTTTTGCTCATACCATGCTATATTATAGGAGATAGGAAGCTGATTAATGTCATCTAAGCCAAATATTTCTTTTAATTTTAATGCAATAACCGCCAGTGAATAAGAATCATTGCATTGTCCGGCATCCAATACTCTTGGAATTCCCTCTATTTCACCCAAATCAAGCTTATTGTAACGGTATTTGGCACAACCGGCAGTTAAAATAACTGTATCCTTTGGAAGTTTCCTGGCAAATTCTGTGTAATAATTCCTGCTTTTCATTCTGCCATCACAACCGGCCATTACAAAAAATCTTTTAATAGCACCACTTTTTACTGCATCTATAATTTTATCAGCCAGTGCGATAACCTGATTATGAGCAAATCCGCCGACTATTTCTCCTTTTTCAATTTCTACAGGAGGTGAAGACTTTTTAGCCATTTTAATTATTTCTGAAAAATCTTTTTGCTGACCTTCTTTTCTGTCGGCAATATGAGTCATTCCCGGATATCCAACTGTCCCTGTGGTAAACACCCGGTCTTTATAGCTATCTCTTGGTGGAATTATACAGTTAGTTGTCATTAGTATTGGTCCGTTAAATTTTTCAAATTCTTCATTTTGCTTCCACCATGAATTACCATAATTACCTACAAAATGGTTATATTTTTTAAAAGCAGGATAATAATTAGCCGGCAACATCTCGCCATGAGTATATACATCAACTCCTGTATCCCTGGTTTGTTCAAGCAGTTCTTCCATATCTTTAAGATCATGACCACTGATTAAAATACCCGGGTTATTTCGTACCCCGATATTGACCATGGTCATTTCAGGATTACCATAGGTTTCTGTATTTGCCTTATCCAGCAGGGCCATTGTTTCTACTCCATATTTACCGCATTCCATTACCAGGTTAACCAGGTCATCAACAGAAAGAGAATCATCAATTGTTGCTACTAATCCTCTTTGCATAAAATCAAAAATGTCTTTATTCTCATATCCTAAATTATAAGCATGCTCAGCATAAGCAGCTATTCCTTTAATACCATAAATCGTTAACTCACGCAATGAACGAACATCTTCGTTTTCAGTAGCCAAAACGCCTACTTCCGATGAAACAGCCTTTTCTTCAAACTCAGATTCGTCATCTGATTTCCAGGTAGCACAATCTGGTAAATTCGCAGGTACTGTACCCCCTGAATCAACCAACTGTTGTTTTATTTCTTCCCTGACCCCGAAACCTTCCTTGATTTTTTTCACAAAATCAGATTCATCAAAATTAGCATTGGTTATAGTCATAAAAAGAGAGTCCATAATAAACTTATTGACATTTTTATTTTCTATATCCAACTTTCTTGCCTCAGTACTATAAACAGAGATTCCTTTACATATATAAATCAGCAAATCCTGCATATTGGCAACATCGGCAGCTTTACCACAGACACCTCTCTTCGTACAACCGGTTCCTTTAGCAGTTTCTTGACATTGAAAACAAAACATATCCATAAAACATTACCTCCTTATTTTAAATTTTCTTTCAAATTCACTTAATACTATTTTATTAGAATAAGAATTGTATTGTTAATGTATAATTAAAATAATAATTTATCTGTAACCAATGTTACAATATTAATAACAATAATTATACTGTTTTACATAAATATTTGACATCCTATATTTTTTAGATATAATAAAACTTGTTGTTTACAAATTAAGAAAGATGTTAGATAATAAAGTATCTATCAAATATTTATATCATTATACTATACAAAGCATACAATAAATATATGATAGATTTTCTCAGTGATATTTAATTAGAGCTTTCTGTGCTATTGACTATGCTCTACTTTGCCTCTAAAGAAATGTTACTGAAATAAAATAATCTAAGAAGGAGGTAAAGAGAGATGGAAGGTAGCAAACTGTATGTAGGAAACTTGAATTATGCAGTCAACGAAGACCAATTGAAGGAACTTTTCGAAGGTCATGGTACCGTTCAGAGTGTTAACATCATTGAGGGAAAAGGTTTCGGTTTTGTAGAAATGTCTTCTAATGAAGAAGCAGAATCTGCAAAAAACGCACTGAATGACCAGGAATTTCAAGGACGCCCATTAAAGATTGATGAAGCAAGACCACGCAAACCAAGAAGAGACTTTAATTCTGGTCCAAGAAGACGTTTCTAAACAAATAAAGAAAAAAAACAAAACCCCTCAGTTTTTAGGAATTGAGGGGTTTTTTATTTTTACAGCCAATTATTAATTCAATATACTTCAGTCTATTCTTTGCCCTTAGTACAAAAATATTTTATTTTTTAAAAAAACTTGACATATAAACAAATATCCTTATAATTAATTATAGTTATATATGCTATTAGCATATAATGTTATTAGCATTATATATTAATTAAAAAATGGAGGTGTTCTTATGGACCTTATAAAATGGGAACCAAGAAGGAATTTAACAAGGGGTTTCTTTGATGATTTCTTTGATATGATGGAAAGCCCTGGCAGATCCAGGAGAAACTGGTTTGATGGCGGTATCTGGGCACCTGCAGTAGACTTGTTAGATAAAAAAGACAAACTCTTAGCCAAAGTTGAGCTTCCTGGTGTTGATAAAAAAGATGTAAAATTATCGTTGAATGACAGTAATTTAACAATACAGGGTGAAATGAAAAAAGACGAAGAAACCAAAAACGATGAATATTATTATCGGGAAAGAGCTTACGGTACTTATTCACGTACCATTTCTTTGCCAGCAGAAATTGACAAAGAAAATATTAAGGCAAAATTTAAGAATGGTATTCTGGAAATTATTATGCCTAAAAAGCCGGAAGTGAAACCAAAAGAAATTACCATTGAACCCGAATAATTAGCTGAAAATAATTAAAAAAGCTCCCTTTTTTTAAGGGAGCTTTTTTAATTTGAGTTCTTGAAACATACTAAATAACAACTACCAGGCAGCAACAACACCATCTGCTCTGGGATCGGTAGCTCCTGCTAAAACCTTTTTATTCTCTTTCCAGATTATTTGTCCAATCCCAAAACTATCAGAATTTTGAGATATCTCTATGTTATGTCCTTTCTTTTTCAATGCAGAGCCAATATTCTCAGGAAAATGCTTCTCTACTTTTATCTTTTTACCTTCTATCCATTGCCATCTTGGTGCATCCAGGGCAGCTTGAGGATTAAGATTAAAGTCAATCATATTCATGATAATCTGCACATGTCCCTGTGGTTGCATAAATCCACCCTTTATACCAAAAGGTCCAATTGCCTTATTTTCTTTGGTTAAAAATCCGGGAATAATTGTATGATAGGGTCTCTTTCCAGGTTTTAAATAGTTCACATGGGAAGAATCAAGGGAAAAAGAAATCCCCCTGTTTTGTAAGGAAATACCAGTTTCCGGTACTACTAAACCTGAACCGAAACCCATATAATTACTTTGTATATAGGAGACCATATTGCCTTCACTGTCTGCAGTAGCCAAATAAACAGTATCACTACCGGAAGGCTTGTCGGAATTATAGTCAAAGGCTTCTTCGCCGATAATCTTATTCTTTTCAGCAGCATATCTTTCTGATAGGATATCGTTAATTAAAGAGGAAATTTGCTGATAATCGGCAATAATTTTTTTGCAATCTAAAAATGCCAGTTTTATTGCTTCAATTTGGTAATGGTAAACATCAGCGGCATCTTTGGAAAAAAAATTATCTTGTTTTAAAATATTTAATGCCAACAGGGTAACTAATCCTTGTCCATTGGGAGGTATCTCCCAAACCTGATATCCGTGATAATTGATACTGATAGGCTCTACCCATTCAGGTGAAAAAGATTTCAAATCCTCTAAACATAAATATCCATTATACTTTTTTGAGAAAGAGTCAATTTTTTCAGCAAGCTCTCCCTGATAAAAAGCTTTAGCTTCAGAATCAGCAATCAGCTGTAATGTTTTGGCCTGTTCGGCTAATCTCCATAATTCCCCTGGTTCCGGAGCCTTATTATTAGGAGCAAAAGTGTTAAACCAATAACTAAAAACTTCTTTATTTTTGTGTTCACTATACCTATGATATGCTTGTTTCCATGAATTGCTTATCAAAGGAGAAACAGGAAATCCTTCCCGGGCATAGTTTATTGCCGGTAAAAGATTTTTAGAAAGAGGCAGACGGCCAAATTTTTTATTCAGTTCCGCCCACGCTGCTGGTACTCCAGGAACTGTTACCGGTATCCAGCCACAATCCGGTATTTTCTTATAACCATTTTCTTTTAATATCTCTCCTGAAATAGCCATAGGAGCAGGCCCACTTGCATTCAAACCATACATTTTTTCTTTAAACCATACTATGGCAAAAGCATCACCTCCGATACCATTAGAAGTGGGCTCAACAACTGTGAGGCAGGCTGCTGAAGCAATAGCAGCATCAATTGCATTTCCTCCTTGTTTAAGTATTTCCAGACCAGCCTGGGCAGCAAGATATTGTGATGTCGCCACCATTCCGTTCTTTGCAAAAATTACTCTTCTTTTAGAAAGGTAAGGATGATAGAGATAATCAAAACCCATTATCTTTCTCCTAACATGGTTTGACCATTATTAATACAAATTATATTCATCTAAATACTAAAAAATCCCTTGCAGCCGGTTGTAATGTTTTATCTTTCCGGGATAAATTATTATAACATAACAAGTATTTTTGGTTTTGCAATCAAGCCACACTCTATTAACACTGTATTTTACTATCTCAGGTAAAATAATTAAAAACAGGAAGAGCATGATAATTATTTCCATACTCTTCCTGTTAATTGTATATTTGTAATTATTTCTACAGCCAGATAAACTTAACTGCAAACAGAATCCCGAGGATATATATTAAAGGATGAACTTCCTTCCCTTTTCCGCTTAACAGCTTTATTAAAGGATAAGTAACAAATCCAAGTGCGATTCCATTAGCAATAGAATATGTCATTGGGATAGCAATTAAACAGACGAAAGCAGGCAATGCTTCCGAAAAATCATCCCATTTAATATTTAAAATATTTTTAATCATCATTGTTCCCACTACGACCAATGCAGGGGCTGTTGCTGCACCGGGCACAATTCCTACTAACGGTCTTAAGAACAGGGATAAGAAAAATAAAATTGCAACTACTATTCCGGTTAGCCCGGTTCTACCGCCTTCAGAAACACCGGAAGCAGATTCAATATAAGTTGTAACTGTACTGGTTCCAAATATAGCACCACCTGTAGTTCCAATAGCATCAGCCAGTAAAGCCTTGCTTGCCTTTGGTAAATTACCATCTTTGTCTAAATAACCAGCCTGAGTGCTGACCCCTACCAGGGTACCTGCGGTATCAAATAAATCTACAAAAAGGAAAGAGAAAATGACTGCAATTAAAGTTATATCAAGTGCCCCGGCAATATCCATTTTAAATAAAACCTGACTCCAGTCACTAAATTGAGGAATAGCAAAAATGCCTTCAAAAGGTGGAGTAACATTTATGCCGGGTAAATACCCAATTAAAGTTGCACCCAAAATTCCCCAGAGAATCGAACCTTTCACCTTCATGGTGTGAAGTACTCCCATAATTATCAAACCTGCTATTGCCACTATTCCATTGCCGCTCATAACATTGCCAATAGCAACCAGGGTTGCATCATCATTTACTACTAATCCGGCATTCTGCAGTCCAATAAAGGCAATAAACAAACCAATGCCGGCGCTGATTGAAGCCTTTAATCCCATTGGTATACAGTTGATAATCATTTCTCTTACAGGTGTTACACTAAGAATAATAAAAAGAACTCCTTCCAGAAAAATAATTCCCAAAGCTATTTGCCAGCTAACGCCCATTCCCAAAACTACCGAATATGCGAAAAAGGCATTTAAACCCATACCGGACGCAAGGGCAAAAGGATAATTGGTCATTAAGGCCATACAAACAGTTCCCAAGATAATTCCCATAATTGTAGCAATAAAAACACCATTCCATGGCATACCAGCATCGCTTAAAATACTTGGATTAACAAATATAATGTAAGCCATGGTCATAAAAGTAGTAAACCCAGCAATGATTTCAGTCTTTACATCAGTTTTATTCTCAGAAAGCTGAAATTTCTTTTCTAAAAAGTCTTGCATTTCTCTTTGCTCCTTTTCTTATATTTATTTATAAAAATTATATTATAACGATATTAATTTTAATATTTTAATGAAGAATTATCAACATTTTTAAAAATTATTTGTCTTTTTTTATTTTATTCTATAATTATATCTCTACAACCTTTCCAACATTACAAAAAAAGAATCGATTTCCAAATTCATTGAACAATCGTGTTGACATCTCCAGTCCAGTACAATGGGAGACACCAATTTTTTCAATATCGAATTGTTTTAGAGATTCAATGGTTTTTTCTCTGGTCTGCTCATCCGCAGGCCCAAGATGTGTACCCCCAATAATAGTATGAATATGTTCTTCACCAGTAATTGTAATCGCATAATTAATAATATTTATTATGCCTGAGTGTGAACAACCTAAAATAATAAATAATCCTTTTTCTGTCTTTATAAATAGAGTTTGGTCATCCAATATTTTGTCCTGAATATATCCCTCTTTATCTTTAATCATTAAATTTTTGTCCCCTTTTTCAAACAATGACTGGCGGGGTATTTCACCACTGAGTATTAAATCCGGTACAATTTCCACAGATTCAGTATTGAATACAAAATTAGCTCCTTTGCTCTCTAATATTTCTCGCCGAAAGGGAATTCCAATGTTCCTTTTGCCAGTTTCCTTAATACTAAAGCTGTCTTTAAAAATATGTGGGTGAGAATATACATTTACTTTTCCAGTTTGTTGTAATACATCAAACAATCCTCCTGTATGGTCCCAATGATGGTGACTAAGTATAATTCCCTTTATTTGGGATAAATCTTTCTTAAAATAAAGTGCATTATTAATAATACCTTTACCCTGGCCTGTATCAAAAAGAAAATTCCCCCGGTCAGTTTCCAAATAAACTGCCCATCCATGTTCAGCAATTGAGCCAGCCTTACCATCGACATAGTTTTCACAGAGAACTGTTGCCTTTGCAATCATATAAATACCTCCTTAAAAATATGTTTATTCAAAATATTAAAATAATCTTATAGTATTATTACACTATCTTTTGTTATTATAAGGTTAAAATTTACCAATTTCTATTATTAATATGAAAAGTCAGGGGTAATTAATGAAATTAATAGATCTAAGCCATGCTTTGCACACAAATATGCCAGTTTATCCGGGAGATGAACCTCCGGAGGTTAAAGCAAATACAACAATTGAAGAAAATGGTTTTAGAGAAACAAAATTTAATTTTTATTCACACACCGGAACTCATATTGATGCTCCCGCCCATATGTTAAAAAATGGATTATATTTAGATGACTTAAAAGTATCACACTTTTTTGGCAAAGCAACTGTTTTAGATTTTGTTGGTAAAAATAGTCCCGCAATAACTCTTGATATATTATTACCACAAAAGAAAAAATTAGAAAAAGTTGAATTTGTGATCATTAAAACAGGATGGAGTAAATTTTGGGGTAAAAAAGAATATTTTAATAACTATCCCTACCTAAGCGATGAAGCCGCTGAATGGCTAACAAAATTTAAATTACAAGGTGTTGGAATTGATGCTATATCAATGGACAAATCAGATACAAATACTTTTACTACACATAAAATATTATTAGCAAAAAACATTATTATTATTGAAAATTTAACCAATTTAGAGTCTATCAAAAATAACTACTTCATACTTAGTGTTTTGCCATTGAAATATCATAATGCTGACGGTTCCCCGGTAAGAGCGGTTGCTATCGAAATAGAAAGTAAATAGGTAAAGCTAAAAATTATTTATACTTCGCATCCTTGTATTTAATTCATTATTCTATCCTTAAAACACAAATATAAGAAATATTCTTGTTTTGTATTCTGACAATTGATATAATTATGATTTAGTAAAAAGTTGTATTTTTAAACTTATCAGTGTATTTGTAAAGAATAAATATTATAAAGAAAAAGGTGATATATTGGACTTTTTAATTTGCCATGAAATTTCTAAAAATATTAATAAAGTAATAGTTGGAAAAACTAAATCTATTGAACTGCTTTTAACCGCTTTATTGGCTGATGGTCATCTTCTTTTAGAAGATGTACCCGGCGTAGGAAAAACCCTTCTGGCAAGAGCCCTGGCAAAGAGTATTGGTGGCAGTTTTCATCGAATCCAATTTACCCCGGATCTCCTACCATCTGATATAACCGGTTTTAATGTCTACAATCAAAAAGAGTGTAAATTCAATTTTCAGCCAGGTCCTGTAATGTCCAACATTCTTCTGGCTGACGAGATTAATAGAACTATACCCAGAACTCAATCCAGTTTACTGGAAAGCATGCAGGAAAAACAGGTTACCGTGGATGGAGTAACAATGGATTTACCATCACCTTTTTTTGTTATTGCTACCCAAAACCCCATAGAATTAGAGGGAACATATCCTCTGCCTGAAGCACAATTAGACAGATTTATAATGAAAATTAAACTTGATTATCCTTCACAACAGGAGGAAATAGCTATTTTAGAACGTTTTCAGCAAGATAATCCTTTGGAGAAGCTCATCTCGGTTACAACACCCGAAAAAATATTTTCTTTGCAAAAAGAAAGACAAAAAATATATGTTTCGGGAAATATTCACCATTATATTGTCGCTTTAACCGAATCTACCCGTAATTCTGATAAAATTCTTTATGGTGCAAGCCCAAGAGCCTCTTTACACCTGATGAAAGCAGCACAGTCATTGGCAGCTTTAAGGGGTAGGGATTTTGTTTTGCCGGATGATATAAAAGAACTTTTCATACCTATAGTAAATCATCGAATAATTGTAGAAACAAAGGAAAAATTAAAGGGAACTACTTCAACAAAGGTATTGGAAGAAATTTTAGATAAAGTAGAAATACCGGTTTTGGATTCATGCAAATGAATAATCAGAATCACAATCAACCGCTTTCATCGGTTTTTACGGATGGTTTTTTCCGATTTCTTGCACTTATCTTGCTGTTTATTTCTTTACTCTATGAACAGACAAATCTTATCCTGATTTCAATTCTGATACTTGCAATGTTTTACACCTTAAAGTTATGGAGTGTTTTAAGTATAAGAAACATTATATATTCTTTTGATGCCGAAAAGAAAAAAGGTTTTCCAGGTGAGCAAGTTCTATTACAAGCCAGGATTTTTAACAACAAGTTTTTACCAGTCTGGTTAAAATTAATAATCCCGATAGATAGCAACCTTTCTACGAATTCAAATATAAAAAACAAGGCTTTCTGTGAGGAATTCAGTCTTTCCTGGTACGACCAATCCAGATGGCAATGGCAATTAATTGCAGAAAAAAGAGGTTGCTACAGAATTGGTCCACCTTATCTGGAAACCGGTGATCTTCTGGGCCTTTTTCAACAAAAAAAATACCTGTCACAATCTGTTGAAATGATAATATACCCCAAACCGGTTTCTTTAAACTATCTGTCGGCGCCTGTTAAAGAATTATTTGGAAAACCGGGGTCAGAAAGCCCGGTCAAAGATCCTGTATATCCTGTCGCTACCCGTGATTATTACCATGGTAGTCCTTCAAAATATATACATTGGAAAGCAACTGCCCGACATAATCGGCTGCAAACTAAAGTTTTTGAACCATCTTCACAGAGAAAAACACTCTTAATCATTGATGTAAGCTCTTTTAGAAAGACAAAACATGAAGAATTGTTTGAAAAAACACTTGAAATTGTTGCCTCAACATTATTAGAATTTGATAGGTATGGTAGCCCATATGGTATTATATCCAATGGTAAAATTACAGGAAATTACAATCCAAGAATGTCAATAGCAACAGGACCTGAACAGCTTGCAGTGTCAATGGAATTATTGGCCAGACTTCAGATGAAACCAAGGGGATCAATGCAGAAGATACTCTCCAATGAGAATTTAATGCTGGGTGGGGCAGGGTGTATTTATTATACCTGCACTATAAACAAAAATAATATTAAAACAGCAGAACTTTTAAAACAACGGCACTTGCCTGTATATCTTGTAACTTCTTTATCTGCTAATCGTACTAATAATCTGGACATACCTGTACTTTTTTTAGAGGAAATTCATGGGGATATTTAAGAAAATATTTTAAAAAATTATATGGTATCTTTAATGTTAGAAAACTTGAATAATAAAAATGTATTACTTCTCATATTTGCAGGAATGATGGAAATAACATGGTTATTCGCAATAACCTGTATATTATTTTTAATATTAGAAATTCCTCTTTTCCCAATCATTACAGCAATTTTTGCTTATTTCACTCCAATTATAATTACTTTTACTTTAAGGGGAAGAGGAAAGAGAATTTTTGAATATGTTATTATCCATATTTTTTTCTATCTTTTAATTCTGCTTTATACTTTTTATTTCTATGGAAACTGGACAGGGTCTTTTTTAAGT
>Ga0265293_10005311_pt1 | contig 21665 bp, 17 predicted proteins | sample Munlanlewell138R_FD_192505 | JGI IMG/M metagenome (GOLD analysis project Ga0265293, IMG submission 192505) | Leachate microbial communities from a municipal landfill in Southern Ontario, Canada - Leachate well 138R | ecosystem: Engineered > Solid waste > Landfill > Unclassified | place: Canada... | reverse complement strand
ACAGTCGGTGGTGCGCAGCGCCTGCGCCCGCGTCAACGTAGAGATGCTCGCCAACTACGACACCAAGAACTACACCGCGTTGCAGGAGCTCATCGCCTCCGGCACGCAGATCCGCATCTTCTCCGACGAGATCCTGGACGCCTTCGCGCAGGCCACCGACGCCATCCACGCCGAGAACGCCGCCAACCACCCCATTTACGCTCGCATCCTGGCCGACTACAACGAATTCATGCAGAACGTGCGCGCGTGGACCGAGGTCACGTACCACGCCTACAACCAGTTCGTCTTCCGGTAGGCACCTAGCGCCAGTAGGCGCGTGACTAGCCAACTATCCGGTAAAAGCGGGGCCGACAGTGTGAGTGTCGGCCCCGCCGCCGCATTTTGGTCTTCCCCGCCGTACTAGCCGCTGCTACCCCGCGTTCGAGAAGCTGGGCAGCCAGTTCACTATCCCAGGGAACAGCACCAGCAGGAAAAGCGCGATTATCTGGATGATCACGAACGGGATGATGCCTTTATAGATGTGAGCCGTGCCGATCTCGGGCGGCGCCACCCCCTTGAGGTAGAAGAGCGCGAACCCGAACGGCGGCGTTAGGAACGAACTCTGCAGGTTCATGGCGATGACCACCCCGAACCAGAGCAGCATGTCGGCGCCGAAGAAGTGCGCCGCGATGGGTGTTATGAGCGGCACCACGATGAAGGTGATCTCGATGAAGTCGATGAAGAAGCCCAGGATGAAGACGGTCAGCATGGTGAAGAACAAGAAGCCCCACTTGCCGCCCGGCAGGTTGACAAGGAAGTTATCGACTAGCAGGTCGCCGTGGAGCGCGGTGAACACCATGCTGAACGCAGTGGCGCCCACCAGGATGATGAACACCATGCTGGTCAGCTGAACCGTCTGGCGCATGGTCGAGCGCAGCGCGTCTAGGTTGAGCTTGCGGTTGATGAGCGCGAGCAGCATGGCGCCGATGGCGCCGGCCGCGCCGGCCTCGGTGGGGGTGGCGATGCCGAAGAAGATGGAGCCCAGCACGATGAGGATGAGGAACAGTGGCGGCACCAGGCTGCGCACCACCTTCACCGCCAGTACCTTGGGCGGGAACTGCCGCACCTCCTCGGGTAGTGCGGGCGCCACCTTGGGCCTGAGGAACGCGATCACGGCAACGTAGATCACGAACAGCCCAGCCAGCATGAAGCCAGGGATGAACGAGCCCAAGAAGAGTTGGCCCACGCTGATGCCCATCTGGTCACCGAGGATGACCAGCACGATGGAGGGCGGGATTATCTGCCCGAGCGTGCCGGAGGCTGCTATCACTCCTGAGGACAGTGACTTGTCGTAGTTGTACTTGAGCATCACCGGCAGCGCGAGGATACCCATGGTGACCACGGACGCACCGACCACGCCAGTGGAAGCGGCCAGTAGCGCGCCCACCACGACCACGGAGATGGCTAGGCCGCCGCGCATGCGCCCGAACAGCACGCCCATGGTCTCGAGCAGCTCCTCGGCTAAGCCGGAGCGCTCGAGCATGACGCCCATGAAAACGAAGAACGGCACCGCTACCAGCGTGTAGTTCTCCATGATGGTGCCGTAGATGCGCTGCGGCATTATGTAGAGGCGCGACACGCGGAAGATTGGTTCCCACGGCAGGTCGAGGCCGAGGCCGGGCAAGAAGTCGCTGCCGATGAGGGTGAACAGTACGGCCGTGCCGCCCAAACCGAACGCCACCGGGTAGCCGATGAGCAGGAGGACGATGGTGGCGCCGAACATCCAGAAGGCTAGGTACTCCATTTACGCCACCTGCCCCTGGGTGCCGGCAGCGCCCGCACCCGCGGAATCGCCGGAGCCGGGTTCGCCACTTGGCGGCGCGTCGCCGCCGGCAACCACGACCGCTTTACCGGTGGGACCCACCCCGCGGATCTTGGCGATCATCTTGATGATCTGCGCCACGCCCTGCAGCGCCAGCAGCGCGAACGCTACGGGTATCAGCGTCTTCATGGGGTAGATGGGGATGTTGAGGGCGTTCACGTTCACTTCCATGTGCTGCCAGCTGCGCCGCACGTACGGCAGGCTGAGCGCGAAGCCCATGAAGCAGAACGGCAGCAGGAAGAACACGGTGCCGAACAGGTCGACCCACGCCTTGCGTTTCTCGCTCAGGCGCGAGTAGATGATGTCCACCCGCACGTGGCCGTCGACGCTGAGGACCCAACCTGCCGCCAGCAGGAACACCAGGTCGAACATGTACGTTTGCAGCACGGTGTAAATGGCGCCGCCCAGCGACTGCTGGATGGCCCTACCCACGTAGCGCGTTATGACGTTGTACGCACCTAACAGCACCATGAGCAGGGTTAACCATTGCATCACCTGCGCGATTGCGCCGGTGAAGGAATCGATGACCCGTGCTACTCCGAGGAGTGCTCGCATGGTGCGCCCCTTTCGTGACTTGCCGTTATGGTTTGGGTAACGATACTGCCGGGTGGGGACGGCGTCAACGGTGGCGGCACGGTCGCCCGAGTACGCTACCGGCACGTTCGTGCATATACTGGGCGGTCGGGTCGGCCTTCAGGCGTCAAACCACCGGATTCTGCACGAGCGTGCGTAATCGCACCCTGAGATACAGCCCACGCCCATATAATCACCGTTATACGCACGAACGTGCAGATTGGAGTTCGCACAGTGCCGACAGCCGTGAGTTTGAACCAAAGCGCCAACGCCCATCCCCTTCAAGCAACCCTGCGGGCGCGACGCAAGGAACTGACCCTAACGCAGGAACAGCTCGCCGACTTAGCCGGCGTTTCAACAAGGTTCATTCACAGCCTGGAAGCGGGTAAGCCCAGTCTCCAGATGGACCTTGTACTTAAGGTCGCTTCGACGCTTGGCCTGGAACTGTTCTGGCGCCTCCGCGATCCATCTGAATCAAGGGACCAGCACAATGGCGGATGAGCAGGTCTTCAGCGTTCGGGCAGACGTCTATAAAGCCGGAGTTCTAGCCGCTGGGTTAGGCCGCACGCCGTCGGGCACGCACTTCCAGTACCTTGCCGATTACCTCGCCTCCGGTCGGGTACCGGTGGCGTCAACCCTGCCACTTACCGCAGTACCGACGGTTCTGCCTGCGGGCGCGGTTCCGCCGTACTTCGCTGGGCTTCTACCGGAGGGGCGCCGCCTTACTACATTGCGCCGAGCGATCAAGGCCTCCGCCGATGATGAACTTGCCCTTTTACTGGCGGTGGGCGCGGACACGGTCGGCGATGTACAGGTCGTTCCTCACGGGGAAAAGCTTAGCGAACCGGCCCCGCTGCTGGAGATACCGAACGACCTCTCTGACTTCTCTTTCGCTACGGCCTTGAACGAACGAGGGATTGTGGATCGCATCGGAATCCCGGGGGTTCAAGACAAAGTGTCTGGGCGCATGATCTCGCTGCCGGCACGCGCCAGTACCTCGGACCTGATCGTAAAGTTGTCGCCGCCTGAGTTCGAGTTCGTGGTTGAGAACGAGGCTTTCTTCCTCAACGTGGCCAGGCAGGCTGGGCTTCGAACGCCAGACTGGCGACTGGTTCAGGACTCACAGGGAGTCACGGCCCTGTTAGTCGAAAGATTCGACCGTGTGGGGACTGGCCCTCCCAAGAAGCGTTTGGCCTTCGAGGACGCAGCCCAGGCATTGGGCCTATGGCCCGCGGACAAATACAACGTTACGCTCGAGGAGGTGGGGCAGCGCTTGATGCGCTTGACCGCCGCACCTAGCGTGGCCGCGCTGGAGTTGTTCCGCCAGGTCGCCTTCGCCATGTTGATAGGCAACGGCGACCAGCACGCCAAGAACCTCGCAGTACTGGCAACGGAAACTGGTGAGTGGCGAATAAGTCCCGCGTATGACCTAATCTCCACGTTGCCTTACGGGGACAACACACTGGCCCTCACCTTGGACGGAAGCTCCAGCCCGTTCTCACGCAGAAAACTTTTGAGCTATGCGGCCCTTCTCGGCCTTACACAGAAGCTAGCGGAGAAAGCGCTTGACGAGATGCTTAGGAGAACCGAGCCGCTTCTAAGTAACCTCACGTTGCCTTACTCTCAGAATGTCCTACGCGAGATGCGTGAAACGCTTGCTTACAGGCGACGCCAACTCACCGCTTAGCGAGGCCCGGGCGTCTTCTGCCGGTGCCCCGTAGGGGCCCGAACCTACCGGCCCCCCACCTCCAACACCGTCAGCTGCAGGTTGAGCCCCCGCCCATCGAACAGAAACACGTGGTCGCCAATCGTTAGTGCGTCATCCGAGCGCGAGAGCCTCACCCTGCCCGCGGTACCCAGACTGGTCGGCGGCACGAGCACCCCACCCAGCGTGTCTATAACGGCGAAGTTGGTCTCCGCATACTCGGTTGCCGTCCAGGTCTCCCACAGCAGCAGCGCGGCGTCGTCCCAGACCTTCACGGCCGTCAGGCGCGAGGCGTTCTGGGCACTCTGGTCGGTGTTAGCGGTTATCCAGCGCAGTCCGGCGTTGCGCTGCTCGTCCCAGCCACCACCGAAGTTGTAGAAGCCACCCGTTTCGGTAACGCTGCCGGGCCCTCCCGACAGCACCAGTTCATCTGGCACCACGTTACGGGCTCCGGAGCTGACGGCGCTGAAGTCGCTGACCACCTTCACCATGCCCACGTTGCGGGCGTCGCCCACGTAGTTGGTGGCGCGGTCGTTGCGCAGCGCGCGGCCGTTCTCGTCGGGTTCGCCGATGAACGTGACCAGGTACCCGTCGTCGTACTCCAGCACCGTGCCGATCTCGCCGTAGACGTTGTTGTCGTTCGACCACTGGTAGTAGGTGGTGGCGCCGCTGATCTCCTCGTACACGGGATACATAACGCCAGCCGGGCTGCTGGGCGTGTTGCCGTGCAGCGTCTTGAAGGTGAACACGGCCCGCGACTGCTTGGAGCCCGTGTCGAGCATGTGCAGGTGCACCGCCCGAGGGTAGTTATCGCCGTGGTCTATGGCCACGAAACGGCCGCCGCTGGCCGGCGCCAGGTAGGTACCGAACGAGTGGCCTGACGTCTGCCCGAGGTACGACAGCAGGGCCAGTGTTTCGGACGAGAAGACAGCGGCCGTTGCGCCTTGGTGGTTCAGGCCATCGGAACTTTCGTGCATGAGCCGGGAGATTATCAGCGCGAGCTTGCCGGCGTTGTACGACAGACCTGCATGCCCGTCCCACGCTCGCATGGGCGAGATCATGTTCAGACCGTTCCGGCTGGCGTCGAGCGGCACGGACGTGTAGGCGGAGGCGGCAGGTCCGGAGAGCGTGTAGGCGTGCAGCCGCAGGTCGGCGGTAAGGTCCTGGCCCGGCTGCCCGGTAGCGCCCCAGAGAGCGGTCACGTAGTAGACGCGTCCGTTACCGAACGTGGCCGCCAGCAGCCGCTGGCCACCTGATGGCAGGCTCCAAGTGTTGGCGGCGGCTAGGTCGGCTTCGAACAGGGTGAGGAGCACGTCGCCGCTGTTGCCGGACTGCCACACCACGCCAGGCACGCCTTCGCAATCGATGCCGAAGTAGTTCCGCACTGGAGGGTAACGGTTTGCCCAGGTGTCTGGTCCGTGGTCGAAAGTAGCGCCGTTGCCGGGCGCGCCCACCGGGACTGGGAGGAGGACGCTGCTCGCCTCCATCCGGGCCCCGCCGAGTCCGAGGTCCCACGAGCCCAGTGACGTGGTGAGAGGCGTTACGGGCTCGAGCTCCAGTTCGGCGCAACTGCCGGCGGGCAACGGGTCGACTGGCTCAGGCGTCCCAGGTAGTGGCAGCAGGTCCTCTATGAAACCGCACGCGGCGAGAGCCAGGGCGAGGAGTAGGTACACGCCCGCAACAAGGAACATAAGCCGGTTTTGCATGGGAGCCCCCTTGGCCGATTATAGGCGTGGGGCGCCGTTCGGAACTCCGACCAATGGTCGCCGCTAGGCGTGGGTGAGTAAGGGCTGGTTCAGCAGCCGGTCGTCACCAGCGCGTAATGCCCGCCATACCACCGAACTCCGAGTTCAGCCTCTCCTCCGCCCCGCCTTCCGCGAACTCGAGGATGGTGCCGCTGGCCTGCACCAGGTCGGTAAGTACCTCCATGAGCCGCACCTGCAACACCTCCTCGCCTGGGCGCAGCGCCGCGGCTTCTTCCATGGTGGCGGCCACGCGGCCACTGCTCGTAACCCACACCTCTGGCGCTTCCGTCCACGGAACCATCACGGTATGCAGCCGACCGTCCTGCAGCATGTTGAGGGTCTCCTGCACTCCCCACACGCCGCCCTCGCGCACCTTGTCCAGCAGTTCCAGCTCGAACTTCAGTTCGGTCTCGGCTATCAGGTCCTGCACAAGCGGCTGCCACTCGTGCGCGGCAGCTTCCGGGTTGGTGGGCGGCGGCAGCGTACCGGCCAAGCGGTCCTGAAGTTTCTTGCTCATGGCACTCTGTATAGCGCTGAGAGCCGGTGGCTGCCCCACGAGGATGAGCCGGTCCATGCGCTGCTCGTCCACCAGCTTCTCCACGTCCGGCAGCAGGTTGCGGTAGAGGCGCGCGGTGGCTTCCTCCATGCGGTCCTGGAAGCTGTCGACATCTGCCCCGCCCCGCGCGGCCACCCCGATGCCCATGGCCGGGCTGCGCCGCGCCTCGCGTAGCGTCCGCCACTCGTCGGTATCCACAGCGCGCACGAAGTCGAGGTGCTCCTCCACCTGCCCGAGGAACGCTTCGAACATGCGCACGCGGTCAGTGGCCACATACAGCACTCCGTAACGCTCGCGCTGGTCGAGGACGAACAGCAACGGCGCCACCAGCGGCTTGCCCCAGTGGGCTATGACGCCGTCAGAGGCGTTAAGGAACGGCAGGTCGGTCTGCAGGTAGTACGCGTCGAGCGGCCCGGTGGGGTCCTCGCCCGCGAAGATGACCAGCGTGCGCCCCTCGGGCCGCACGAAGTGCTTACTGAGGCGCGTGGTGATGGCGCTTATGTACTCCTTGGCCACGCCTGCCTGGCGCATAGCTTCGGCGGCGCGCAGGGTAATGGCTCCCTCGGTGTTATCCGGGTTCGCTGGGTTGACGTTCAGGTAAAGCGAGAGGACGATTCGGGCTTGGGAATCGATCTGCTCGATGAGAGCAAGCTTGAGGTTGCTACCGATCATGTCAGCACCTCCCGGTACTTAGTGCTTTCACCGTACCAAACGAAGACGAGGGCTTTTGGCTTCGGGCGCACGACACGTACGCTTGCACGGACTGATTCTAGAAATGCGATAGCGTCGCATTCAGCGACTAATAATCCTTAGTGCTGGACTCGAACAACTTGTATATCGGGTTTGCACGCCATTAGTCTCCAGCCCCATAGATATCGACCGCAGGCGCGTCCCGAGCATTGATCCACGGTCTTGAGTTGGCTGAGAAGAGAAAGGGCCACCGACATTTTCCGGTGGCCCCGAACAGAGTGTGGAAGCAGCGCTATCTTCAGATCTTAGTCGTAAAGTTGCTCCCTCTGGCCAAAGGTGAATGGTCGTACCGATGCCACATTGTCCATGGTGGTCGCGGGGAAGAAGGGGGGCGCCATTCCGCGACCCATGCGAGGATCGTACGTATACACCCGGTCGTAACCGGTACGGTTTGCGTTAGCACCTTTGCCACTGAACGTTCCGAAAATCCCACGGCGTTCTTGAATCATCCCACCTGTGAGGTAGAAGGCGCCGCTATCGCCACTGTTGTAGTTCTCAACCTTGATCTCGTGCTCTGCACTCATAAGCACAGCGTTCACAACTACGTTATCTGGAGCGTTCAGCCCCGAGTTGTTACCGTGACCGTGGCCGACGAGGATATTCCCGCCCTGCGTGTATACGCCTAATACATTTGCGGCAGCGAGATTATCGCATTGTGCAGCATTTCCGCTACGGTCAGCGTTACGGGTTGGGGTGCTAGAGCACACGGCGTCCGCATACTTGAGGTCACCCGTGATTCGGATGTCGCTATTGCTCGCCAAGGTGATTTGGGCGAATGGTGCAAGCGCAGGAGCAGCAGTGTCGGAGTTGCTCGAGTTAGTCCTGGTCGGACCCGTGAAGCGTTGGACCTCACCATCGGCGTAAATAACGCCATTGAATGGTTTACCGCTTGCTCTCGGAGTCCAGGATCCATTCCTGTATTCCTCCACTAGACCAGCCGAGTTGAAGCGATAGACGCTGCAACTATTTTGGTTCTCAGTAGTGCACGCGCGCACGTACTGATACACCAAGTCCGCCTCGACCCACCGCCCGCCAACTTGGCGTTCCCACCGGTTGTTGCGCCAAGTGGGTGTAACGCTCGAAACGTTACCGTTCCAGTTGGCGTCAGTTCCCGCAAACACTTCCAGCCTATACAGACTTGACTCGAACAGGAGCCCTTCATCCGCTCTATTAAGACCGGCTGCCACGTTCCGCTGATTGATGTTGTTGTCAGGCAGGGCGATGTGTGGCGAGTCCCAGGTCACGCCCGTGAACATGGGAGCGTTGCCCCCATAGTTCGGGCTGTCACCGAGCGCGGTGTCTGGTACGAGTTCCACTTCTCGAGTGTCACAGACCCAATTCCGCTCCTCGATTTGCCTATAGCGAGTTACGTTTCTTCCATCACTAGAACGCCACAGGCGATATACCCACCGGCCACCGGACCAGACTCTGACGTAATCCCCGCCATTTTGCTGCACGTACCGGTAGGAAGTCTCCCACCGGCAATTTTCTTCGATAGTATGCGTGTAATTGTAAAGGTAAGCACCCCGGTCAATCGAAGTGCAATTGGCGTCGTTGCACCCGGCACTACTTACAGTGCCCCCGAACCACGGGTCGTAGGCGAATGCGAAGTGCCCGTTGGTATGAGTGGGTCCATCAATCATGGATTGGTCTGTGAAATAGATCTTGTCGACCCAATTGCCGTTGATGTCTCTACTTACTTCACGGTTGGTGAAGTACGCCCACATTGAAAACGGGGTCTTACCGATGTCGAATTGGTACTCACCTTGCGTGACAATATTGCGTCGGTACTCGCCGAGTGTGGCTTCCGAAACAAGTACGAACGGCAGAGCGTACGTTTGCTGGCCAATCCCGTCCGCGTTGCGGGGAGAACCAGAAACAAACCGGGGTGCTGGTAATCGTACGTCGGACGGAAGTGCTTCACCGCATGCCGTAGAGGCGAAGTACATCCTGAGCTGAATCTCAGCTCCTGTATCGCTTGGCACTATTGGATTCTCACATAGCAGCTGGTCGACCGCTGGTTGCAGCCGCGTGATGACAGAGTTGAGTCCATTCATCACATCTGTAGCGTTAGGAACATCGCCGGCGCCCGAGCCGTATGCCCAACGGCCGGGAGAACTGGTGTAACGAACAGCTAAATCAAGCATCTGACTGATGTCGTTACGCAACAGCGCCCCAGCCACATTACTGCCACCGCGCGCCAGTAGCAGCGTCTGGACAATGGCGGCATCGTCGGCACTGTGCTGAATTTCGTTCACTGTTCTGGTAAACAGCAAGGTGCCAATACCCGCCACGAGTACTAGTGCGAAGAGCGCGATCACCATCGCTACCCCTCGCTGGCCAATTAGGTTCCGCACGCTACTACCTCCATCACTCTGTAACTCTCGTTGCTGGATAGATCCACGGTCCCGGAGTAGGTGCGCTCGATCTCGCGACCTCTGCTAATCTCTCTGGACGTGATCACCATCTGTATGCGGTCGAGGCTATACGAGGAAGCACCATCCACGTACCGGCGGCTCGGTACGCCATCACGCAAGAATGGCTCATCGCGGACAATCGATGCCGTCCCCGCCCGGTACGTGTACCTAAAGCTGAGCCCATCGATTTCGAATGCCAGCGGCTGCTCAGCACCAGTGTCTTCCCGCATATAGATTGTGCGGTCATCAGCGTCGTAGCGCAGCCCTAATCGCGCAATCTCAAAAAGCTGGATTCCGCCAGCTTGGTCAATCGTGTTACGGCAACTAGGGTGCTGGAGTTCGTACCTGCTGTTACCAAGACTATTAATGCGGGTCACGTTGTAGACAACGCCCTGGCCATTGGTGCCGTTAACCATCACCATCTGCAGACCACCGTCGGCGATACTGCTCGTCAAAGCCGCGATATCGCTGGGGCTAGCAGTAATGGTTGTGTTGGTTGAGGTGGTGGAGTAGCCATTGATGTCTACGGCGAATCCAGCGGCCCCGCTAAGCAACATAAAAGATATGCTGTCGGAATCTGAGGCGTAAGGCACTCCGGTAATGCTGCCGAATACTGCGCTGCGTATATCTTGGGTAATTACTTCCACCACACGCCTTAACCGAGCCTGCGCAGTAGTAATGATTTCTTGATCACCTTGCACCCGTAAAGCGTTAACGATGCCACCGTATGCCATGGCCATAACGAGCCCGAAGATTGCCAGAGCTATCAGCAATTCGACTAGCGTAATCCCCAATTGGCGCTTTCTGATTCGGGACGACATCAGTTAATCCCCGGGAGCAACTCGCCACTCTCCCCGCCCGGGCCCGGGCCAGCGGTATCACCTTGCACGCACGATTCTCCCTCGCCACCTTGCCAGCAAACACTTACGCGGTAATGTGGGATTGTAGTGGTGCCGAGGCCAACCCTTGGCATTTGTTGGATACGGGCACTATATAAGTTTGCATCAGCCAAATTGGCCTCTCGCGTCATGTCTCCAAACGCTGTAGTAAGTTCACCGTAATCCCATTCGGTTCCACCAAGGTTTGAGACCTCCCCGCCTGCGAGTCTGCGCCCTAGATAGTTCATAATCTGCGCAGCTTGTGAGCGACTGCCGGAGGTGACATTGTGATTAATGCTCGAGACCATTGTGATAGCCACTGCAGACAACACAATAGCTAACACGGCAATCGCCAATATGACCTCAATTAGAGTAAATCCAGAAGTATTACGAGCACGCTTACTCAAGAATCCATTACTCCTTTTCAGCTACGACTTCGCCGATTATGGAAACACGAAGCAAAGTGGTACCAGCCGAGGACTGCACACTGATACCGTCGGCCACCCCTTCGAAGCTTTCTGCCGAAATCTTCCCAGGAGGCGTGAACACCAAATTCGGCAGATTCGTTATGATGCCCGAGGGGAGTTCTTCACTCCTGATAGACTGGCCACTATCTACCTCGCGAACCTCGATTCGGTTACCAATGTGGATTAGCTCGGTGTTGCGACCACGGGCCGATGCGGCAGAAGCACCTTGCCAAACGGACTGCTGAATTGAACGTATGGCGGCTCGTTCTTGCTGACCACTAAGTGCACCACGACCAGACAGGGCACCAATTCCAACAACCACTCCAAAAATGGCTAGGACTATCAACAACTCAATAATTGTGATTCCCCTGAACCGCCACAGCTGCCGTTGGGAAGCGAATGATGGGCCCGCCGCAACCCAGGCGCTACTGATCGGTTTCTCGGCGTTGAACCTCAGTCTCATAAAACAAGCCTAATTGACGCACACGTGTTCTTGACACCCCCCACTGGGGGGCCGCAATATTCCTGCCGCACATCGCAGCCTGAGATTGATGTTTATCAGACACTTTTGAGATAATGTATACGGTTAACACACTAATGTTGGACTCCCCCTGGCCGCCTGACATCAGTTCTGTGTAATTTCGCGAGCGGTAACCATAGTAAGAGTTTTGGCCCTACCAGAGCAACGGCAGAAGTAACGAGCGCCGGTACCAGACCGACTCCCGAAAGACCTATAAACGGTTCAAAGTGAGATCCATTTAAGTGAAGGTGGAAGCCGGCGCCGACATACATGAGGTCAACTCAAATAAGCGGCCGCCCCATCGGGGCGGCCGGCGTTTCCTTGTGGGGTACTGAGATTACGGCGTGGGCGCAGCCGCTTGTTGAACGCCGTTTATAAACGTTACACCGTCGTAAACCGTGGTTACGACGAAGTCCGTAGTTCCACTCGCTGCAACTGTGCAGGTTGTGTTAGCGGGTGCCGCATTGTGGCCATAGGCGCCACCACCAATCGAGGCATTAGCGGCTGCGCAGGTGGTACCGGCGGGTGCGACAGTGGCTGCCGCCAGGGTAGCATCGTCTGCAAGTGTCGCAACGTAAGCGGTGTAAACACTGGAGCTATGGGATTGTGCCGCACGCAAAGAAGCGGTGCGTCGCGCGTTCATCAGGTTCGGAATAAGGACGGCAGCGAGAATGCCGATGATCGCAATTACGATCAGCAGCTCGATCAGGGTGAAGCCCTGCTTACCAGTGGTGCGCATTGTGCGCCTCCTTCAGTTCGGCTTCCCGGGATGATGTATGGATGATGGCCCGGTCGCCTTGGTTAGAACTCGCACAAGCTCTGCCTGTGCTGTGAGAAGAGTATCAGAACGTTCTAACAAGACTCTTACAGACTTTTCACGTTTGCGTTCCGGCCGCTAGGCACGGGCCAATCTCAACCAGGCACAACCCGCCAAACACCAAGTGACCCCAAGCACAACGGCAACGAGACCACAAGCATGAGAGGTCACCCCTGCTCCGCCCTCCCCGTGTTACTATCCCCTCTGCCCCGTCGGACCAACGCGGTGGCGACCCTCGAACCAGGTCAGGTCGGAAGAAGCAGCCTTAAGGGGTGATCGTCAGGTGCCGTTGGAAACCGGCGGGGCGTTTTCTATATCCAGCCGGAACTGCACCTCAGCCAGCAATCCATCGGAGGCCGACTCCACAAGGTCGAGCACCTGCTCGAAGCCTTGGGCTCCACCCATGTACGGGTCAGGTACTTCGACCTCAGGTACCTCTGGGGCAAAATCCAGGAACATGCGCACCTCCGCCCGTTGTCCGTCACCGGCAGCGGCGCCCCCGAACTCCCGCACGATCCGGTTGTAGTTCCCGCGGTCCATGGCTATCACGTAATCGAAGCGCTCAGCATCGTAAGTGCTCAGCTGCCGTCCCCTAAGGTCGGTCAGGTCGTATCCGCGCCTAGCCGCGTGCTCCATTGAACGCGGGTCCGGCGGATCTCCCACGTGGTACGCGTGCGTGCCGGCCGAGTCCACTTCCACGAACTCCTCCAGCCCCGCCTGCCGCACCTTGTGCCTGAAGACCGCCTCAGCGGTGGGAGAGCGGCAGATATTACCCATGCACACGAACAGCACGCCCACCTTATGAAGAGGAACCTCGTGGGGCGCGGACTGGTCGGACGTTTTCGACATACGTGGCATGGTACCTGTTGCTACCCTCCGCTAAACGTGCCTCAACGACTTGCCCGCAACGTGCTGGGGGTGCAATGAATCGCAAACTACTCGTACTGATGTTCACGCTGAACCTGTGCGCCAGCGGCCTGGCCCAGAACCCTGCTTGGCATGCGCTCCCCGATACGGCGCCGCGCCTGGCAGTGTTCGTTCACCCACCGGGAGTGAACCCGGACGACGTCGGCCTGCTACTCGTCTGCGAGAACGACGGCTTCGTGCCCATGTTCAGGCTCGGGCCCAACCCAGCGCTCGAAGGACTCGACCGTGTCTGGATCGAGACCCTCCACAGCGACCAACTGGGAGCCGGCAACTACTGGCAGTACGATCCAGTCCGCAACCGCGCCCTCCCGTTAGCCGACATCAACGGTGTCATCGTGGCGCAAGCCCTGTTCGAGGGCGGCACTCTAAGGGTGCGCGTCTCGCGCAGCAACGGCGACCCCGACGTGGCCATCTACAACTTCGGCCTCGACCAGTTCGCCGCCATCCGCCAGCAGGTGCCGTGTCTGCTCGCCACAGCCTCCCCTACCTACATAGACCGCTGGCACTACGACGAGAGCAACCAGGCGGTGCTAGGTGGCGACTCCAACCGCACGGCCATAGCCTTCTACTGCCACGGCCCCAACGAACCAGCCATGGTCATCCAGTTCGGCCCGGCCGTTGACCCGCAGCTCAACTGGATGATGGCCTTCATAGCTGTCGTTGCACCCGACGGCGCCTTCCGCTTCCAGCGCACGGCCGAGGGGCAGTACTACGGCAACGCCAACCCTATGGTGCGCACGCTCATGCACTTGACGCAGGACCCGCCGTTCCCACTGGTCATGCTCGGGTCGCCGGCGCCATTCGCCATGCTGGCACTGGGCAACCTCATAGACGTCATCGGCAACCTCCCCTGCGTAACGGTCAACAGGGGCTAGCCCTCTCACCCCTGTAACGCCCGCATAACACCACCTGCGCCACTATCCGTTCATCGACAGGCACGGGCCGTCTCGGCACCGGACGGAGGGCGAGGACCGTATGAACCGTTACTACAACAGCACACGCGCTAGCCGGTTACCCCGACTGCTGGGGCTTCTCATTGTGATGATCCTGGGAATCATCCTAGTCGCCGCTTGCGGCGAGTCTGCGCCCAAGGCACCGACCCTCGGCGTCGCCGCCATCACCAGCGTTACAGCGGAATGTAGCAGCGAGAAGCTGCCGGTGAGGGTCATCAACTGGAACCCAGCCGCAGGCGCCACAGGGTACAGGCTGCTCCGGAACGGCGAGCAGCTGGCCGAAGTCGTAGCAACTACCATGTCCTTCACGGACGCCACCGCTGCGGAGCCAGGCGAGAAGCTGACGTACGTGGTTCGTGCGGCCAACGCTACGAGCAGCAGGGATTCCGAGTCGTTCGAGTTCACTGTCCCAGCCGCTGATTGCGAGGACGCCACCGACGACCCCGACGACGACGAAGACGACGAGCCGAAAGGTGAGATTCCCGGACCCTACGACTCCTTGCTGATCGAGCTGCGTTGCGAGCCCTTCGTTCAGGTCGTCGCTTTGTGGCCAAGCATCGCGGGTGCCACCGGCTACTCGCTGCTCCAAGGAGACGTCGTCATCTACGAAGACCTGGACCATAGCCTCGTCTGGGGCTCCGCCATTGCCACACCAGTTCCGGGCCTACCCTTCGAGTTCGTCCTCCAAGCCCACAACGAGGCCGGCACTTTGAACGGCCCGATTACCGTGCCCGAGATGACCTCGTGCCTGTCCGAGAACGTGCTCTTAGCCGCCGGCACAACCGAAGTCATGATGATCGACGCCAGTGGCAAAGCCTGGGGTTGGGGCGCAAACCAGGGCCAGGTGCTGGGGGCCGACGCGCAACCGTGGCCCAAACCGCAGTCAGCCGCCGTTTCCTACTCGAGACCTATCGAGTTGCTCATGCGTAACTCGGTTGGCGTGATGCTCGAAGAGGACGGCCGCGTGCTCGTATGGGGAACCAGCACCGACGGCCGGCTCGGAAAGGCGGGCGTTACCCACATACCAACCGCGGCAGAGGTAAGCGGACTCGAGAACATTGTTGATATAGCCATGGGCGAGAGCCACATCCTGGCGGTCGACATTGCCGGCCGCGTGTGGATGTGGGGCACGTTCCTCGGGCGGCAGGTCGATGAGCCGGAGCTGATTCCGCGCGCCGAAGGCGTCATACGGGTGGCGGCCGGTGCCGACACCGCGTACGCGCTACGTGGCGATGGCACCGTGCTGTCGTGGGGTCGTAACGGCACGCAAGACGCTCTGGGTCACACCACCGTTGCCGATTTCCACGAACCGCTCCTCGTGCCAGGCGTCGAGGGAGCCGTCGAGATCTTCGCTGCGCACAACACCATGTACCTTTTGCGCGACGACGGCAGCGTGGCCAACCTCGGGGTGTCGTTCTTCGCGGAGTCGACGACTGGCTTGGCCGAGCGACCGGAACTGCAGAACGTGCGGAGGCTCAGCATCGGCAACGAGTTTGTGCTGGCCGTGAACGACCGTGGCGAGGTTCTGGCTTGGGGTCGCAACAGCTTCGGCCAGCTCGGCAGCATCTCCGATATTCCGGAGTTCCTGCAACCGCTGCGGGTCGTGCAGGAACTTCCACCGGTGCAAGCCGTGATAGCTGGCAACGGCTTCTCGGTCGCCGTGGACCATACCGGACAGGTCTACACCTGGGGCGCAAACGCTCAACACCAGCTCGGCCAGGACGCCGTTACCGACGTGCTGAGTTTTACCTCCGTGGCCCTACCCGAGGAAGTCGTGGCGGTGGAAACGGGCTTTACCTTCACATTGGCACTTGGCGTCAGCGGCAAGGTCTACTCGTGGGGCGATAACCAGCTCGGGCAACTGGGTCGCCAAGCTCACCCCTATCACGACTGGCGCCCAGGTGAAGTAGAGAACCTGCCAACGATTGTGCAGGTAGATGCTGGCCAAAATTTCGGCATCGCGCTCGACGCCACCGGCCAGGTTCACACATGGGGCTACGGCGCTTACGGCAGATTAACCAATAGTCCCACGCCACAAGTCGTGCAGGGCCTGACCAACATCGTCAAGGTCGCTGCAGGCATCGATCACGCTGTGGCGCTAGATGCCGATGGTCTCATCTATACGTGGGGCAACGGCGAGGACGGCGCCCTCGGACTGGGCAATAGAACCAACCACGCCCAACCGCAGTGGGTGAACATGCCCGACGTCGTAGTCAGTGACATCGCCGCTGGCAGACAATTCACGCTCTTCCTTGCCAACGACTTCTTTGTGGGCGGTTTCGGGCGCAACACCAGTTGGCAGCTCGGCGACGAGGTAGCCACGGGTGGCGACGAGCTGTTGCCGGTGGGCATTAGCGCAAGCCTCGCTGGGTTGGAACACGTGTTCGCGGGAGGCAGCACTAGCTTCGTAGTGAACGGTTTCGGTGACCTTTTTGCATGGGGAGGCAACTTGGACCGCATGAAGGGCTGTTGCGAGATCAACCTTGCGGAGCCAGATTTCGTTCAGGTTCCGGGCGTTAGCAACGTAGTTATGGTTGGTGCCTCGGGTCGCCACGCCCTAGTCCTTGATAGTTCCCGGGGAGTGGTCTACGGCATGGGTGCCAACCGCGCTGGGCAACTCGGACTAAGTTCCCCCAATGCATACGACGGACCAGAGGAAGTACCACTCGCCGGCTTCGTGACCCACGTCAGCGCCGCCGACGGTTATTCGGCGCTCGTGATGGACGGTGTGGTGCACATGGCCGGCAGGAACGTACTTGGCCGCCTGGCGCGCGCTCCAATATCCGATATGCCCAACCCCTTGACCGTCGACGTTCCGCCGGTGACGGTGACCTATTGGGGAAATTGAGGCACCTACCCCAGCAGTTGTGAATCACAGCACCCTTAGCGCGCACGTCGTCTGGCACCCTAACGACGTAGTCCCTTCGGAGGTCAGATGATGCACTTCCCTCTAAACCGTCGTCGCCTACTACTTCTCTCCTTGCCCCTAATGCTGTTGGCGCTGTCAGCGTGCGGCAGCCCAACAGCCACCCCGCCCGCCGCGGTCACTCTGGACGGCGTGGTCACTTCCGCACCAGGCGCGGATCCGGTCCTAGGTGCAGCGCTAGTTTTCATCGACACGCCTTCACCGGTAGGGACGTCCTCCGTGACCGAGATCTTTGAGAACTTCTACATGGGTCCGCTGGCTCCGGTGGGCGCCGATGGCAGCTTCTCCATCCAATACCCTGAAGGTTCGGAACTACCGGCTGTTCTCATGGGTCCCGCGCAAGATTCGGTCTTGAACGTAACGGATTTTCCCGGCTGCAGCCTCGTTGCCAGCGACCCAGCCGTAATGACCACCAGTGTGCTGTTCGAGTTGGCCGCGGTGCCGGGTATCGGGCTTGTCACCGCCGTTGGCACTACCTTCGCTTTATCTACGGCAGAAGCGCTACCGGCGACCCCTACAGGAGAGGATTACCTCGCCGCGCGCATCCAAACCTGGATGTATGCGAGTGGGCCCACCAGCCTGGCCACTGAACCTGCGACCTGCGCTACTACCGTCCCCGACGACCCGACCCTAAGCGTTAGCGCCTCACTAGCCGCGGGCTGGAATCAACTGGAATGGACCGTGGATACGGACGATACTGGAGGGATACTGGGATTCAACCTCAACAACACAACGGCCGAGGAACTCCACGTGCTGTCTTTTCTCCCGGTGTCCGCTCCCTAACCAGAGAGGTTGTCCGGGCGCCTGGCCCGGTTCATAAGCGTTAGTAGGCGCTCGTCGTAGCGGAAGGGGCTTCACGTAGCCCGTCTGCCGCCCAGCTGATTGTTGGTTATACGGAGCCAGTACCATGCACCTTTGTCGACGCCCGGGTTACCACCTCCAAGTTGGCTCGGCTGGAAACAGTATCCATCACGCTGGACGTGATGCACGCGTTGCGCTACTATTTGGCTGTGATTGTCTCGTTCGGCGACCGAGACACCGCTTCCCTACACAGGGGAGCGCGTATTAAACGTTTCGAGTCCTTTGAAGCGGTGGCGCGTCGCAAACTTCGCCAGCTCGACATTGCGGCCAACTTGAATGACCTTCGTGTGCCTCCCGGCAACAGGCTCGAGGCGCTAAAGGGCAACCGAGCAGGCCAACACAGCATTCGGATCAATCAGCAGTTTCGAATTTGCTTCACTTGGACAACGGCAGGACCGGAAAACGTGGAAATCGTTGACTACCATTGACCTAGGGAGGTGCTTGAACAGTGGCCACACAACTAGACCCAGTGACGCCTGGGGAGTTACTCCTCGAGGAGTTCCTCAAACCTATGGGTATCTCGCAGTACCGCCTAGCGAAAGAGATCAAGGTGCCTCCGCAGCGCATCAGTGAGATCGTTGCTGGTCGGAGAGCCATCACTGCCGATACCGATCTGCGGCTTTGCCGGTTCTTCGGTCTTAGCAAGGGTTACTGGCTCAGGGCACAGGCCGCTCATGACACCGAGGTGGCCCAAAGGCTACTGGTTGCGGAATTGGCTAGTATCCGACCATGGAAGAGCGAATCGGGCAGGGACCCTCCCCACCAGCTGTGAATCAATGCACGGCTAGGGCGCCCGTGTACTGACACCCTTACCTTCGGAGGTCAGTTGATGCATTTCCCCCTAATCCGTCGTCGTCTGCTACTCCTCTCCTTGCCCCTAACGCTATTGGTGCTCTCGGCGTGCGGCAGCCCAACAGCCGCCCCGCCCGCCGCGGTCACACTGGACGGCGTGGTCACGCCCGTCACGGGCGTCCCGCCCATCCTGGGTGCAGCACTGATATTCATCGATGTGTCTGCAGAGGTAGGGACGTCTTCCGTAACCGAGATACTCGAGAACGTCTACATGGGTCCGCTGGCTCCGGTGGGCGCTGATGGCAGCTTCTCCATCCAATACCCCGAAGGTTCGGAACTACCGGCTGGGCTCTTGAGCCCCGTCCAAGAATCGGTCTTGAACGTAACAGAGTTTCCCAGCTGCAGCCTCGTGGCCAGCGACCCGGCAGTAATGGCCACCACTTCATTGTTCGAGTTGGCAACCGTACCGGGTATCGGGCTCGTTACCGCCTCTGGCACTGTGTTGGCTGTAGCTACGGCGGATGCGCTGCCGGAGACCCCTTTGGATGAGGATCTCTTCGCCGCGCGCTTCCAAACTTGGGTTTATGCAAGTGGGCCCACTAGCCTGGCCACGGAGCCCGCACCCTGCGTAGGTGCCGCCCCGGAAGACTTAGCGCTAAGCGTGAGCGCCACACTCACCGAGGGCTGGAACCAACTGGAATGGAGCGTGGAAACGGACGACCTGGGAGACCCACAAGGAATCAGCCTCGGTAACTCAACAGCCGAGGAACTCCATGTGTTGCCTGCATTCCCGCTGGGCAGCCCCTAACGCGAGAACCGGAATCCTCTTGGTAGTCACTTCGTAACCGCATCTGGTAGTTGCCCTCGACGAGCCGGCGCACTTCGCGAGGTTCGTCGAGGGCGACTTTCGTCCCAATCCAAGCAGTCTTGACTCACGCCTTCCACCCCGGCTTACTCCGGTAAACCCGCGTAACGTCCGCTATAGACCCCACGCGGTCCTTGATGAACTCGATTTCGGCGTGATCCTTCACGTCCACCCGGAACATGATGCGCGCCTGCATGGCGCTCTGCACGTCGGCAGCCACGCGGCTGGCGCTCTTGTTCATGTCGGAAATAACATCCAGCACGTCCTTCAGCAGGCCTGGGCGGTCTATACCAACCACCTCGAAGTCCACCGGGAACACCTCACCGGAGGGTGCGTCCCAAGTCACGTTCACGAACCTGTCGTGCTCCGTCAGCATGAGGTGCTTAACGTTCGGGCAGTCCACGCGGTGCACGCTAATGCCGCGGCCGCGGGTCACGTAACCTATTACGTCGTCGCCCCGCACCGGGCTGCAGCACTTGGCCAGGTTGGCGGGCGCGTCCAGGCCGTCCACGTACACGCCGCTGATGCTCTTCTTGGGCAGCTCGGTAACGGGCGACTTCTTGCGCTCCGTCACCAGCTCCGGCACCAGCGCTTCCACCACATGCTTCGGGCTTAGGCGCTGCGAGTCTATGGCCAGGAACAGATCGTCGGCAGAGTCCATGTTCAGGAGCTGCTTGCTGACCTCCTCCAGCTTGGCCTTGGTGGTCAGCTTAGCCACGGGCAGGCTGCGGCGGCGCAGAGCGCGCTCCAGCGAGCGGCGGCCGCTCTCCAGCTGCTCGGACCGGGCCTGCATGCGGAAGTGGTGCTTGATCTTCTGCCTGGCCCCGCGAGTTACGACTATGTTCAGCCAGTCCGCGCTGGGCCCGTACTGGCTGCTGCGGTTAGTAAGCACCTCCACGCGGTCGCCGGTGGCTAACGCATGGCTGAGCGGCACGATCTCGCCGTTCACACGCGCGCCGATGGTGCGGTGACCGACCTCCGTGTGCACGTGGTACGCGAAATCGATAGGCGTGCTGCCGCGCGGCAGGTTCACCACGTCGCCGGCGGGCGTGAACACCAGCACACGCTCTGAAAGCAGGTCCGTCTTCACGGCGTCCACGAACGCGTCGGCGTCGTCGGCGGTGTTGTCCACCTCCAGCAGCTGCTTCATCCAGTCCAGGCGGCGCTGGACTTCGTCGGCGTCGTCTACCCCGTCCTTGTACGCCCAGTGCGCGGCCACGCCGAACTCGGCCACCTCGTGCATGCTGCGCGTTCTTATCTGCACCTCGATGGGCTGACCCAGCAGGCCGATGACGGTGGTGTGCAGGCTCTGGTAACCGTTCGGTTTGGGCACCGCCACGTAATCCTTGAACCTGCCCGGAATGGGCGTCCACAGCGAGTGCACTATGCCCAGCGCGCGGTAACACACGGCCTTCTCGGTGTCCTCAGGCGCCATGCCGTTACCAACATGTTCGGGTTCGAGGATGGCGCGAATAGCCATGAGGTCGAAGATCTGGTCCAGGTTGCGCTTATCGCGTTCCATCTTCCGAGCTATGGAATAGAGGTGCTTGCTGCGCCCGCTCAGCTCGAAGGTCAGGCCCTCCTGCGTGAGGCGGTCCTCCAGCAGCTTTATGCTGCGCTGCACGTAATCCTCGCGCTCCTGGTGGTGCATGCGCACCTGGCGCTGCAGCTGCTCGTAACGCTCGGGCTCAAGGTAGCGGAACGCTATGTCCTCAAGCTCGTTCTTGATGTGGTTTATGCCCAGCCGGTGCGCTAGCGGCGCGAAGATCTCGAGGGTCTCCTCCGAGATGCTGAGCTGCTTATGCGGCGGCATGTGCTCAAGCGTGCGCATGTTGTGCAGCCGGTCGGCCAGCTTGACGAGGATTATGCGCACGTCGTTCGTCATGGCCAGCAGCATCTGGCGGAGGTTCTCGGCCTGCTCGTTCTCGTACACGCGCACGGCCAGCTTGCTAATCTTGGTCTCGCCCTCAACGATGCGGCGCACCGTTTCGCCGAAGCGTTCCTCGATTTGCTCGAACGTAACGTCGGTGTCTTCCACCGTGTCGTGCAGCA
>Ga0265293_10005309_pt1 | contig 21673 bp, 16 predicted proteins | sample Munlanlewell138R_FD_192505 | JGI IMG/M metagenome (GOLD analysis project Ga0265293, IMG submission 192505) | Leachate microbial communities from a municipal landfill in Southern Ontario, Canada - Leachate well 138R | ecosystem: Engineered > Solid waste > Landfill > Unclassified | place: Canada... | reverse complement strand
ACCTGCGCGACACGGCGCTGGCGGGCAACCGCATGGCGCGGGGAATGCCTTTGCAGGGGGCGGATCTGGCCGATGATCTGGAACGGCTGGTGGCGCTGCATGGTGCGGATACGATCGCGGCCTGTATCGTCGAGCCGGTGGCCGGATCGACCGGGGTGTTGCCCCCGCCGCAAGGTTATTTGCAGCGCCTGCGCGACATCTGCACCCGCCATGGTATTTTGCTGATCTTTGACGAAGTGATCACCGGCTTCGGCCGATTGGGCGCGCCCTTTGCGGCGGATCATTTCGGCGTGGTGCCGGATTTGATCTGTCTGGCCAAGGGTTTGACCAATGGCACGATCCCGATGGGCGCGGTGCTGGCAGGCAGTCATATCCATGATGCTTTCATGAATGCACCCGACGGCCAGATCGAATTGTTCCACGGATTTACATGGTCGGGCAGCCCGCCCGCCGCCGCCGCGGCGCTGGCCACACTTGATATTTATCGCGATGAGGGGCTGTTTGCCGGCGCCGCCCAGCTTGCGCCGGAATGGGAAGATGCGCTGCATGATCTGGCAGATCTGCCGCATGTGGTGGATATTCGCAACCTCGGGCTGATGGGGGCGGTCGAACTGGCGCCCCGCCCCGGCACGCCGGGCGCGCGGGCCTATGAGGCTTTTGTGAAAGCATTCGAGGCGGGCTTGCTGATCCGTGTTACGGGCGAAACCATTGCCCTGTCGCCGCCTTTGATAATCGACAGGCAGGAAATGGACAATTTGTTCAACATCTTGCGCGATATTCTGCAGGCTTTGGATTAAAAATAGGGCCGGGAAAATCCCCGGCCCTGTGCATGTCGCGGCAGGATTATTGCTGCGTTTCCTGATCGTCGGTTTCAGTATCCATATCGGCGTCGGTTTCGCCCATGTCAGTCGATCCATCCTCGATATGCGCGCGCAGCGGCGTGCGCGGATCAAGCTGATCAACGTCAGTGGAGTCATGGTCGGGCAGACCTTCGAGGTCGGTCTCGGCTGACAGGACGAATTGGTTTTCACTATCAAGGGTGAATTCGTTCAGATCGACTTCCACCACCCGGTCGCTTTCGCCGGTCAGTTGAACGACAACCGTGACACCGCCGTCATCGCCACGGGCGAGATACATGATTTCGCCGATATTGGCATCCGCGCCCATCACGACCGTGCCGGCAAGCTCGCCCACGGGCGTATTGGCGATGCTTTCGAATTTGCCACCGGCGTCGAAATCGGCGGTGACGTTATTGCCAAGCACGTCGGCTGCATCTTCGACGGAATCAACCATCGGGTCGACCTCATCACCCATTTGTTCGACATCATCGGCCATGTCATTCAGGGGCGGGGTCTCGGTCTGGTCATTCGGGGGCGGGGTGTCCTGTGCGAAAACGGGGCTGGCCAAAAGCGCCAGCGCCGCGGCACCGGATAGCAGGGTTTTGCTCAGTTGGGTCACGATAACCTCCTTGTTCTGAGTGCGGTATGCTATGACAATCGCCCCAGGCCCGGACGGTTCCCGCCGAGATTTTCGATCGGCGGTAAAATGCAAGCCGCCGCCCGAATGGGGCGGCGGCGGTTACTGTAATGGCGAAAGATTTACGCGAGTTTCTTGTGGTTTGCGATCAGTTCATCGACCACAGCGGGATCAGCCAGCGTGGATGTATCGCCCAGCGTCGCGAAATCATCTTCGGCGATCTTGCGCAAAATCCGGCGCATGATCTTGCCCGACCGGGTTTTCGGCAGGCTGGGGGCCCATTGCATCAGATCGGGTTTCGCAATCGGCCCGATTTCGTTGCGCACCCAGGTTTCGAGATCCTTTTGCAGCGCGTCTGACGGTTCGACCCCGTTCATCAGCGTCACATAGGCGTAAATCCCCTGACCTTTGATCGGATGCGGATAACCCACGACAGCGGCTTCGGCCACATCGACATGGGCAACCAATGCGCTTTCAATTTCGGCCGTGCCCATCCGGTGGCCCGATACGTTGATCACGTCATCAACCCGTCCGGTGATCCAGTAATAGCCATCGCTGTCGCGCCGACAGCCATCGCCCGAGAAATAATAACCTTTGTAATCAGCGAAATAGGTTTTCTCGAACCGCGCATGATCGCCATAGATCGTGCGCATCTGGCCCGGCCAGCTATCCTTGAGGCATAGCACCCCTTCGGCGGCGGTTTCGTTGATTTCCTGACCGGACTGGGCATCAAGCAGCACCGGCGTCACGCCAAAAAACGGCAATGTGGCCGAGCCGGGCTTGGTCGCGATCGCGCCGGGCAGGGGGGTCAGCAAATGGCCGCCGGTTTCGGTCTGCCACCAGGTATCGACAATCGGGCGGGTGCCTTTGCCCACCACTTCGTTATACCAGTTCCAGGCCTCGGGGTTGATCGGCTCGCCCACCGTGCCCAATAGCTTGAGCGACGACAGATCGGCCTTTTCGACATATTCATTGCCCATTGCCATCAGCGATCGGATCGCGGTCGGCGCGGTATAGAATTGGGTTACGCGGTGCTTTTCGCAGACCTGCCAGAACCGCGAGGCATCGGGCCATGTCGGCACGCCCTCAAACATCACCGTGGTCGCACCATTCGCAAGCGGGCCATAGATGATATAGCTGTGGCCGGTCACCCAACCCACATCGGCGGTGCACCAGAACACATCGCCATCGTGGTAATCGAACGTATATTGATGGGTCATCGCCGCATAGACGATATAGCCGCCGGTGGTATGCACGACGCCCTTGGGCTTGCCGGTGGAACCGGATGTATAAAGGATGAACAGCGGATCTTCGGCGTCCATTTCTTCGGGCGGGCAATCGGTCGAGGCTTCGGCGGCCAGGGCGTTGTAATCGAAATCGCGATCCTGCGTCCAGGTGGTCTGGCCACCGGTATGTTTGACCACAAGCATTTTGACATCATCGTCACAATGCAAAAGCGCGGCATCGGCATTGGATTTCAGCGGTGTCTTGCGGCCACCGCGCGGCGATTCATCAGCGGTGATCAGCAGCTTGGCTTCGCAGTCATTGATCCGGTTCGCCAGCGCATCGGGTGAAAAACCGGCAAAAACGATCGAATGGATCGCCCCGATCCGCGCGCAGCCCAGCATCGCATAGGCCGCTTCGGGGATCATCGGCATGTACAGCACGACCCGGTCGCCGCGTTTCACCCCCATCCCCTTAAGCACATTGGCCATCCGGTTCACATTTTCCGACAACTCGGCATATGTGATATGGCGGGCAGGTGTCGCGGGATCATCGGGTTCGAAAATGATCGCGGTCTGGTTGGCGCGGGTTTTCAGGTGGCGATCCACGCAATTGGCCGCAATATTCAGCGTGCCATCCTCGAACCAGCGGATATCGATATTGCCGGGGGCAAAGCTGGTATTCTTGACCTTGGTAAAAGGCTTGATCCAATCGATTCGCTTGCCATGCTCGGCCCAGAACGCATTCGGGTCCGCAATCGAGGCGGCATACATCGCATCGTATTTCGCCCGGTCGGCATGCGCATTCGCGGCAAATTCGGGCGACGGTGGGTAAATCTTGTTGCTCTCATCGAGCATGGCTTTTCCTCCCTGGTAGGCTTTCAATATACGACAGGACCACAGCCGCGCCGTGTGTTGTCGGCAACTCTATTGTCACATTTTCGCGAATACCAGCGTTCTGGCCCAGTCATCCGGTCACATTTTTCAAAAATATCCGCAATCGGTCGGATTTGCGCAAGTATATTGCGCCACTTTTCGCGCGAAAATGAACCATTTGGTAACTTTCTGCCGGTTATATATTTCCAACCAGAGCTGATAGAGCAGATGACAGATCAATCGCCTCCTAATGCCATGCAGCGCAAGGCCGGTGCCGGCCGCCCGCCGCCGGATGTGCAGGCCATGTCCGCGGCCAAGGCGCTGCGGCTGTCGATCGCGCGCGCGGCCAAGGATATCGCGGGGCTGGTCGTCACCGTCACCGCCTTTGAAGAAAGCCGAATGACATTGGGCGCCCTGGCCGATGCCGTGCCCGATCCGGCGCTTTTTGCCGTGATGGACGCGCCGGACGGGGCGCAGGGGCTGTTCGTGATGGATAGCCAGGTGATTGCCGGGCTGATCGAACATCTGGCAACCGGCACCGTGCGTCAGGGGCCATCGCCCGCGCGCAAACCCACCGCCACCGATGCCATTTTGGCCCAGACGCTGATCGACGGGCTGATGACCCGGTTCGAGGAAACCGTGGCCGAGGCGGCGGCCCCGCCCGATATCGCGGGGTTTCGCTTTGCCGCGCGCCTGCCCGATACGGGCGCCATCGCGCTGGCGCTGCCCGATATCCGTTATCGTTATTACCGGGCAGAACTGATGCTGGGCCAAGGCGCCAAGACCGGCGAAATCGCGATCATGTTGCCGCTGGAACGCCCGCAGGCACCGCGCGCCGAGGGCGGTGGCAGCCGGGCCGATTGGGGGGAAACGCTGGCCCGTTCCGTTGGCGGCGCGAAAATCGGCCTGAATGCCGTGCTCTATCGCGCCCGCCTGCCGCTGGCCGAGGTGATGGGTTTTGCGCCCGGTGCGCTGGTGGCCCTGCCGCGCGATGCGCTTGGGCTGGTGGAATTGGTGGCGGGCGATGGCCCAGCGATCTGTCAGGCCAAACTGGGCCAGGCGGCGGGGTTCAAGGCGCTGCGGCTGCGCATCGTCGCGGATGCGGGCGAGGTGCCGCAATTCGATGCGGTGGATACATTTGCATCCCCCGCCTTGCCCGCGGATGCGCTGTTTGCGCCCGATGATGCGGCCAGCGATGGCTGGCCCATTCCGCAAATCTCGATCGAGGAGGGCTGAGAAAAATTCTGCTTATGCGATCATGAAAAAGCAGGCATTTGTCTTTGGCCTGTGGCACGCTGAAGACCTGTGGCCATTTGTGAAAGGTGTCGCCATGAAAGATATCGCCCAAAGACGCGCAACGCTTGAAACAAGACTGGCAGAACTGGAGGCCCGTCTGCAGGCGCTTGATGATGCGCTCGATGTGCCGATGACCGCCGATTGGGACGACAATGCCGCCGAACACGAAGATGACGAGGTGCTCGAAAGCCTCGGCGAAGCCGGCGTGAACGAAATCCGCATGATCAACGCCGCGCTGGCGCGGATCGATGCGGGAACCTATGGCATCTGCGTCGAATGTGGCAATGATATCGCGCCGGAACGGCTGGATTTGTTGCCCTATACGCCATTTTGCCGGGTATGCGCGGCAAATCGTGCCGCGCAATAGGCTTAGCCGACGCTTAGCGCCTGGCCTGCGGTGATCTGCGCCAGCCGTTCCAGCCGGGCCAGCGCATTGCCGCTGTCGATGCTTTCACGTGCGATTTCAACGCCTTGACGCAGGTTGTCGGCCCGCTCGGCAATGACAAGCGCCGCGGCCGCGTTCAACAGCACCGCATCGCGGTAGCCGCCTGCCTCGCCCGCCAGAACCGCGCGAAGGGCGCGGCCGTTTTCGGCCGGGCTGCCACCGGAAATCGCCTCATAGGGGTGGACGGGCAATCCGGCTTCCTCGGGGTGGGTTTCAAAACTGCGGACCTGGCCGTTTTCCAGCGCCGCCACCCAGCTTTTGCCGGTGATCGAGACCTCATCGGTGCCATCGGCCCCATGCACAAGCCAGGCGCGATCGGACCCCAATTCGCCCAACGTCTGGGCCATGGGCACGATCAGATCGCGTGAAAACGTGCCGGTCAATTGCCGTTTGACCCCGGCGGGGTTGGTCAGCGGCCCCAGAATGTTGAAAATCGTGCGCGTGCCCAACTCGATTCGTGCGGGCATCACATGGCGCATCGCCGGATGGTGAATCGGCGCCATCATGAAGGCCACGCCCGCCTCGCGCAGCGCATGTTCGACGATATCGGCGCCGACCATGACCTCGACCCCGTTGGCGGCCAAGGCATCGGCAGCCCCCGAATTCGAGCTTAGCTTGCGATTGCCATGTTTGGCCACCGGCACGCCGGCACCCGCCACGGTAAAGGCAGTGGCGGTGGAAATCTGCAGCGTCGGCTTGCCCGAACCGCCGGTGCCGACGATATCGATCGCGCCCGTCGGCGCATGAACCGGCACGCAATGTTCGCGCATCACGGCGGCGGCGGCGGCAAATTCCTCGACGGTTTCGCCCCGAATGCGCAGCGCCATCAGCAACCCGCCGATCTGGGCAGACGTGGCCTCGCCGCGAAACAGGATGTCAAAGGCGCCGCGCGCCTCGGCGGCGCTCAGCGAACGGGTGGCAATTGCGGCAATTGCGGGTTTCAAAAGATCGCTCATGCGGGAACGGCCAACATATCGGTAAAATTGCGCAAAAGTGCATGTCCATGTTCAGAGGCAATTGATTCGGGGTGAAACTGCACACCGTGGATCGGCAGTTCCCGGTGGCTTAGCCCCATGATCGTGCCGTCGGCAAGCTCGGCGGTGATTTCCAGACAATCGGGCAAGCTGGCGCGTTCGACCACCAGTGAATGATAGCGCGTCGCCTGAAACGGCGACGGCAGGCCCTGAAACACGCCTGTGCCCTGATGTTGGATACTGCCCATTTTGCCGTGAACGATATCGCCCGCGGGCACGACCCGGCCGCCAAAAGCCGCGCCAATCGTTTGATGGCCAAGGCAAACTCCCAAAAGCGGGATGTGCGCTTCGGCCGCTGCATGGGTCAGCGCCAAACAGATTCCGGCTTCGGCCGGGGTGCGCGGACCGGGCGAGAGCACGATCCCCGCCGGGCGCAGCGCCATCGCCTGCTGCACATCAAGCGCATCGTTACGCCAGACCTGCACATCTGCCCCCAGCTCGCTCAGATAGTGAACAAGATTATAGGTAAAGCTGTCGTAATTATCGATCAGGAGCAGCATGGGGGGCCTTTGGTAAAAGGGGGTGAACCCGGTTTCATCACAGGATATACATGTGCAGAAGGCAGTGCCGGGGGTCAAGTGCGTGGCGAAAAATTGCGGTAACCCGGATCAGGGATGGAGCAGGTAATGGGTCGCGGTTTTATTGCGGGGATTTTGTGGGGGCTGGTGGTCAGCGGCGGCATGCTGGCGCTTGGCGGCCCGATGATCGCGCGGGTCGAGATTGGCGGGCCGGTAACAGAAATAGTGGCGCCCGAGGCCGGGATTTCCGAGCCGGACGAGAATGTCGGCGCCCCGCCGCAAATCGAACCTGTGGAACCTGTTGTCGATAGCCCGTCGGAACCTGAACCTGCGCCAGAACCCATGCCGGCGCCCGCGCCAGAACCGGCGCCCAATGGTCAAAGCCTGCTCACGCCGGTTCCACCGCTTGGTCATGGTGCAAATGTGATCACGGGGCGGCTGCCCCATATCGGCGCGGAACGCGAAGTTGCCATGGCCGCACCTGCCCCTGCCGAGCCTGCGTTGGAGCGGTTTTCCCGCCCCTTCGCCGCGCCCGCTGGCAGGCCGCTTATGTCGATCGTGTTGACGGCGCGCGATCTTGCCGAACTGGCGGGGCTGGATATGCCGCTTAGCATTGCCGTGGACGCCGCGCAGGAAAATGCCGCGCAGATCGCGGCCGAATATCGCGCCGCAGGGCAGGAGGTGCTGGCGATTTTGGCGCTGCCCCAAGGGGCAACCCCGGCGGATGCGGCCCATATGCTTGAAGGCGTGGGGCAGGTCATGCCCGAAGCGATTGCCGTGATGGATACGCCCGCGGCCAGTTTTCAGGCCGATTGGCAGATCGCGGCGCAGGTGATGGCCGCCGCGCATCAGGCGGGGCAGGGTGTGCTGACATGGCCGCGCGGGCTGGACAGCGCGCAACAGATCGCGGCGCGCGAAGGTGTCGCTGCCGCCCAAATTTTTCGCGCGATCGACGCGGATGGGGGGCAAGAGGCCGTGCTCCGTGCGCTGGATCAGGCCGCATTTCGTGCGGGCCAGAGCGGCGGCGTGATCGTCGTGGCACAGGCCACACCGGCGATGATCGACGCGCTGCATTCATGGCGGCAGGGCAGCCGGGCGGCAGGCGTCACGCTGGCGCCGGTATCGGCCCTCTTGCGCGCGGCGCGCCCGATCTAGCTGTTGGTGCGCCGCGCGAACCGGCCCGCTTCCTCGGCGGCGGTCCGTATCGCTTTGGATTTGTTCACGGTTTCGGTGAATTCGGCTTCGGGGTCGCTGTCAAAGACCACGCCGCCGCCCGCCTGGATATAAAGCTTTTGATCCTGCAGCACCGCTGTGCGCAGGGCGATACACATATCCATATCGCCCTTGGCCGAAAAATATCCAACCCCGCCGCCATAGATGCCGCGCTTTTCAGGCTCTAATTCATCGATGATTTCCATCGCCCGCACTTTGGGCGCGCCCGAAACCGTGCCCGCCGGCAGACCGGCGAGCAGCGCCGAGAGCGCATCGTGATCGGGCGCAAGCCTGCCCACCACGTTCGATACGATATGCATCACATGGCTGTAGCGTTCGATGATGAATTGTTCGGTCGGGTGGACGGTGCCGGGCAGCGATACTTTGCCGGTATCATTGCGGCCCAGATCGAGCAGCATCAGATGTTCGGCCAGTTCCTTTTGATCGGACAGCAGATCCTGTTCCAGCGCCTTGTCTTCGGCGGCGGTGGCACCGCGCGGGCGGGTGCCGGCGATGGGGCGGATCGTGACCTCGCCATCGAAAACCCGAACAAGGATTTCCGGGCTCGCGCCAATCACCTGAAACCCGCCAAAATTGAAATAAAACATGAAGGGTGAAGGGTTTATCCGCCGCAAAGATCGATAGAGCGAAAAGGGCGGCAGCGGAAAATCCAACGACCAGCGTTGCGATGGCACGACCTGGAAAATATCGCCCGCGCGGATATATTCCTTGGCCTTTTCAACGGCGGCCAGATAATCGGCGCGGCTGAAATTCGACACGGGTTCGCCCAGAGGGGCGGCCTCGCCCAGATCATGGCTCGCGACCGGGGCCACGCGTTCCAGATCGCGCAGCGCATCCATCACGCGCTCGGCCGCTTGGGCATAGGCGGCGCGAGCGGACAGGCCGGAATTCGCCCAGGCCGGCGAGACCAGAATCACCTCGCCCTTGACCCCGTCAAGCACGGCCACCACCGAGGGGCGCATCAGCATCGCGTCGGGCGTGCCCAGCGGATCGGGTTTGATATTGGGCAGATGTTCGACAAGCCGAATCATGTCATAGCCCAGATAGCCAAACAGCCCCGCCGCCGCCGCCGGCAGATCATCGGGCAGATCGATGCGGCTTTCGGCGATCAGCGCGCGCAGGCTTTCCAGCGGGCCGGTATTCTCGGCCACAAACCCGTCGGGATCGCTGCGGGCATCGCGGTTGATTTCGGCATCGGTGCCGCGGCAGCGCCAGATCACATCCGGCTTCACGCCGATGATGGAATAGCGCCCGCGCAATTCGCCGCCGGTGACGCTTTCAAGGATGAAACTGTCCTTGCGCGCCTCTGACAGCTTGAGCATCAGCGATACCGGCGTATCCAGATCGGCGGCAAGACGGGTATAGACGATCTGATTTTCGCCTGCCTCATAACGGGCGGCAAAATCCTCATAGGACGGGATGAGCATGACCGGATGGCTCCTGCGCGGTGCTTAGGGGAACGAGGCGTGGACGCTGTTGATCGCGTTCTGGCGCAGCTCGACCCCGATTTCGGTGATGATGGCATTGGTAAACGCGTTCAGCAGATCCTGCTCCAGGCTTTGAACCGTCTGAGCTTCCAACGTATCGCGGATACCGGCAAGCGCGGGCGAGGTTGGATCGGCGGCGCGGATATCTTCGACCACTGCCACGAAAACGCTGAGCTGCCCGGCCATATCGCCCGCGACGCGCAGGGGGGCACCCCGGGGCGCGGCAAAGGCGGCCTCGGACAGGGTGCCAGGGGCGGCGGGCAGGGTCGCGGTGCGCGTTACGCCGGGTGCGCGCACGGGCGTGCGGCCCAGATCGTCGATGCTTTCGCCCGCAGTCATCCGCGCAATCAGCGTATCGGCCAGATCGTTCAGCCGGGCGGTGGTCTGTTCACGCTCCCACCCGCGAATGACATCGGCGCGAACATCGTCAAAGGGCTGCAATGTGGCATCCTCGCTGCCATCAAGGCGCAGGGCGAACAGGCTGCCATCAGACAGGGACCGGATCTCGGCGAAATCATTGAGCGCGACTTCGGTCGCGGCGGTCTCGAATTCGGGATGGGCGGCGATGCCATCGCGCATACCCTCGGACCAGCGGATCGTGCCAAGCTCCATTTCGGTTTCGGCGGCCAGATCTTCCAGCTCGGCGCCGCCGGCGAGCAGATCGTCGATCACATCAATTTGGCCGGCAATATCACGCACCGCGGCATCCATGCGCAGATCCTGCGCAAGTTCGTCGCGCGCATCCTCAAACGACCGGTCCACCGCGGCCAATACGGCATTCACGCGAAAAAGCGCCGGCCCCAGATCGGTCTGCACCGGCCCGGCAATACCGGTCGAGGGCAGGGCGAATACCTCGGCCCCCGCAGCGCCAAGCGCGGCTTGCGTGACATCGCCCATATCGACATCGGCCAACGACAAGCCACGTTCCGTCGCCAGCGTGGCGAAATCGGTCTCGCCCGCCTCAAGCCTGGCGCGCGCCTCGGCCGCGGCCTCGGTCGTGGAAAAGACCAGCCGTTCCACGAGGCGGCGTTCAGGCACCTGAAATTCGTTGATCCGCGATTGATAGGCGGTTTGCAGATCCGATTCCTCGATCGTGATATCATCCATGACCATATCGGGCGTCAGCCAGACATAGGTGATATTGCGCGCCGCAGGCAGGGTGAAATCGGCGGGATTCGCATCATAAAAGGCGCGCAATTCGGCCTCGGACGGGGCGGGAAGCCCATCTTCCAGCGCCGAGGGATCAAGCGTGATCCAGGCCAGATCGCGTTCTTCGCCGACCCAGTTGATCAGCGGGTCCACATAGGCCGCAGGCGCGCGCACGCCCGCGGTCACGGCAGTTTCCAACACCCCGCTGGCCATTTCGGCGCGAATGGATTCCTCGAATTTCGGGACGGTCGTGCCCGATCCGCGCAAAGCGGCGCGATAGGCCGCCGTATCAAAACGCCCGTCGATGCCGGTAAAGCCGGGCATTGCCAGCACGCGTTCGCCAACCCGCTGATCGCCCACGGAAATTCCGGCGCGCGCGGCTTCATCCGCAAGGGCGGCCTCGGCCACGAGCCGTTGCAGCACGGCGCGGTCGATGCCGAATTGCTGCGCTTCGGCCATGGTAAAGCTGGTGCCGAATTGCTGCGCATAGGCATTGAGATCCTGCGACAGGGCACTGGCATAGGCGTTCTGGTCGATTTCGGTATCGCCAACTCTGCCAACGGCACTGACGCCGCCGCCGAAATTGGCCATTTCAAACCCGGCAAGGCCGACCACAAGCAACAGCAAAATGATGCCGCCGAAGAATTTTGAAAGATGTCTTCTAACGCCCTGTGCCATTTCGCATCCCGCCTGTGGTTACATTGCGCAATGTCTAAGCGGGATGAAGCGGCGGAGCAAGATCCACAGCGCCGCTTTTGCGCACCCGGCCGTAGCGCTAGTCGCGCCCCCGATACGGTTCGACATATTGCAGCGCCATATCCCACGGGAAAAAGATCCATGTATCCTGGCTTACCTCGGTCACATAGGTGTCAACCTGCGGATTACCCTTGGGTTTGGCATAGACGGTGGCAAAATGCGCCTTGGGATAAAGCTGGCGCACAAGTTCGATCGTCTTGCCGGTATCGACCAGATCATCGACCACCAGAATCCCGGTGCCGTCGCCCATCATCGCCGCATCGGGCGCCTTGAGCACCACGGCATCGGCCTGATCCTGTTTGTCATAGCTTTTGACCGAAATCGTATCGATCACCCGGATATCAAGCTCGCGGGCCACGATCATCGCCGGTGCCATGCCGCCGCGCGTGATTGCCACCACAGCGCGCCAGCCGCCGTTATCGGGGCCGCGCCCGTCCAGCCGCCACGCAAGCGCGCGCGCATCGCGGTGCAATTGATCCCAACTGACGTGAAAGCCTTTTTCGTGGGGCAGGCGGTCGCTCATGGCAGGCTCCGGTCAGGATTTGGTGATATCGGGCGCGTCGATCGCCTTCATGCCGACGACGTGATAGCCGCTATCGACATGGTGGATCTCGCCGGTGACGGCGCTGCTCAGATCGCTGAGCAGATAGAGCGCGGATTTGCCCACCTCATCTTGATGCACGGTGCGGCGCAGCGGCGCGTTATATTCATTCCATTTAAGGATATAGCGGAAATCGCCAATGCCCGATGCGGCCAGCGTCTTGATCGTGCCGGCGGAAATCGCGTTGACGCGAATACCGTCGCGGCCCAGATCTTCGGCCAGATACCGGACCGAGGCCTCAAGCGCGGCCTTGGCGACGCCCATGACATTATAATGCGGCATCACCTTTTCGGCGCCATAATAGGTCAGCGTCAGCAACGCGCCGCCCTCGGGCATGATCGCGGCCGCGCGCCGTGCCACGGCGGTAAAGGAATAGACCGAAATATCCATCGACATGGCGAAATTCGCCCGCGACGTATCCACATAACGGCCGCGCAATTCGTTCTTGTCGGAAAATCCGATAGCATGGACGAGAAAATCAATCTTGCCCCAGCGCGATTCCAGGGCGTCAAACAACCCGTCGAGCGAGGCTTCATCGCCGACATCGCATTCAACGACGAAATCCGATCCCAATTCGGCGGCAAGGGGTTCGACCCGCTTTTTAAGCTGTTCACCCTGATAGGAAAAGGCCAGCTCGGCACCCTGCGCTGCCAGCGCCTGCGCGATTCCCCAGGCGATGGATTTATCATTCGCAAGTCCCATGATCAGGCCGCGTTTTCCTGCCATCAAAGTATTTGACATCTCTGCCCCTCGTATCATCCGATTGTCGGCGTCGGGCAGGTTTAGGCCCTTCGATCCCTGTTATCAAGATATCCAGCGGCATATGCTGCGCGCCAAAGCGGTTTTGGCGCAAGAGGAGCGAAAAATGAGCGAGCGGACAGAAATTTTTGCAGGCGAGGATCCTTTTGCCATCGCGCGGCGTTGGCTCGAGGAAGCGCGCGCGACAGAGCCTTCGGATCCGGATGCTGCGGCCTTGGCCACGGTGGATGAAAACGGCCTGCCGAACGTGCGCACGGTGCTGGTGCGGGCGATTGAAGGCGGCGCTTTCGTGTTTTTTACCAATTACGACAGTCAAAAGGGGCAAGAATTGAAGCAGGGCAAGGCGGCAATGGTGTTCCACTGGAAATCATTGGGGCGGCAACTTCGGTTGCGGGGCCTGGTCGAGCGTGCCACCCCCGAAGCGTCGGATGCCTATTATCACGCCCGCCCTTTGGGCAGCAGGATCGGGGCCTGGGCCTCGAAGCAGTCGCGCCCGCTGGCCTCGCGCCAGGAACTGGTCGCCGCCGTCGCCCGGGCCGAGCGTGAACAGGGCGCGGCACCCCGCCGCCCGGAATGGTGGGGCGGGTTTCGATTGATCCCGCTAGAGATGGAATTCTGGGCCGAGGCGGAATTTCGCCTGCATGATCGCTTTCGCTGGCGGCGCGAAACACCGACAGTTAACTGGGAGATTCAGCGACTCAATCCGTGATGTTCACGATGCGTGAATTGCAATTCGTTGAAATTAAATGTTTTTTTGGCCTTGCAACCTGCGCTGCTCTGGATCAGTTTCTTCGAGGCAATCAAGGGCGCGCGGACCCTGAATGGATGATGATGACAAACGATGTAAATCCAATCACTGTGTCCGGGCAGGTCAAATGGTTTGACCCTGCGAAAGGCTTTGGATTTGTCGTGGCCGATGATGGGGGCCCCGACATTTTGCTTCATGCGAATGTATTGCGCAACTTTGGCCAAAGCTCGGTGGCTGATGGGGCGCATATCACGCTGACGGTGCAAGAAACGGCCCGCGGCTCGCAGGCGGTCGAGGTGCTGGCAATCACGCCCCCCGAAGACACAAGTCCACTGATGATGGAAGATTTCGGCCCCTCTGCGACCGAGGGGCTGGATGCGCCGCTCGTGCCGGCGCGGGTCAAATGGTTCGACAAGGGCAAAGGCTTTGGTTTTGCCAATGTTTTCGGCAAGCATGAGGATATTTTTATCCATGTCGAAGTGTTGCGCCGCTCGGGCCTTGCCGATTTGCAGCCGGGTGAGGCGGTCGGGCTGCGGGTGATCGATGGCAAACGGGGCCAGATGGCCGCGCAGGTCACCGCCTGGGATGCCGCCTTGCGAGAGCCGCAATGATCCGGGCCGCGCTTGCGGCCGTTGCCTTGACCCTTGCCGCCGGCCCGCTGCTGGCCGAAGCCTGCCGCGATGATCGCGTCGGGCTGCGCGGCCCCTGGGGCGAGGCGCGGTTCACGGTTGAAATTGCCGATGATTCGCAATCGCAACAGCAAGGGCTGATGCACCGCGAACATCTGGCGCAGAATGCGGGGATGCTGTTTGTCTATGACAGCCCCCAACATGCGCGGTTTTGGATGCGTAATACGCTGATTCCATTGGACATGATCTTTGCAGATCCGACCGGGCGGGTCACCCGTGTGCATCACAATGCCCGCCCGCTCGATGAAACCGTGATCGACGGCGGCCCCGGCATCAGCCATGTGCTGGAAATCAACGGCGGCATGGCAAAGGCCGTGGGAATCAGCGTCGGCGACGCGCTGCAACATCCGACAATCGCCCCCGAACAGGCGCTTTGGCCCTGCGAGTGATCCTTTGGCCTTTCCAAAGCCACCCGCAGCTTGTAGAGAGACCGCGTCGGGGCGTGGCGCAGCCTGGTAGCGCGACGGTTTTGGGTACCGTAGGTCGTAGGTTCGAATCCTATCGCCCCGACCATTTCAGTTAAATTTCCGCTAACACGACGTCCGGTTTTTGACCGGGTGACGTTCTTGCGTGCCCCGCTAGATCTGGTGGCGCGCATGGCGAAGAGTTGCGGTTGCGATTCGTATCGCGCATCTGGGCGATGGATATATCTTGTGGCATCCGGCGGGGTGACCACTTGATTATGTGGTGCGGGGCAACGCCTTTTGGGCGGGGATAAAAAATATTTCATCCACAGCATTTATCCACATCCGGCCGGGCCCTGTCTGCAATAAGGCATGGAAAAGGCTGATACCATTGCGAAATCCTAAAGGTTAACGCTACGTCGAATCGGGTGGTGCTGTGGGTGATCTCAACGCAAGTTAAAAAACTCTGAAACCGTAAAAAATCGGCGTTGATCCGTGGGCGCAAATACACCACATTGTGGCCCGACCCCGTTGGATATCTATATCTAGTGGGTATATGCGTAAGCAATCAGATGATCTGGGTGCCGTTCACGACGGCATAGGGCCTTTGGGCCGGCAGGTCTTTGTCGCCGCGCGCTTTGATAATGACCAAATCTGGGGCAAGCCGATGAAAATTGAACGTAAATTCACCAAATCCGGGGCCTGCGCTTATGCAGATCTTAACTTCGTGATGACATCATCGGAAATTCGCAATCCCGATGGCACGGTCGTTTTCCGGCTGGATGATGTCGAAGTTCCGGCAGGGTGGAGCCAGGTTGCCTCGGATGTGATTGCGCAGAAATATTTCCGCAAGGCGGGGGTGCCTGCGCGGCTGAAACAGGTGCGTGAAAAGGGCGTGCCGGAATTTCTCTGGCGTTCCGTCGCGGATGAGGCGGCGCTGGCCGAATTGCCCGAAGATCAGCGTTATGGCAGCGAAACTTCGGCGCGGCAGGTTTGCGATCGGCTGGCAGGCGCCTGGGCCTATTGGGGCTGGAAAGGCGGCTATTTCACCACCGAGGAAGACGCGCGCGCCTATTACGATGAAATGCGCTTCATGCTCGCGACCCAGCGCGGCGCGCCCAACAGCCCGCAATGGTTCAATACGGGGCTGCATTGGGCCTATGGCATCGATGGGCCGGGGCAGGGGCATTATTATGTCGATTACAAAACCGGCAAATTGACGCGTTCGGATTCGGCCTATGAACATCCGCAGCCGCATGCCTGTTTCATCCAGTCGGTCAAGGATGATCTGGTCTCGGACGGCGGGATCATGGATTTGTGGGTGCGCGAGGCGCGGCTGTTCAAATACGGCTCGGGTACGGGCACCAACTTTTCCTCGCTTCGTGGTGAAGGGGAAAACCTGTCGGGCGGGGGCAAATCCTCGGGGCTGATGGGGTTTCTCAAGATCGGCGACCGCGCGGCAGGCGCGATCAAATCGGGCGGCACCACGCGGCGCGCCGCCAAAATGGTGATCTGCGACATGGATCACCCCGATATCGAGCAGTTCATCAATTGGAAGGTGATCGAAGAACAGAAGGTGGCCTCGATCGTCGCCGGTTCGAAAATGCATGAGCGGCAGTTGAACGCGATCTTCACCGCGATCCGCGAATGGGACGGCGCCAGTGAGGATGCGGTCGATCCGACCAAGAACCCCAGCCTGAAAGCGGCGATCAAATCGGCGAAAAACGTCGCGATCCCGGAAACTTACGTCAAACGCGTGCTTGATTACGCCAAGCAGGGCTATGATAGCATCGAATTTCCCACCTATGACACCGATTGGGATAGCGAGGCCTATGCCTCGGTTTCCGGCCAGAATTCCAACAATTCGGTGCGCGTAACCGATGCGTTCTTGCGCGCGGTGCAAAATGATGACGATTGGCACCTGATCCGCCGCACCGATGGCAAGATCGCGAAAACCGTGAAGGCGCGCGATTTGTGGGCCGATGTCGGCCATGCCGCCTGGGCCTGCGCCGATCCGGGGATCCAGTATCATGACACGGTCAACGCCTGGCATACCTGCCCCGAGGACGGGCCGATCCGCGGTTCGAACCCGTGCAGCGAATACATGTTCCTTGATGATACGGCCTGCAACCTGGCGTCGATGAATCTGCTCACCTTCCTGAAGGACGGGGAGTTTCAGGCCGAAGATTACATGCATGCCACCCGGCTCTGGACGGTGACGCTGGAAATTTCCGTGACGATGGCGCAATTTCCATCCAAGGAAATCGCGCAACTTTCCTATGAATTTCGGACACTTGGCTTGGGCTACGCCAATATCGGCGGGCTTTTGATGAACATGGGGCTGGGTTACGATTCGCCCAAGGGGCGCGCGCTGGCCGGGGGGCTGACTGCGATCATGACCGGCGTCGCCTATGCGACATCGGCGGAAATGGCGGGCGAGCTCGGCGCCTTTGGTGGCTATGCGCGCAATGCGCAACATATGCTGCGGGTGATTCGCAACCACCGCCACGCCGCCCATAGCCACCGCGACGGGTATGAGGGGCTGGCGGTGCCGCCGGTGCCGCTCGATGCCGCCAATTGCCCGGATACGCGGATCGTGCAACTGGCCCGCATCGCCTGGGATGAGGCGCTGGCCCTGGGCGAGGCGCATGGTTACCGCAATGCGCAGGTCTCGGTCATCGCGCCCACCGGCACCATCGGGCTGGTGATGGATTGCGACACCACCGGGATCGAGCCCGACTTCGCGCTGGTGAAGTTCAAGAAGCTGGCGGGCGGCGGTTATTTCAAGATCATCAACCATTCGGTGCCCGCAGCACTGGAAAAGCTGGGCTATGGTTCCGCGCAGATCGAGGAAATTGTGAGCTATGCGGTTGGCCACGGCACCCTTGGCAATGCGCCGGGGATTAACCACACCGCGCTGATCGGCCACGGCTTCGGGCAGGCGCAGATTGACAAGATCGAGGCGGCGCTGCCCTCGGCCTTCGATATCCGCTTCGTCTTCAACCAGTGGACGCTGGGCGAAGAGTTCTGCACCAATGTGCTGGGCATCCCGGCGGCGAAGCTCACGGATCCGGGGTTCGATCTGCTCCGCCATCTGGGCTTCACCCGCGCCGATATCGACGCCGCGAATGACCATGTTTGCGGGACGATGACGCTGGAAGGCGCGCCGCATCTGAAGCCCGAGCATTATTCGGTGTTCGATTGCGCCAACCCCTGCGGGAAAAAAGGCAAGCGTTATCTGTCGGTTGACAGCCATATTCACATGATGGCGGCGGCGCAGAGCTTCATTTCGGGCGCAATCTCCAAGACGATCAACATGCCCAACGATGCCACGATCGAGGATTGCCAAAAGGCCTATGAGCTTTCATGGAGCCTCGGGATCAAGGCGAATGCGCTTTACCGCGACGGATCAAAGCTGAGCCAGCCGCTGGCCTCGGCGCTGATCGAGGATGACGAGGAAGCCGAAGAGATCCTGACATCCGGCACCCCGCAGGAAAAGGCGGCGGTGCTGGCGGAGAAGATCATCGAGAAGGTGATCGTGAAGGAAGTGGCGCGCGGCCGCGAGAAGCTGCCGCAGCGGCGCAAGGGCTATACCCAGAAGGCGATCATCGGCGGGCACAAGGTCTATCTGCGCACCGGCGAATATGCCGATGGCCAGCTGGGCGAGATCTTCATCGACATGCACAAGGAAGGCGCTGGCTTCCGGGCGATGATGAACAACTTCGCCATCGCGGTCTCGGTCGGGCTGCAATACGGGGTGCCGCTGGAGGAATTCGTCGATGCCTTTACCTTCACCCGGTTTGAACCGGCAGGGATGGTGCAGGGCAATGACAGCATCAAGAACGCGACCTCGATCCTTGATTACATCTTCCGCGAACTGGCGGTGAGCTATCTGGACCGCACCGATCTGGCGCATGTGAAGCCCGAGGGCCATGCCTTCGATGATATCGGGCGCGGCGAGGCAGAGGGCGTTTCGAATGTGCGCACCCCCTCCGAGGCGGCGGCGTCGAAATCGCTGGAAGTGCTGCGCCAGATCAGCTCTACTGGCTATCTGCGCAAGCGGCTGCCGCAGGAACTTGTGGTCGTGCGCGGCGGGCAAAGCAGCATGGCCGCAAGCGAGGCGGATGTCGCGCTGATGCCGGCAGCCGGTGGCACGGCACGGGTCGTGGCGGGCGAGTTGACGATGACCACCAGCGCCGTGGCAATCGACGCACGGATGAAGGCGCGGATGCAGGGCTATGAGGGCGATCCTTGCGGTGAATGTGGTAATTACACGCTGGTGCGCAATGGCACCTGCATGAAATGCAACACCTGCGGCGGGACGTCTGGCTGTAGCTGAAACAACAAAGGCCCGGATGATTATCCGGGCCTTTTCAATTTATTGCACCCTTACTTTGATGCAATGGATGAAGGGTTCGCTCAGGCTTCGCCCATGCCTTCGGCGGGTTTGCCGGCATGGCCTTCGCGCACCTTGCGTTCGATCCGCCCGCCAACATCGGCATCGATGCTTTTCCAGTAGTCGATCGCGCGGGTCAGCACCGGTTCGCGCACACCGCCAAGCAGGCTGCCGGCGACCTGATCCACCAGACGCGCGCGCTGTGCATCATCAAAGACATCGCGCACAAGCGCGCCGGGCTGGCTGAAATCGTCATCATCGGCGCGCAGGTTATAGGCGCTGCGCACCATCGTGCCATCGGCTTCCCAGCCGTCATGCATCGGGCCGGTATCATCGGCCCAGTCGCGGCCATGGCTGTTGGGCACATAGACCGGGGCATCGCCGCTATGATGATAGGTCATTTGGCCGTCGAACATATAGGTATTGACCGGCACCTTGGGTTGGTTCACCGGCAGTTGGTGAAAGTTGGTGCCGATGCGGTTGCGCTGCGCATCGTTATAGGCAAAGGCCCGACCCAACAGCATTTTATCGGGCGAAAGACCGATGCCGGGCACGGTATTGCCGGGCGAAAACGCGGCCTGTTCGATCTGCGCAAAGAAGTTTTCCGGATTGCGGTTCAGCATCATCCGGCCCACCCGGTGCAGCGGATAATCGGCATGGGGCCAGACCTTGGTCAGGTCGAACGGGTTGAAACGATAGGTTTTCGCTTCCTCATAGGGCATGATCTGCACCGACAGCACCCAAGCCGGATGATCGCCGCGGGCGATGGCATCAAACAGGTCGCGACGGTGGAAATCGGCGTCGAGCCCGGCCATGTCAGCGGCTTCGGCATTGGTGAAGAATTCCATCCCCTGTTCGGTATGGAAGTGATATTTCACAAAGAATTTGTCGCCGCCGGCGTTGATCCACATATAGGTATGCGAGCCATAGCCATTCATGTTGCGCCATGTGCGCGGCAGCCCGCGATCACCCATCAGATAGGTCACCTGATGCGCGGATTCGGGGTTATTCGACCAGAAATCCCATTGCATATGGTTGTCGCGCAGGCCGGAATCGGGCAGGCGTTTCTGGCTGCGGATGAAATGGGGAAATTTCATCGGATCGCGCACGAAAAAGATCGGCGTGTTATTCCCCACAAGGTCATAGTTGCCTTCGGTGGTATAGAATTTCAGGCTGAAACCGCGGACATCGCGCCAGGTATCGGGGCTGCCCATTTCGCCGGCTACAGTGGAAAAACGCGCCAGCATTTCCGTTGTCGTGCCCTTTTGGAACAGCGCGGCCTTGGTATAGGCCGATACATCCTCGGTCGTCTCGAACACACCAAATGCACCGGCACCCTTGGCATGGGGTTGACGCTCGGGCACTTTTTCGCGGTTGAAATGCGCCATTTGTTCAAGGAAATGCACATCATGCAACATGATCGGCCCGTCCGGCCCGATGGTCAGCGAATTGCGATCGCTGGGGGCAGGGGCGCCGGCTCCGGTGGTCGAGCGGATACCGCGCGGGTCATCTGATTGGGACATTGTTCACTCCTCGTATCTTGGAACGCTGGGATTGTCGCGCGTATAGTGACGCCAAACGCCACCAGCCACAAGCGCAGCTATAAGGCCCAAAGGTAAATCTTTCCTTGCCGGAATCCGGATTTCCGCGATCACGGTTAGCGCTGGAGAAACCGTGCCGTTTCATGGCATGCTGGGCTGTCGCAGGGCAGGATGGGCGGGTGAAACAGCGCGTAACGATACAGGGGCTGAGCTTCGTTGCAGTGGTCTTGCTGGTGACGGCGGCATTCGTGTGGCTGTTGATTCCCTATTACGGCGCGGTGTTATGGGCGGTCATCCTGGCGGTGCTGTTTCATCCGTTGCAACGCTGGCTGGTGGATGTGCTGGGGGGTCGGCGCAATCTGGCGGCGGCGCTTAGCCTGTTGGCTTGCGTCTGTATCGTGGTTATCCCGGGGGCGGTCATTCTGGCCTCGCTCACGCGCGAGGCGGCCGGGCTTTATACGCTGCTGAGTTCGCGTCAGTTTGATTTCGGCGGATTTTTCACCCAGGTGCGCGAAGCACTGCCGGAATTCATTCTCGATTGGCTGTCCTTTTTGAATTTCGGGACGCTGGCGGATATTCAGCAAGGCATCACGACATTCCTGACGCAGGCCAGCCAATGGTTGGCGACGCAGGCGCTGACCATCGGGCAGAATACGGCGCAATTCCTGATCGCCCTGGGGGTGATGCTTTATCTGTTGTTTTTCCTGTTTCGCGACGGAGTGAAACTGGTGCATGCCATCCGCGCCGCAAGCCCGCTAAGCGTTTTTCACACCGAACAGATTTTTTCGCGCTTTGCCGATGTGATCAAGGCGACGGTCAAGGGCAATGTCATCATCGCCGTCATTCAGGGCACGATCGGCGGGGTGACATTTTCGCTTTTGGGGATCGAGCCGGCGTTGCTTTGGGGGGTGTTGATGGCGGCGCTTTCGCTGCTGCCTGCGGTCGGATCGTTTCTGGTCTGGGCGCCGGTCGCGGTCTGGCTGCTGATCAGCGGGCAATATGTCAAGGGGCTGATCTTGCTGGCGGTAGGGGCGCTGGTGAT
>Ga0265293_10005307_pt1 | contig 21678 bp, 21 predicted proteins | sample Munlanlewell138R_FD_192505 | JGI IMG/M metagenome (GOLD analysis project Ga0265293, IMG submission 192505) | Leachate microbial communities from a municipal landfill in Southern Ontario, Canada - Leachate well 138R | ecosystem: Engineered > Solid waste > Landfill > Unclassified | place: Canada... | reverse complement strand
AGCACGCGCACAGTTTCGCGTGGCGCACCGGGCGTTTCTAACGGCCTACCGCTCGGCCTCTCGTCGTTATTTGCAGGGACACTGGCTGGTGGCGTTTCCCGCGGGGTCATTGCGACCTCCGGTGTTGCGGCCCGTTGCCGACATCGCGGCCTAACGCACTCACAACGGCCACAACGGCAACTCGGTCATGCGCTTTTACAGCGGATTTCTTGCCCGAAAGGCCCCGGTGTATCCGCAGCGCCATTGCGACGCTTCCAGCGCAGACAATTGCGCACACCGCACCTGTTTTTCGCTCGTTTGTTTCCCCTGTTTCACCGCCAACCTCGTCCATTTTTACGGCATTTTCAACGCACAGTTAGCCCGGCATAAAATCACTTCCATGAGAAGGCACATCAGCGTCAACTGAAAACGGCGGTTCATTTTGTTTGCCGTTCACGGCATTTTTGTTCTTCGCAGTTATGTGTTCATCGTCCTTATGCTCCTGCGGCACCGGTTAAAAACTTCATCCAGAAACCGTCCTTTTTCAGGGTCTTCAGAGTCATTACCTCAGCGTTTCTTGCGGCGTTGCAGCAGGTCGACCCCATCTGTCCCGTGAGGCGTTACGGCGCTGCGGGGAGCTGCCAGTCTTGTGTGAAGAAACCAGTTTCGATTTCCGGACGACCGCCCAACACCATGAAGGCTTTCTTTTGCACGGTTTGGGCGTTGTACACGATGTAGTCCGCCAGGTAGATGGGCAGGTTGATGCTGTCGAGCACTGCCTTGGGCGTGGCGCCCGCCACCACCACGAGGTAGCGATTGGGCATCAGCGGGTTGGGACAAATAAAACGTGCGCCCACGTGTTGCCCCGCCACTTTTTTGCCCCGCATGCGGATCTCGTTGTTCCCCACTTGAATGGGCAACTTCTCGCCGATGCCCTTGAGCACCGCGTTGTTGGCCGCATTGCCGTAAAGAACGAGGACGCGGTTGGCGATGAGATCCCACGACAGGTCCTTGTCGGCGATGACCGGGAAGCGGATGTCGGTGTAATCTTGCGCCATGACCCACCCCCGAGCGCCGCGGTACGCCGCCTTCATGAGGTCGTCGGTTTCGTCTGGCGCCAGCGTGCCGTAGACATGCACCTGGGCCTCGTACTGCGCGTCGTGCAGCGGCCCCGATAGGCGCGAGACTTTGACCGTGCCCGGCGTGGGCAACACGTTGTCCCATTGCCGCCACAGAGGCGCTGGGCGCAAGGGCGTCGCAGCGCCCGGCACCAGCGGCGCAAACGTAGGGACAAAGCGGCTGTTGAACACCACCGACGCGCTTTGGGGCATGTCGCCTTCGTACACCAACTGCTCGTCGACGTAGATGCGCATGGGGGACTGAATGGGACACGTGTCGAGGTGCACAGTGAAGCGCGCCACATTGCTGGTGGCAATGCGCAGCGTGTGGGGATCGACGCGCTGGCCATCCAAGTGCGCGGTGTCGACGTGGGAGACCCGCTCGTCGACCTGGAGCCAAAACTGGCGCTGCGCGCGATCCGACGCCGTGACGAGCCGCACGCGCTCGGGCGCCTCTTTGCGCACATGGGTGCGGATGTACTTGTCGATTTTGAGGTCGCGCCACAGCACCGACATAATGTCGTGACCGCGCCCAGCCATCTCGCTGTAGGCGTGCCGGATGTCCAGGGCCTTGAGGCGGTCGGCGAGATCGCGGGCCTGTTGCACTTTAAAACCGGAGTCGCGCACGCCGTGAAAAAACGCCAGGTGCGTGTTGTGCGCATTTTCGGCCCAGGTGATGGCGGATTCGTTGCGCAAAATAACGCGCTCCTCCGGGCGGTGGCGAGCGGTGGCCTCGTGGTGCGTCAGCCAGTTGGTCACCCCGGCCATGGGCAGGACGCTGGCGAACTTCCAGGCGTGCTTGAGGCCGACGGTGTAGGCGCCGATGCCCCCGTTGGAGAGTCCCGTCAAGTGAATGCGCGAGGGGTCGATGTTGTAGTTGGCCGCCACGTCTTCCATCACGTCGAAGACGTCTTGCTCGCCCGAAAAGCGCCACCGGATCTGACCCAGGCCGTCGGGGGAAACGACGATGTACTTGGGATGAGCGCGCGCAGCAAAGGGCTTGCGAAAGCTCGCCCAGTAGTCTTGGGTGGCGATGTTGTTGCCGAGGTTGAGGGCCAGCCAAACATTGTGGTTGGAGGAGCCGCCGTGCAGGCTGACCACCAGCGGGATGGGGGTCTGGGGGTCGTAATCGTCGGGCACATAAATGGAATACAGCAGGGGGCGCACCGAGAAGCGGCTGTTGTAACCGCGCCAAAAAAACCGGCGGCGCTGCGACAGGACATCTTCGTGGCGCTCGGCGGCGCTGAGCACTTCATCGACGGTGGCAGCCGTTCGCTTCACGTAGTCGGCGTCGCGGGAAAACACGTGTTTGGCGTCGGCGAGGTAGGCCTCCAAGGTGGTGAGCGTGCCGTAGGACACCGCGGTGTTTCGCCCCTGGCGCACCTCTTCGAGCACCGCCAACCGACGCGCTTCCAACGCATCAATGGCCGTAGCCGAGGTCGCAAAGAGTTGCGCGGCGATGCCGGACAACAACAGCGCGGATGTCATGAACAGCGGCCATATCCACCGACGTGTTTCTTTCACTTTACCCTCCCCATATTTCCTTCCCGAACCTCCCCACATCACCCAGTGTGCGCATCACCAGAGTGCGCGTCACCCATAGCCGCGCTTGTGGACAATTCTTTCGAGCACCCAATCGGTGTCGGCCGAACCTTGAGCGGCGCCGCAGTAAGCGCACGAGATGTCGTCGTTTTCTTCTAGCGGAGCATAACACGAGTGGCAACGCGCGTAGGACAGCCCGGTGGTGTCTTGCAGACCGGCGCGCCGCAGAAACTGAAAAACACTGTGCCTGCGAATTGCCTTGCCCTCGGGCGTGGGGCGACTGCGCCACTTAATGCCGACAGAAAAGCGATCGCTGCGGCCATCGGTGGTGACGGAGAGCAGATCGACGGCCGACACCATCGTGCGGAAATGCGGTCCGTAATCGACGCTCCGCATCTGCGCCTCGACAAAGGCCGGGGTGGCGCACTTGCGCAGGGCTTCCCGGCGGCGAAACATCGCGGCTTCGCGCCAGCGCCAAAAGACATAACTGGCGCGATCCTCGGCCACCTGGCGGTTGAAAGAGGGATCGCGTTGCAGCATGACGCTGAGTCCCGGCACATCCTTTTTGGGCGCAAAGCGCCAGTCGACTTCCTGCGTAATTTCGGCCAGCACCCAATCGTAGTCGCCGGAATTCACCAGGGCCTGGCAATGGGTGCAGCGCGTGGTCTGGGCGTCTTCGAGGGGCGCACGGCAATTGGGACAGCGCCCGTGTCGCACGCCGCCTTCAACCACCGTGGGCACACCGCGCCGCCGGACAAAGGACCAGACCTCGGTGTAGGACTCTTTTGGGGCCAGCCGCACGCGCTCCTGGGCCTCTTCCTCGGGAAGCGAAAACGGCACCATGATGTCGCGGGCGCTCGCAACGAAACAGACGTGAATGATGTCGTAATCCCCCTCCTGCTCAACGCTGTACACTTGGGCCTGCTCCACGGTGTGATCTCGCATCATGTTGCGCATGTTTTGCGACTTCAGGATCTGCAAGTGAAACTGGTATTTGCGAAACATGCCGTCGCTCAGCGCATTGCGCACCGCCCCCATGTCGTACGCTGTCCACGCGTCTTGCACCCGGTGTTCGAGTGCGGTGACATCTGTAAGAAAGTCGGCTTCAGAAAACGAGGGATCGCGGGTGATTAGCGCGCGAAGTTCGTTGCGCGCTTGAAACCGAGCGTAACGGTCCTGCGTTGCGTTGGAGACAGAAGAGAACGGTCCCTTTCCGAACCGCTCCGCAATGAGGACGCCGCCAAAAAAGAAATACAGAACGCTCACCAATATAAAAATTTCTTGCTCGGTTGTGAGCCCCTCGCCTCCGCTGCCGGAATAACCGCTGCCACCGCCGCCGCCACCGCCGCCGCCGCCACCGCCGCCACCACCGCCACCGCCGCCACCGCCGTCACCGGCGCGGGCCTGCACATCGACCGCAGGCAGCATCAGGGCGGACAGCACAAACCCCGCCGCCAGCACCTTGAAACACCAACGGACAACAAACGATGAAAACCGAATCGAAAACAAATGTCGCCGCATGCGCTTGCTCCAAAAATGAGTGTGTATGAGGATCTATTGTTACTCGATTTAATCGCGAAAATCTAATCTTGGCTTTGGCAAAAAGGAAACACCAAGCTCAGCCTCATACGCGCGCGCTGCTACCGCTGCGGGCGGTCTTGGTCATGGCGTACATCGTGTTTTTGGCGTCGGCCTGCGAGATGCCCAAGCTGGTCGCGACGTCGAGCAGGAGCTTCTCTTCGCGGCCGTCGATTTTGCCGTCGATGAGCGCCGCCGAGACCAGCCCGTTGAAAAACGCCTGGGGTGCCGCGGGGCGCATCATCTCCACCTCCAGCGGATCGATTTGCCCCGTTAAGATGGGCTCCACGGCCTCGAAGGGCACGTCCCAACGCCGGGCGGCGGTTTTGAGCAGGCGGCGTTCCTGGCGCGTGACCACCCCGTCGGCCATTACGACTGCGGCCATGCGCATCAAGAGGAGCAGGCGTTCGCGGCGGTTGCCCATGTCCGGCGTGGCCCACTCGGGGATAGATTCATCGGATGCGTCCTCGGGGTCGTCGTCGTCGTCGGCACCGGTGTATCCCGCGGCAGATGACTGGCCGAAGGCCGTTCGCGCGGCTTCTTTGGCACGCGACACGCGCTTGGCCAGACCGTTGAGAGAGAGGGTTTCTTCGAGCACCCAGTCGGTGTCGGCGGAGCCCAAAGCGGCGCCGCAGTATTCGCAAGTGGTGGCGTCATTTTCGGGCAAGGGACCGTGGCACGAAGGGCACCGCGCGTGGGAGAAGCCCGTCTTTCCGGCCACCCCCATGCGCCGCGAGAGGACCAAGACCGTGGTGGCGGGGATGGGAATGGCCCTGGGGCTCCGGGCGCTGCTCCACAGCACCTTGATGTAAATGCGTTCGAAGGTGTCATCATTGATAACGGCCACTAGATCGACGGCGCCCACCGCCGTGCGGTAGTGGCGCACCGCGCCAAGAGGCTCGCGCGATACGCTCTCGACAAATGCCGGGGTGGCGCACTGCGCGAGGGGGGCTCTGGAGCGACGCACCAAGGCCTCCATCCAGCGCCAAAAAACATAGCCCGCGCGGTCCTCGGCCACCTGGCGGTTGAAGGTGGGGTCGCGCTCCATGATGTCCTTCAAGCCCGACACGCTCCCGGTGGAGCCGGGGCGCCACTCGATGGGCTGCGTAATTTCGGCCAGCACCCAGTCGTAGTCGCCGGAGTTCACCAGGGCCTGGCAATGGGTGCAGCGGGCGGTTTGGGCGTTCTCGAGGGGGGCGCCGCAGTTGGGACAGCGCCCTTCGAGTGCCCCGCCAGTCGCCAGGGTGCGGGCACCGGGACGCCGCAAGAACGACCAGATCTCGGTGTAGCGCTCGCGCTTGGCCTTGGCGGCGCGCTGCTTGGCCTCGGCATCGCTGGTGGCCACGGTCACCTGGACATCGCGAGAGCTCGCCTCGATGGCCACGTGGATGGTGTCGAAAAACGCGTCGTGCTCCACCGTGTGAATTTGGCATTTGTGTATTTGGTGATCGGCCATCATGTTGCGCGTGTTTTGCAGGCGCATGATGCCAAGCTGCGATTCGAAGCGCCGAAACAGCCCGTCGCTCAACGAGCTGCGCACGACCTCCATAGAGCCCGACACCCAAGCCGCCTGCACCTGGTGTTCGAGCTTTTGGATGCGGGCGATGAAGTCGGCCTCGGAAAAGGCGGGGTCGCGCTCCAGAAGGGCGGGCAGCGCGGTGCGATCCGGCGCGGGGATTTGCTCGATCTTTTTGATGGCTTGTTTCGTGGTGTTGTCGGGATTGAGCTTGTTATAAACGATGGCAGCGACAATCAGACCCACCAAGAGCGGGACGCCGATGACCGGGTATTTGAAGGCCAACATAAGCAGCAACAGGATAATCTCGCCGCCCCCATCGCCGCCGCCACCACCACCGCCACCGCCAGAATACCCACCGCCGCCGCCACCGCCGCCGCCGGAATAGCTCTCGCCACCACCGGCGCGGGCAAAGGCCTCCAGGGCCAAAATCATGATGCTGAGCACCACCCACGCAGCGCTGAACCATTGGGCGCGACGCGACGCAGGCACGTATTTAACAAATAGGGAAATGAGGTGTTTTCGCATCTGGGGCTCCATTATTTGAATGCGCGACAATCACTATCATTGAGATAAAGCATTCATACACGACAACCGCGAACGATTCCAACTGTCCCTGACTTTTCACGATGCCTGACGCAGCATTGGGAAGCGCTTGAACCAAAGCTAGCGGTGTGCTTAAATGCGCTCAAGACAAACACAATTCGTCACCAAAAGGAGCGGGCGAATGACCAAAGCGGACATTATTGAGCGCGTTTACGAAACCGTGGGCGGCTTCTCCAAAAAAGAAGCTGCCGAAATCGTCGAGACCGTTTTTCAAATCATGAAGCAGTCCCTCACCACCAACCGAAAAATCAAAATCTCCGGTTTCGGCAATTTCGTGGTGCGCGAAAAGAAAGAGCGCATGGGACGCAATCCCCACACCAACCAACCCATCGTCATCGGCGCGCGCCATGTGCTGAACTTCAAGCCCAGCCAGGTGCTCAAAAACGCCCTCAACGCCGAGGACGGCAACTGAAACGCGCAGACACCACTGCGGCACACCGGCATCAAAACATCTCCGGAGCGACTGCATGAACACCGTTCGCCCCATCCTACCCAACAAACTCTACTTCAAAATCGGCGAAGTCAGCACCTTGATCGGCGTCAAGCCCCACGTGCTGCGCTACTGGGAGGCGGAGTTCCCGCGCTACATCCGCCCGGAGAAATCAAAGACCAACCAGCGCCTGTACCGGCGCAAAGACGTCGAAAACATCTTCGCCATCCGCCACCTGCTGTACCACCTGAAGTACACCATCGACGGAGCCCGCCAATACCTCGACGATGAAGGCGCCGCCGCGGCCATGCCCCCCGAACCCTCCCAGGCCCACCTGGACGCCGCCGCTGAAGAGGCCCGCGCCGCCCTGCGCAAAGAGCTGGCGAGCAGCCGCCAAAAGACCCGCGCGCAATACGAAAAAAAACTGCTCGAGATCAAAAGCGATTTAATGATTCACATCCGCGCCCTCGAAAAAGAATTCAAGTGACGCGCCGAAATGCGCCTGTCACGGCGAGGGGGTGAGCACCGCCTCGTCATCCTCGGCCACTTCTAGGGCTTCGGCGGCCTGCAGCCACGCTTCTTCGGCCGCTTCGATGAGCTCGTACAACTCGCGCTGACGCCGGAAGAGCACCGCCAACGCATCGGGACACCCCGTATACACCGCCGCGTCGGAGAGCTGCGTCTCGATGGTCTCGCGCTCGGACACCAGCGCCTCCAGGGCCAACTCAGCCTCTTGCGCGGCCTTTCGGAGCGGCGCTAGTCTCGCCCGCATGCGCACGGCGTCCTTGCGAACCTCCTTGCGGCTGCTGCGCACATCCCCGCGCTCTGCGGCGTTGTCGGCATCGCCCTCGTCGCGACGCGCCCGCAGGCTGCGCTCCTTGAGGGTCTGCGCGCGGTAGTCGTCGAGATCGCCCGCGTAGGCCGCGCAGGTGCCATCGGCCACGCGCCACAATTGCTCGCAGGTGGCCTCGATGAGCGTCCGGTCGTGGGAGATGAGCACGATGGCGCCCTCGAAGTCGTTGAGTCCTTCGATCAACGCGGCGCGCGCGTCCATGTCGAGGTGGTTGGTGGGCTCGTCGAGGATCAGCAAGTTGGGGCGCTCGGCGCTGAGCAAGGCCAGCGAGAGGCGCGTCTTTTCGCCGCCGGAGAGCTGTGCAATGGCGACCTCGGCGCGCTCTTGTGCGAAGCCAAAGCGACCCAGCCAGGCGCGCACTTTGTCCTGGGGGGCATCGGGCATCACCTGCTGCATCTGCGCCTTGGCCGACAGTTCCATGTCGAGCTTTTCGAGGTGGTCCTGGGCGAAGTACCCCACGCGCAGTTTCCCGGCGGGCACCAGGCGTCCGGCGTGCAAGGGCAGCGCGGCGATCAACAGGCGGGCCAGGGTGGTCTTGCCGTTGCCGTTGGCCCCCAGCAGCGCGACGCGATCCTCGGGATAGAGGCTCAGGTTGAGGTCGCGCAGGATCACGCGGTCGCCGTAAGCCGCCGCCGCATCGTAAAGGGTGAGCAGGGGCGACGGCCGGTGTTCCGGCGACGGGAAGTTGAAGCGGACCGCATGCGCGGTGTTTTCCAGCTCGATGACCGGCAGGCGCGCCAGGGCTTTGAGGCGGCTCTGGGCCTGCTTGGCCTTGGTGGCTTTGGCGCGAAAGCGATCGACGAACTGCTGCAGGTGACGCCGGTGGGCCTCTTGTTTTTGCAGGGCAGCCTGGGCCGTGGCCTGGGCCTGGGTGCGATAGCGCAGGAAGTCGTCGAACTGCCCGGAGAACATCGTCAAGCGGCCGTCGTTGACGTGCAGGATGCCCCCCGCCACTTGGTTGAGCAGGTCGGGATCGTGGCTCACCAGGAGCAGCGTGTTTTCGTATTGCTGCAGGTACGAGGCGAGCCACGTGATGGACTCGAGGTCGAGGTGGTTGGTGGGCTCGTCGAGGAGCAGGAGATCCGGGGCGCTGAACAGAGCCCGCGCCAAGGCCACCCGCATGCGCCACCCGCCCGAGAAGGCGTCGAGGGGCTGTTGCTGCTCTGCCTGCGAAAAGCCCAGGCCCGCCAAAATCACCGCGGCCCGCGCCGGAGCGCTGTAGGCATCGATTTCGACCAGCCGCGTGTGGAGGCGCGCGATCTCGTTGGGATCGGTTTCGGTGTCGGCCGCCGCCAGACACGCGGTGCGTTCGGCGTCGGCTTCGAGCACGTACGCCAGGGGGCTCAACGCGCCGCTGGGGACATCTTGGGAGATGGCGTCCACCCGGCAGCGCTGAGCGACGTCGATGCGCCCGCCATCCAAAGAGAGCTGCCCCGAGATGAGGCGAAACAGCGTGGTCTTGCCCGAACCGTTGTGGCCGACGACGCCGATCTTTTGCCCCCGGGCCACCTTGGCCGATGCGTTGTCGAACAGGGTGCGCGTTCCCAGGCGGCAGGTGATGTTGACGATCGTCAGCATCGAGAGAGACTAGGGTTGGCCTTTGTGCAGGTCGCGGTGGACCGCGGAGACGCGAAAGCCCCGGTCGCGGTAATGGGCGGCCAGGCGTTCGACAAAGGTGACCGAGCGGTGGCGCCCACCGGTACAGCCAAAGGCCACGGTGACGTTGAGCTTACCCACCTGCGCAAAGGGCGCCTTGGTCATGTCGAGCAACTCGCAGACCATGTCCGTGAGGCGCGTGGCTTCGGCGTGGGCCATGACGAATTGCTGTACCGGTTCGTCTTGTCCCGATTGGGGGCGCAGGGCGGGATCGTAAAAAGGGTTGGGCAAGAAGCGGACGTCGAAGACATAGTCGGCGTCTTGCGGCATGCCGTACTTGAAGCCAAAGCTGATGAATCGGAAGTGCGTGGCCAATTGCTTGCCAGCCCCGGTGGCCAGGGCGATGACCTCTTGGCGAAAGGCATCGGGGCGTAGGTGGGCGGTATCGACAATGGCCGAGGCCATGCCCCGCACAGGTGCCAGCCGACGGCGGTCTTCTTCGATGGCCTGCTCCAGCGAGAACTCCGGTTCCAGCGGATGGGCGCGGCGCACCTCGTTGAAGCGGTTCACCAGGACGTCGGCGGCGCAGTCCAAGTAAAGGATGAACGGGGAGACGCCCGCCTCACGCAGGGCCGCCACGGCGTTTTGAAACTCGTCGAACAAGGCGCCGGAGCGGATATCCGAAGCGATGGCGACGCCGCGGCGCACGTCGTGACTCTGGCGCACCAGGGACAGAAACTGCGGGATCAATCCCGGCGGCAGGTTGTCGATACAATAGTAGCCCAAGTCCTCGAAGGCGCGCATGGCCGTGGATTTTCCGGCGCCGGAGAGCCCCGTGATGATCACCAGTTGATCGGCGGTGTCGCGGGCGTCTTGCGGCGCGGCATCAGAAATCGAAGTCATCGAGGGTTCCCGAGTTCAGCACATGCTGCAGGTTGTGCGCGTCGTCCAGGGCGCGGCGGGTGTCGAAGGCGCAACACACGGTGTCGAAGCCCTCTCCCGCGGCGGCGATGCGATCGAGTTCGTAGGCGCCCATGCGCGCGCCCATCACGGAAAACGGACCGAAGCGAAAATAGGCCACGTCGCCCGGCATCGGGTCGTCGCGCAGGGGATCCACCGCCAGGACGAGGCCGAGCTGCGCGGACAACGCCTGGGCCTGGGCCATGTCCCAGGGGCCGTGGGGCTCCCAGACGACGGGCACGGGCCAGGGCCGCATCGCGTCGAAGAAGCCTTGTATGCGGTCGATAAAGAACGAAGAAGGGGTAATGGACGGCGGCGTGATCAAGACGATGGCCGCGGCGTTCAGCTCGGTGGCGAAGTCGATTTGCCGCTGCCACAGGGAGCGCATTTCATCGGAGAGTTGAAAGGCCCCGTAGGCGCTGGGATCACCTTTGAGCGTGGTTTGTTGTGGCGCCGTCTCCGCAAAGAACTGCGACGCCTGCACCGAAAGGCGCACGCCATCGGGGATGTCGGCGGCCATGCGTCGCGCTGCCCGGGTGCTGGGCGGGATGTGGCGCGCGTCGGTGAGTTCGACCAGGGTAACGCGCTCGAGCACTTTGTTTCGTTGAATGGGAAAGCCAACGGTGCCCACGAGGTATTCGGTCATCTTACGAAAATCCTATCCCGGCTACGCGAGTGCCGCAGCGCTTGCAGCCGCCATTTTCGGTGTGGATGGCGCGAATGCGGTATTGCATTCGGTCGACGATCACGGCACCGCATCCCGAGCACAGCGTGCGTTCGCCGTCATCGCCGGGAATGTTTCCGGTGTACACGTGGTGCAGCCCAGCGGCAAGACCGATTTGGCGCGCGCGATGCAAGGACTGCACCGATGTGCGCGGCAAGTGCTGCCAGCGCCAGTCCGGGTGAAACGCCGACACATGCCAGGGAATGGCGCGGTCAATCCCGGCGATGAAGGCCGCCATTTGCGTCACCTCTTCGGCGGTGTCGTTGAAGTCGGGGACGAGCAGCGTCGTGACTTCGATCCACACGCCGGCCTGGTGCAACTCCCCGATGGTGTCGAGGGTGGCGCTGAGCGTGCCGCCCAACACCGATCGGTATTGGCGCGCCGAAAAGGTTTTTAAGTCGACGTTGGCCGCCGCAATGGCGCCAGCGAGATCGGCCCGGGGTTGGGCGTTGACCTGGCCGTTGGTCACCAGGACCAGGGGCAGCTCGTCCCGGGATTTGGCGCGCGCCACTTCGAGGATGTACGCGAGCTGGAGCAAGGGCTCCGAGTACGTGAACGAAATAGAGTGGGCACCCCGACGCCGCGCCTGTTGCAACAAGAGGGCCGGCGGGACAAAGGCGTTTTTCTCCGGGCGCCAGTCGCCTTCACGCGGGCGTTGCGAGAGCAGGTGATTTTGGCAAAAGGGGCAATCGAGATTGCAGCCATCAGCGGCCACGGAAAGGGTCTGGGAGCCCGGCCAAAAATGGAAGAGGGGCTTTTTCTCGATGGGGTCCAGGGCGGTGACCGAGAGGCGTCCGAGGTTCAGCGCGTGCCACTGTCCCTGGCGATTGATGCGCGTACCGCAGTCACCGCGCTCACCAGGCTGGCGCACGCACCGGCGTGGACACAGCGTGCACGCGATTTTTCCGTCGTCCCGCACAACAAAGTATGGGCACGACAGCTCTGGTGTTGTGCCATTGGCTCCGCTCATCACAAAAGGCTCCTTCCCATCAACCGGGTGGCGCCGCGTCACTGTCCAGGTGCTGTTGCAACAACGCCCGGTCTTGGCGCGGCAGATTGCTGAGCCGCACCGACATGCGCAAGGCGGTGGGCGACAGGCGCTCCTGCCCCACCACCTTACCATGCAAAACGAGGGTCTTCTCGGCCAACGCGAGCTGCATGGAGACCCGCGCGCCCGGCGGACGCGGTTGCGCCACGAGAACATCCAAGCGCATGCCTTCCAACGCCAGCACTTCGTCGATGGCCAGCGGCTGTGTCAGCGCGTTGTGGGTCATCGGGATTTCCTTTCGCGCACAACGGCGCGCATCTCGCGGCGCTGCTGAGTTTCGAGGATGGCCTGTCGGTTGTCGTGCTGCTTCCGACCCCGGGCCAGGGCCAGGGTCACCTTGACCCAACTGCCCGCGAAGTGCATCTCCAACGGGATCAGCGTGAAGCCGCGCTCTTTCATTTTTACGGCCAGGCGCGTGAGCTCGTTGCGCGACAAGAGCAGTTTTCGATCGCGCTTGGGCTCGTGGTTGAAGCGGGCGGCCTTGTCGTATGGGGTGATGTTGAGGCCGATCAAAAAGAGCTCGTCGCCGATGAACCGGGCGAAGGCGTCGGTCAGGTCGGCCTTGCCCTGGCGCAGTGATTTCACCTCGGTGCCCACGAGCACCACCCCGGCTTCGTAGGTGTCGCCCAGCTCGTATTCGTGCCGCGCCCTGCGATTGACGCAGATATAAGCGGCCTTGGCCTTGTTTTTTTTGCGTTGGTTCATGGCGCCTTGTGCCCCGCCTTTCGACGCGTGTATCTAACGCGTTTGCCGGCGACATTCAACTGCCTGCGCCCCCACAAACCCATGACGCGCGCAAAGATGTCGCCCCCAGACAAGCGCCGGGCGCAAAAAGCGGTGATGTAGAGATGGTGGTTAGAGGTTGACGTCGGGCGGGGGGGTCGGCATGGGGCGGCTGCCCAGCTCTTTGTCGAGCATCAGCAGGGCGCCCTTGGCTTCGCAAGCGAGCTTCAACTGGTCGATAATCGCGCCGGCCGAAGCCTCTTCCTCGACCTGTTCAGCGACAAACCAACCCAGCATTTGCACCGCGGCGTGGTCGCTCAGCTTAATGGCCAGGTCCATCATTTTGTTGATGCGATCGGTGACGTACTCTTCGTGGGCCAAGGTGGCTTCCACCGCCTCCAGCGTGGAGTTCCATTCTTGTGGCGGGCCCTCGATGGCCGTCAGGAGCACGCGCCCACCGCGGTCGACGAGGTGCTCCGAAAACCGGGCGGCGTGGTACATCTCCTCGATGGCTTGCAAGCGCATCCAGTGGGCAAAGCCCGGTAGGCCTTCGTTTTCGAACCACGTGGACATGCTCATGTACAAATACGCCGAGTAAATTTCGGCATTGATTTGTGCATTGATGCTGTCTTGAATTTCTTGTTTCACCATGGGGCTCCTCCTTGCGTTGTGTTAGCGCGCAAATCGCTTTGCCAGCGCCTTGGTTTCAATCGCGAACGAAATCGGCAAACCCCGGCAAGCGCGCCAAGAGTGCGTCGAGTTCGTCGATGCTCGTCTTGTGTTCAATGGCCGAGCTGATGAGCGCCGCGTCCGCTGTGTTGCCGTACAACACCGCGCCGACGATACGCCGATCGCGCATCACCAGGTAGCAGTACTGCTGCACGGTTCCGGTTTCGAAGGTGCGAAACGAGCCGTCTGTCGGAGCGATATTGCCGATGCTGTAGACATCGACGTCGAGCACCTTGAGCTGGTTGAACGGCGCCATGGCGGTAAAACGCGCCTCGCCGCCGGCGGCGTTGGTCCCCGCCACAAAGCCCTGCGAGAAGGCCGCTGGCCACAGACCGTACATCCGACCGCGGTGCTCCGCCACGTCTCCGGCCGCATAAATGTGCGGGGCCGAGGTGCGCATCATGTCGTCCACGACGATGCCCTGGGCGGTTTCAATGCCCGCCTGCCTAGCCAAGTGCGTGTTGGCGCGCACACCGGTGGACACGATGACCAGCTCTGCATCCAGATGCGCTCCATTTGTCAACGCGACGCCTGTCACTCGGTCGCCTCCTTCGATCTCTTTGGCCGATACGCCCGTCATCACTTCAATGCGTCTGGTTTGCAAAAAGTCAACGAGGTGGTGCGCCGCGGTTTGATTCAATTGGCGCATCATGGCCCAAGGACCGCTCTCCAGCACCGTTACGCTGGACACTTTGTCGGTCAGGGCACCGGCGGCTTCCAGCCCCAGCACGCCGCATCCCACGATGACGACGCGGGTCTCGGGCGTCACCTGGGCGTGGATGGCGTGCACGTCGGCCAGGGTGCGCACCGTAAAGACCCCCGCCTTGTTCGCCCCGGAGATGGGCGGCACAAAGGGATGAGAGCCCGTGGCCAAGACGAGGTCGTCCCAGTCCAGCACCGCGCCGCTCTTCAGCGTCAGGCGCCGCGCGCGCGGGTCGATGCTCGTCACGGTGTCGGTGATGCGCTGGATGTCGTGTGCCGCAAACCACGCTTCGTCTTTCATGGTGAGGGCGGCCTCGGTGACCTGCCCGGCCAGGAGGCGCGTGAGGTTTAAGCGGTAGTAGGGCCAAGGGGCTTCGTTGCCCACCAGGGTCAGCTTCACGTGATCGCCGCCGTGGACCAGCACCTGCTCTGCCGCCGTGATGCCCGCCACGCCCTCGCCGACAATCACCACGTGTTTGCGTGGAGCCGTCGCCGCTCCGATCTCTTTTGCGTCATCCCGCTCAAAGAGATCGCTGTCCGCGCTGCACACCGGGCAGCGGTCTGGGGGCGCGTCGCCGTCATCTACATAGTGGCAAATTACGCAGCGCCAACCGCTCTTGGCGGCAGTCCTTTTCGGCGCCCGGGTCGCCGTGACCTCCAGTGGCGAGAAGGCGTCGGCATCAACACCGCAAATGGGACAGGTATCTGGCGGGGCATCACCCCGGTGAACATAACCGCATACATCGCACTTCCACATCTTTTGCGACACCATGTTGTCTCCTTACAGTCGGCAAAACAGCATTGAGGGATACAGTGTTGGGGTGGACTTGCGCGCCTTGGGTTCGTGGGCCTTTGGCGCTCGCGCCTCAGTTTTCTTTCAGGACGTGTTCGTCGTACTCGATCTCGAAACGCAGTTTGTGCTTGGCCTCTTCGATGGCAAGTTTGTCGAAGAGTTGTTTGATCTCCACCGTCGTGGCGCGAGCAGCGAGCTCGGTGTAGAGCATGAAAGCGTGCTTTTCTTGGCGCATGGCGAAGAGCAGCAAGTCGCCATAAGAGCTGGAGGCGTCGACCTCGGCGACCCCCGTGTGAAAGTCGACGATTTTTAGGTCTTGCACCGGCTCCGCGGTGAGGTTGGTGATGTGCCCGGCTTTCACATCTTTGAGGATGCGCTCGTGCTCGCGCTCTTCATCGGCAAATTCCAGCAGCGCTTTGCGAATGGCGGGGCGGTCGGATTTCTCCGCCAGATCGGTGTAGAGCTGCACCGCAGCCTGTTCGAGCGAGATGGCGTAGTCCAAAATTTCTTCCATAGAATTCAATTGCATTGCAGAACCTCCCTGAAGCGGCATGCCATCGGCATGTATTGTGTTTTTTATCTAAATCACGAAAATCAACACACGCAAACGATTTTCATGCACACAACACCGTAAAGGGAAAAAGGCGCCGCTACGATGACCCCCGATGTGGCACAACTCAAACAACACCTACTGCACAGCGCGCATCTCTTGCTCTGCACCCACCGCGCTCCCGACGGCGACGGCATCGGCACCATGCTCGGGCTCTGGCACGTGTTGCAGCAACAACAGCGCGCCGCCACCATGTGGTCTCCCGAGGGCGTACCCGCGCACCTGCGCTTCTTGCCCGGCACCGAGCGCGTCTGCACCCAACTCCCTGCGGGCCAGCGCTTCGACGCGGCCATTGTTATCGACACCAGCGACGACGCCCTGCTCCCCGAGGGCTTTGCCGACGCCCCCATCGATGGCCCCCTGGTCTTTATCGACCACCACATGCATCACCGCTCGTCCCGCGACGCCCTGTTCGTCCGGCGCCCAGCGCCCGCAGCCGGCGAGTTAATGGCCGACCTGCTGAGCGACATGCAATGGCCCCTCAACGCCGAGGCCGCCCGTTGCCTGTACACCGCCCTCGTGTCGGACACCGCCTCGTTTCGCTACGCCATTACCACACCACACACCCACCGCACCGCCGCTGCCCTCATCGCGGCCGGTGCCAGCCCAACGGAAACAGCGCGCCACCTCTACGAACGCATCCCCTTGGCCCGGGCCCGCCTCCTGGGCGTCCTGCTGCACACCCTCTCCGTGGACGAACCCTTGCGCTTCGCCTGGATGCACTGTCCCGCGGCAACGCTGCGCGAGCTCGGTTTGCCGAACAACGCCCTGGACGGCATGGTCAACGTGGCGCGCGCCCTGCGCGGCATCGACACCGCCGCCCTCTTCTCCGAAACGCCCGACGGCATACACGTCGAGATCCGCTCCAAAACAGACGGCAACCTCACCCAATGGCTCGGCGACTACGCCGCCAAAGGAACGCGCTTCGGCCTGCAGTTTACGCTCCCTCAACACACGCTGGCCTCTGCCACTGCATGGATTCGCGAGCGACTAGCGGCACACCAGAGGGCCGCCGTCGACGCAGCAGAAAAGCGCTGAACAAACACAAGAAGTCGTGGATAAAACCGTTGGGTGTGACGGGTTAAGCTGGCGTCAATCCGCGGATGGCGCGCGCCAAATCGCGTTGAAAGGCGTCGAACACATTGGCCACCGACAGCACCTGCGAGATGGCTCCCACGGCCTGGCTGGCGCTGAGCTCGCCGGCATCTAAGTCGCCTTCGAAGATGCCCTGCTTGGCGCGAAATTTACCGCGCAAGGCGCGCAGGGTCTCCGCGTCGGTCCCGGCAGCTTCGCGCGTGCGCATGTCGGTTACGTAGGCATTGCGCAGGGCGCGCACCGGTGTGTCGTCGCGCAAGAACTGTACGGCCTGGCCTTCCGGGGCATCGACGCAGGCCTGCTTGTACGCTGCGCTGGCCGAGGACTCTTGGGTCACGGCAAAACGCGTGCCCACTTGTACGCCCGCAGCGCCTAAGGCCAACGCCGCCGCCATCTGTCGGCCATCGACAACGCCGCCAGCCGCCACCACGGGAACGGACACCGCGTCGACCACCGACGGCCACAACACGAGGCTCGTCAAAGCGTCGCGACCGTTGTGTCCCCCGGCCTCAACGCCTTCGGCCACCACAACATCGCAACCGCAGGACGCCGCCTTTTGCGCGAGGCGAGCGCTGGGCACGACGTGCATCACGGTGATACCAGCGTCTTTTAAGCGCGCGGTGTACAGGGCGGGGTTTCCCGCAGCGGTGCACACCACCGGGACGCCCATGTCGATGCACGTGGCAATGTGGGTTTCGGCGTGTCGGTTCAGCAGCGGGATGTTGACGCCAAACGGCGCAGATGTGGCAGCGCGCATTTTCTCGATGTGCATGCGCAGGAGCTCTTCGGTCATGGAACCGGCCCCCAGCAGCCCCAGGCCGCCGCAGTTCGATACCGCCGACGCCAAACGCCAACCGGAGGCCCAGACCATGCCGCCCGACACGATGGGCGCGCGGATGCCAAGCCGCTCGGTCAACGCGGTGGTGGGAAAGGGCATGAAGATCAGGCGCCGTCGATGCTCACGCGGCCATTGGCTTCCATCCAGCCCTCGGGATCCTGCAGGTAAAAGATGGAGCTTTTGATGGATATATAGTGTTCGTTTTCAATGGAGGACAAAAACGTGAAGAACTTTTTTTCCTGGGGATTGGTGCAGAGTTCGGCCAGTTTTTTGTAAAACTCTGCGCCGCGGGCCTCGGTCTCCGCACCTTTTTGCAGAGCGGCGATGTCATCGTCGTCGTGTTCGGTGGACGACTCTTTCAGGCCCATGAGGAAGTTGATTTGGTCTTTGATATCGGTGCCGCGCACGTTGATGGGCACGTCGGTGGGCCAGCTACCGTCAGCGGTCAGTTTGGCGTGCAGGTCGCGGATGCGCTCCATGTGCTCTTTTTCGTCGTAGGCCAGCATCTCAAAGAGGCGTTTCGCAACATAGTTTTTCGAGCGCCGCGACTGTTCGAGGTAGTACTTCATTTCGGCGCGCTCATTGTTCAGCGCCATCTCGATCGATGACATTTTTTCCATGGGGACCCTCCTTGTGACGGATAGTTATTTCTGTCTTGTTCGTGACAATCCAGCCGAGAAAACTGCCATAAAAAAATCACAAAGTCAAAACAGACCGTCTGCTCGCACCCCCATCTTTCCGCATCAAAAAAAACGCATTTTCGTAATCGATTGACACTGCATCGGTGGGTTGGTAGCCCATGTTCAGCTGCACACGCGCAGCGCAACAATGGAGAAACCATGGATTTCAGAGGTGTTCACACAGCCATCATCACGCCGTTCAATTTGGACGGAAAGGTCGACGAACCCGTCTTGCGCCAACTCATCCAGCGCCAATTGGATGCTGGCGTGGCGGGCATTGTCCCTTGTGGCACAACCGGGGAAAGCCCCACGCTAAACTACGATGAACATGCGCGCGTTATCGACATCGCCATTGAAATGGCCAAGGGAAAGGCGCTGGTCATTGCTGGCACGGGTTCCAACGCCACCGACGAGGCCATTCAACTGTCGCGCCACGCGCAACAAGCCGGCGCCGATGCCGTGCTACAGGTCAACCCCTACTACAACAAGCCCACGCAGTTGGGATTATTTCGTCACTTTAAGGCCATTGCCGATGCCATCGACATACCGGTGGTGCTGTACAACATCCCCGGGCGCACCGGCGTCAATGTTGAAACACCCACGCTGGTCTCTTTGGCCCAAAGCTGCGCCAACATTGTGGCCGTCAAAGAGGCCTCGGGCGACCTCAACCAAATCAAAGACGTCATCGCCGCCACCCCACAGCCTGGTTTCGCAGTGCTCTCCGGAGATGACAGCCTCACCCTCGATCTCATCGAGGCGGGAGGGCACGGCATCATCTCTGTGACCTCCAATGTTCTGCCGAAGAAAATGGTCGAGATGGTGAAGCGCGCCCTCGCTGGCGACAAGGCGGGCTCGCGACAATTGCACAACGAAATGCACCCGCTGTTCCGCGATCTCTTTCTCGAGACAAACCCCATCCCCGTCAAAACCCTTATGTCCGAGATGGGGCTCTGCCGCGAAATCTTCCGCCTGCCGCTGTGCGAATTTTCCTCAAGCGACAAACGCCACCATCTTCTCGCCACCGCCAAAACCCTCGGCCTGCTCTAATCGCTTCGTATAAAATCACTCTGCACTCTGAGCCGAACTCAAACCACTCAGAGTGCAGTTCAAGTCTCTCTAAGCAGTTCAAGTCTCTCTAAGTGAGTTCCAAATGACTCTGAGAGACTTTCTATCAGGCTAACCTCACCCTCACCCGAGTAGCCTCACCACTCTGAGTGAATTCCAAACGACTCTGAGAGACACTCCAAAACACTCCAAATGACTCTGAGAGACTTCTATGTGGGCCTCAAAAGAAGCGCTAAAGGGCGAAAATGGGACGAGAAAATGGACCGAGTGCGCGTTTTGCGGGCGACGAAGATGAAAAAACGGCGAAAAGAAAACGCTAAAAAGCGCGTTGAAGAGACGCGAGATACACCCCCGCACGGGCACGGCCATGCGGTGCAAAAATTGACCTAAAATCGACGATGCCCGAAGCGACCAGACGCCTTACGCGACACCTTACGCGACCAATCGTTTTAATCGAACAGCGCCTTACGCGGCTCGCCGCTCGTTGGAGTCGGGAACCGCACTGCGGATGAGCGGTGGACGTATGCTTCCAAGCGGAAACGCCGTATAAAAATTCCCCTTTAAGTATCGGCGAGACGCCGCACCATACTCCTGACCAAACTGCTTCGCTTCCGCCTCGTACTTTTGATAGGCCGCTGCGCTAACCGTGTGGCAAAGCGGGCGAGGCGTATCGCACGTCAACTTGCGCGGCGCAGAAAACGGGTCGATGCGGGCACGAGCATTCTTGTCCATCGCCGAACGCCCTTCCTTGCGGCGTTGCGAGCGAAAACGAGACTCGCGCACGCAAACCTCAGCGATGATGCGAGAACGACGCTCGGACTCAGACAAATCCTCTGTCCCCGGAAGCGGCGTAAACACCAGCGTCTCCATCTTTTCGAACACGTCAACCGACACCTTGCTGCGCGCCCCGCCGGCGCGGTGCCAGGCTGCGCGGTCGATGTAACAAAACTCCGCGGCCTTCCCCTGCGCCAAGTACGGATAAGACGAAAAGCCCTCCCACTCCGCAACCCGCTCGCACAAGCCGTCTTTCGAAGGGTTGGTGATCGCGTAGTAAAAGCACTCGTGAACACTCTCGTTATCGAGGCAGTGAACCTCGCTCGCCGGCGCGCCAAACACCGCACCGCGACGCCCCCAGAGGCGATTGACGCCCTCGGCCACCAGCCGGTTAAAGAGCTGCCGAAAGCGCACGTAATACGTGACGGCGTCGGGGGTGTCGTCAATGGGCGCAATGCCGTAGTGCAGGTGGTTGACGTTGACTTCGAGCCAGTAGAGCTTGACGGGAAATAGCTTCTGGGCGCGCGCGGCACTGACGCCGATGAGTTCGCGAATGGCGGCTGTTGGTTTGAAGAAAAAGCGTCGCTCGCTGGTTCTTTGGGTGCACGAAGTGATGACGTCGTGTCGAATCCATCTGATGGCCATAATGTCCTCCTGTGTTTTTGTTGTTCAGGAGATACATCGGCCGCTGCGGCGAAAAGTTTCCTAAAAAATCACTCTCAGCGAATAAAAATCACTCTCAGTGAATAAAACGCTAATAAGTTTAAAGGTTTACAAAAACTAGGGCCGCTAAAAAACGACCTAAAAAACGACTCTGAGTGAGTTGAACTGAACTACGAGTCGATTTGCCTGCGCAAAAATTGCGCATGGCACCGTGGTCGCGAGATGCGGTGCGCAAAGTCTGCGCAAAAACCTGCGCAAAAAACACATGCGAAACGTGCAAAGCCCCAAATCGCGCTTAGCTTTTGGGCTGGCATGGTCTGTGCACAAAGCAGGGACATCCCCTTGCGCGGCGCCCCCTTGTAAAGCGCTGCCCAGCACAGAAAGGAAACCAACATGTACGCCAAACAAATCATCTCCAAACATATGCACTATGTCTTGTTGCTGGCCCTGGCCGCCGTATTTTTCATCGCCTGCGATGACGCCGCCAACACCAAGAGCCTCGGCGAGACGACGGTACAAAGCGCCGCTGCCATTGCCCACTCCAGCGCTGCAGTCGATCCAGCGCTTGCTACGGCCAGCGCTAAGGCTGACTGCGCCTGCGATACGGGCTGTGCGTGCGGCTGTGCGGACGGCACCCCGTGTAAGTGCGCGGACAACGCCAAATGCGGCTGCGCCGACGGGGCCAAGTGCGACTGTGCCGATGGTAACTGCAAGTGCGCCGACGGGGCCAAGTGCGACTGTGCCGATGGTAACTGCAAGTGCGCCGACGGGGCCAAGTGCGACTGTGCCGACGGTAACTGCAAGTGCGCCGATGGTAACTGCAAACGCGCGGATGGCGCCAAGTGCACCGGCTGCGCCAAGGCCGGAAAATGCGGACAGGCCAAACCCGGTGGCTGCGCTGGCCGACATGCCCACGCACATCCCTAAGCGCACCGCCGACGCGCCATGACCCGCCCCGCTCCCGCCCCCGCCCGCTCCAACCGATGGCTGCACACCTTGGGCCTCTTGGCCGCCGCCCTCACCCTGCTGCTGCTGCTGGTGGCCTTTAAATACCTA
>Ga0265293_10005306_pt1 | contig 21679 bp, 19 predicted proteins | sample Munlanlewell138R_FD_192505 | JGI IMG/M metagenome (GOLD analysis project Ga0265293, IMG submission 192505) | Leachate microbial communities from a municipal landfill in Southern Ontario, Canada - Leachate well 138R | ecosystem: Engineered > Solid waste > Landfill > Unclassified | place: Canada... | reverse complement strand
TTATACATGATGCAGCATAACAATTTCTATTTGAAAGTAGTGGGGGAGTGTGTGAATGATGAGTAGAATATATAGGAATTAGATTTATTAGTTCAATTGTATCATTCTAATTAGGTTGATTAGTTTATTGATGATGAGTAGATAAATAATGAGTAGACAGATCTTTTAGAATAGATAGAATAGGATCATTTTTAGTAAGAAATAAAACTTGACATGATACTTTAATTTATTTAAAATGGTATGATATAAAATAAAAAAAAGGAGTTATGTTTATGTATGATCAAGATGATTTTAAAATAAGAAGTGATTCGTCGTGGGGTTTACTTTCAGAATACATAGAAATAGTTTTTTAGAAATTTAGATTTATACAAATAATTATGTAGAAAAAGAGAGTTTAGAAATAGTTACTTTCTATTAGATCAACTATTGATGAAATGCTTTAGAATAATAGTGAATAGCTGCTTATATAGTTGGATCAGAAGTTCAAGAAGCTTGGTTTTTAATTTAAATAGAAAGAGTAGGTTTTATCGTGTTAGACGAAAACAAAACAAAGAATAAAAATATAAAAATAGTTAGTAAACTTAAACCACCTAAAGATAGTACTTTTAAATTACTTGATGCAATAGATGTTTAGATCTCTACATAGAATATATTATAGCATGATTTCTTTTTAGAAGCACCTTAGGATCTACAAGAAGCTATTTAGTATATAGATAAGAATTCTTTATATTTTAATGGTGTATAGTAGAATAGTGTATTAATAGGTAAATCTAATAATATATATGGTTCAGATATGAAATGGATATAGAATAATTTAAATATTGATGGAGGTATAAATACAACAGGAGATATTAATACTGATAATAATTTACATGTAACGGGTAATATTTATTAGTATTCAGATTTAAATTTAAAATAGAATATATAGAGTTTAAGTAATTGTTTATAGATAGTTAATAGATTAAATCCAGTTACTTATGATTTTAAGAAAAAGAATGATGATAATAATAATATAAAACAATATGGTTTAATAGCTCAGGAATTGGAGTAGGTTATACCTGATTTAGTTGTATAGGTTGACGGGATAAAGAGAGTTAATTATTCTAAACTTATACCTTTTCTAATTGGTGCTATTCAAGAATTGAGTAGGAGATTAAAGTAATATGGCATTATTACAAAAGAGTACGATAAATAGTTAGTTAAAGATTACTGGTAGTAATAACTCCTCATCTTTAATTATATCAAGTTCAGCTGCTAATAATAAACAATAGTTGGTTTTTGGTACAAGTAGTAAGTTTAGTATTTCATCTTTAGTTAATAGTAATGATTTAATTTTTAAACATAATGCTACTAATATATTAAATTTAGATAATACAGGTAAAATAAAGATTAATGATTCAGGATCCTTAGTTTCTAATACCATTAATACAGTAACAGAATATACGGGATCAGGTTTCTCTTTACATAAGAATGATAATAAATGGTTGATGTGTATTGATTAGTTATTAGTTCGTGGATCAATGAGGATATATGAATTATTAATTAATCAGATTAGAGCTACTAACGGTACTTTATTTGTATCGTCAACAGGTAAATCTGTTAGTGGATCATCTATAACTATAAATGCTACTTCAAGTATAGTATTTTAGGATAGTACGTTAATACCTTTTACGACTAATGATATAATAAGAGCACAAAGATTTGATTATAATGTAGGTAGTCAATCAACAGTATATTAGATTAATCTACAAGTATTAAGTGTTTCATCTAAAACTGTTTCAGCTAAAGTATTAAGTAATATAGGTTTTACTTTAAGTGATTATAATGGAGCTTAGTTCGTTAGGATAGGTAATACTACTAATGCTAATAGACAGGGTTATATAATGTTAAGTAGTTAGGATAACCCTTATATAGATATAGCTAATGGAGTTAATAGTGTTGCTTCTTTTGGTAGTAATAATACAAGGAAGGTTAGATTAGGATCATTAACAGGTGTATCAAGTAGTGTATTTGGTAATCTTGATGGATATGGTTTCTATACAGATAATGGATATTTATAGGGTGGTATTAATGCTACTAAAGGTAAAATAGCTGGTTGGAATATTAATCCTTTAACAGGTATATCTAAAGATTTAACTTCTATTACTACTACTACTAATTATTGGTTTAGTCGAGATACATATCCTAATCCTAATAATACTATTTAGATATTAAATAAATCTAATATAACAGGTAGTGGCACAATAACTCCTGGTGGTTATATAACAGTTGCTACTTTAATAGGTGATGATGTTTTAACAGGTATAACAGGTGGTACAAGGGTTGCTATAAGTGGTGATCATAATATAGTAGGTAATAATTCACAATCATAGGTTCGTTTAATATTAAAACAATCTAATAATGCTGGACATACAACCTTTGATGAAATAGGTACTCATGTTTTACCATATGCACCAGCTAAGAATAATAAAATAACTAATAGTTTTGTAAAAAATACTACGGGTGGTAAACTATTCTATTAGGTTAGAATATATAATATTGATACAAGTAATATTAATGCTAATACTGTTTCATTTACAAATATTAAATTATTTGTTTCAACTTATGGTAATGTAGTAAGTTAGTTATCTAATCAAGGTTTAATGATATTTAAAGATCCAGCTAACTATGTTAAATTTGGAGCTACTACTTCAGGTGAACCAGTATTTGATATAGCTACATAGGAATTAACAGTTAAAGATTTAAATGTTACTGGTGATCTATACACTTCAGGTAAAGTATATGCAGCAGCTAATAATTTAACAGGTACTTCAGCAAAGAGATTTAGAGTTAATACTGATGCTGGATCAACTATATAGGGATCAGTAGGTTTTTAGTTATTACCTAATGCTAATACAATAATGAGAATGTATGCAGATGATTCCAGTACAATCAAATTCTCTCATGCTATATCTTCAAGTAATGTTATAGCTCCTACTATCAGTTCATCTGCTACAATAACAGCTAATAATATTAATGCTTCTTCTGTATCAGCATCGGGTGCAGTCTATGGTAATAATTTAGTTTATACAAATAGAACATTACGAATAACTGGATCTAATGGAATTACACTTAGTACAACTGGTGCAGTTGATTTATCAGCGAATAGAGTATGGACAGCTTCAATAGCTTCTGATTGGACAGGTCAGAATACTATAACTACATTAGGTACTATTACAACTGGTACATGGAATGGATCAACTATTGGTACAGCTAATGGTGGTACAGGACAGACTTCATATTCAGCTAATCAAATCCTTATGGGTAATTCAAGTGGTGTATTATCAAAGTTTACTGTAACAGGATCAGCTAATCAAGTATTGATAAGTACAGCATCTAATAAGTTAACCTTTAGTTTACCTCAATCAATAGCTACTTCATCTAATGTTACTTTTGGTAATATAACAGGTGCTGCTATTACTGGTACTTCTATAACAGGTAATACTATTACATAGACTTCATTACGATAGTTAAAGACTAATATAAATAAACTTGATAAGTATCTTGAATATGATAAACTACTTAAATTAAACCCAGTTAAATATAATTTAAAATAGGATCTAAATAATTTACATTATGGATTTATAGCTTAGGAATTAGAATAGGTATATCCATAGATTACTTCTTATAATGATCAAGGTAAATTATTAGGTATTAAATATCAAAGATTAGTAACTCCTATTATATCAATGTTACAAGTATTAAATAAATAGAATAAATAGTTGAAATATAGATTAGATAGATTAGAACAATCTAAAATATCTTATAAAATAAAAATGTTGTTTAATAGAATAAAAAGATGGATGAATAAAAATAAATATGATTAATAAAAATAAAAAAAGATTTATAGAAGCTCCTCATGTATAGTACGACTCTAATGCTTCTGAATATAAACAATTTAAAAATAAAATGGTTGATTTTAGATGGTAGAGGTTTATAAATAGGTAGGATTATAAGATCTTCTTTAATGCTTTTAAAAATGGTAAGGGTGTTGCTGCTAAGGACCATTCAACGAATAAATACTTAATAATAACTGATGATAAAATAATTTTATCTAATTCAAATAAAGGTTTACCATAGTTACCTAAAGATTGGTTTAAACATATAATTGTTTTGGATAGATTTTAAATTTATAAAAAAGGGATATTGTGAGTGATTTAAAAAAAGTTAATATTAAAGATGTTTATAATATAATAAATAATAATTTAGATGATGTTATTAAATCTAAGTCTTATCATATGTATGATAAAATATAGAAGAGATTATAGGGGTAGAAATGGTTTGATTCTTCAGGTTGGTGGCAAATATTAAATGGTAAAATATAGCCTTATAAAAATTCAACAAGATAGGAGTTGGGACTGTGTCCTGACTTCTGTCCTAAATGTAATAAATTAATGAATCATTATATAGATAAACACATATGGAAGTATAGAGGATATTGTAATTCTTGTTTAGCTAAGTATGAAACATAGTTAAAGTTAAATGGTACATATTAGATGTATGTTAATATAAATATGATGCGTAATTATTTAGCTTATGTTAATGATGCACGATAGTAGATTAAATAGTATAAGTTTGATGTATAGGTGTTAAGACAGACGATTGATAATGATATATAGATTGATAAATGGAGTAGTGATTAGTAGTTACTTAATAATCTTAAATCTAAGTGGATCACTTAGCTTGATTAGTGGTAGATTAAAGTAAAATAGTTATTACAATAGTTAGAAATAAAATTTGATAGTTTAAATAAAAATAAATAGATTTAGAAAGATGTTTGATAAAAAAATAAATTAGTATTTTGATTTTATAATAAAGATTGTTATTCTTTTAGCATTAGTGCTATTATTTTATAATTATAATAGATCTTCTTCTATATAGTTAATAAAAACTGAGTAGTTAAATAAAGAGATATAGAATATACAGATTTAGATTAATAATATTAATAAATAGATTATTATAGCTAAATAGAGATTAATAGAGATTAATAGATAGAAATTAAATTTAAAAAAATAGTTGTAGCTAATAAAGGTTCCTTCTGATACGTTATCTTATATTTAGATTATATAGTATATTGATTAGTTTATAAATAATAAGAATGATTTTTTAAATGGTTTAGGATAGATTTTATTTGATAGTGAAAGCTAAGTATATTTTTTTATTTATATTTTTTAGTATCCTAAACCTTTATTCATTATAGGTTATCAATATATAGCATTATAAAATAAATTAGTTTATTAATAGAGTTAAATATTTAGTATAGGTTGATTCAGTTAAGACTTTAATAATACTTAATCAACACGAACAAATTAAATAGTATGATATAATATTAAATAGTTTAGAGAATAGAGTAATACAAGATAGCTTAATTATATAGTTACAAAAAGAAAGATTATAGATGTAGATAAAAAAGAATAATATTAAAGAACCTTTTTATTTAAAGAGATAGAGTTTCTTTATTTATGGTATATTCTCAACTTTAATTGTTTTAGGATTATTTAGTAAATGAGTAATTTACCTATTTTAAAACAAGATAATAATATTAATCTAAAACAGAATCATAAATAGATGATGATGCGATAGATAATTAAATGTAAAAGATCAGCTATTTATTTTTTAAAGAAGTATTGTTATATAGTATTAAAGACTGGTTAGAAAACTAAATTTAATCTATGGTAGTTTCAAGAAGCAGTAGTTAATTAGTTACAGAATAATGATCTTAATATAATACTTAAATCAAGACAGATGGGCATATCAACCTTAGCTTCTGCATATGCTTTATGGTATATGATGTTTCAAGATTATAAGAATATTTGTGTAATAGCTAATAAACAAAGAGTAGCAAGTAATATAATTAAGAAAGCAAGTTTAACATATGGTGCTTTACCTATGTGGTTACAGTAGTATAATAAAACAATAAAGAATAATCCTTTATCAATGTAGTTTAGTAATGGATCAAAGATATTTGCAGAAGCTGCTACTGATGATGCTGGTAGATCAGAAGCAGTATCATTACTTATAATAGATTAGATGGCTATTATTAAACCAAGAATGGCTTAGTAGATATGGTTAGCTGCACAACCTACAATATCAAATGGAGGTCAAGCTATATTATTAAGTACTCCTAAGGGTTGTGGTAATATATATCATAAGTTGTGGACAGAAGCTATACAAGGTATTAATGGTTTAAATCCTATATAGTTACAATGGTATTTAAGACCTGATAGAGATGTTACTTGGTATAAAGAAGAACGTGCTAAATATGGTGCTAAAGGATTTGCTCAATAGTATTAGTGCTCTTTTTAGGCATCTGGTGATAATGTAATTGATATGGATACTATAAAGTGGTATTAGTAGAATTATATGATGGAACCAGTTGCTAAAGAGGAAGCTAATAGATTATGGATCTTTAAATATCCATAGCAGGGTAAAACTTATATTATATCAGCAGACGTTGCACGTGGTGATGGATAGGATTTTTCAGCATTTCATGTTATATAGGTAGATAATTTAGAACAAGTAGCTTAGTTTAAAGGCAAAATAAGTACAAAAGAATATGCTTAGTTAATTCATAAATGGGCTAAATTATATTTTGATGCTATGGTTGTAGTTGAGAATGCTTCTATAGGTTGGGCAGTATTACAACACTTGATTGATAGATAGTGTAAGAATATATATTATACATAGAAGGATGTTCCAGTAGTATAGAAGAAGACAATGAAATATGTTAGTAAACCTACAGATAGTAAAAAGGGAGTTCCTGGTTTTACTACTTCTTCTAAAACAAGACCATTAATATTATAGAAATTATCAAGATTTATATAGTAGCAAGTATTTATAATTAGATCAAAGAGATTATTAACATAGTTAGTAACTTTTATATGGACTAAGAATGGTAGAGCAGAAGCTATGTATGGTTTTAATGATGACTTAGTTATAAGTGGTGCTATAGGTATTTGGGTGAGATAGACAGCTATAAAAGCAAGATAGACGTCAAGACGAAGAACAAGGGAATTATTTAAACTTAGTGGTAAAACTAAATTACCTTCTATTTCATCTGGATATTAGTAGAAATAGTAGTGGATGATATAGTTAGGTGATGGCACTATAATAGATACAAGAATATAATTTAATAAAGGATATAATTTTGGATAGTAAAAAAATAACTCAAGATATAGATAAAATATTGTCTGATGATAGTTTAAGATCTAAATTATCTATTGGATTAAAAAGATTATTTAGCACTAAGACTTCTATTGTAAAGGTAGGAGATAAGAAATTAAAAGTAATAGATAATAAGAGTACAAAGAGATTTCAAAGTGGTGGTAGGTATGATTTAATAAGATTAGGATCCAGTGGAGGTTAGATGAATATTGGTGGAGGTATTTTTACCTTACCAAGAACAGGTTTATATTCTTAGTATTAGTTAATGTAGAAGGATCCTATTATTTCAGCAGCTTTAGATGTATATGCAGATGAGTGTTTAACAAAGAATTAGTTAGGATAGCTTATTAGTATTAAGACTAATGATGTATATAAGAAAAAGATATTATAGAATTTATTATATGATATATTAAATATATAGTTTAATCTTTGGGCATGGACACGGAGTTTATGTAAGTATGGTGATTTCTTTTTAGAATTAAAGATGGTTCCTAAGATGGGTATTGTTGATTATAATACTTTATCTTCATATTAGGTATAGCGGATATAGGAACCTTAGGATTTTAGAGATCCTTCTAATAATAATATATAGACTACTTTTAGTATTAATGGTCAAGCTACTTATTAGTTAAAGAATTATTAGATGGCACATTTTAGATTACTTAATGATCCTAATACATATCCTTATGGTAAATCTATTTTATAGGGTGCAAGATAGCATTGGAAGAAATACACTTTATTATTAGATGCAGTATTAATACAAAGAATAACAAGAGCACCAAGTAAATTAGTTTTTAATGTTGATCCAGGAGAGTTATAGGGTAGAGAAGCATAGCAATATCTTGAGGATATGAAAGCCAGGATGCGTAAGATTAGTTATGTTGATAAACAAGGTAATATAGATTTAAGATATAATGTTATGAATATGTTATAGGATTATTGGATCTTAAAGAACAGTGATTCAGGTACCAGTATAGAGACTTTATCAGGATTAGATTATAATGCTATTGATGATGTATTAATGTTTAGAAATAATATGTTAGCAGCATTGAAATTACCTAAAGCATTTTTAAACTTTGAATAGGATCTTAATTCAAAAGCTACTTTATCATCTCAATATATTAGATTTGCTTCAACTATATAGCATATACAGGCAGTTGTAGTAAATGAAATAAAAAAGATTTGTATTATTCATTTATATTTACAGGGGTATAGAGGTAATGAATTAATTGATTTTTAGATTAATCTTAATTCTTCAAGTAATATTAAATAGATGCAATAGATATAGTTATGGCATGGACGTGTTGATTTAGCTACTGCAATGATGCAGAATAAACAATTTAGTAAATTATATATTTATTAGCATGTATATAAAATGTCAAAAGATTAGATAAAAAGATAGTTAAAGAATATTTATAAAGATGCAATATTTGATGCTATGTTAGATAAAGTTAGTTCGGGTGATTTACAAGATGTTGATTTATAGACTGGATAGAATTAGTTTTTAAATAGAACTGTTTTTAATACTAAAGATAATGTTGATTCAAGTATGTAGTAGTAGATAGATGATCAGAAAGATATTGCTACTGATATATAGTTTGATAAATAGGATCCTATGAATTATAAACCTCAATTTTTATGATTCATTAATAAATTAAGAAAAGGTATAAATATATAAAATTATGTTTAAGAATACTAAGAATAATAAAATTAAGAATACTGGTATTTTATTTGAGATACTTGTAAAAAAGATAACTTCTTAGATTATGTAGAATAAATAGAAGTTGAATAGTTTAACATGTTTCAAAAAGATATTTAATAATAAATCACAGATGTATAAAGAATGGTTATTATATAAAACTCTTATTACTCAACAATAGGATCTTAATTCTAATAATATAAATTAGTTATTGAATAATATTAATTAGAAAAGATTAAAATATATTAATTAGGATAAATTAAATAAATAGAAATATTTAGCTATAAAGATTATTAAATAGAATTATGATTTAAAAGAGTTTTTTAATATTCAACTTTAGAATTATAAAAAATATGCTTCTGTTTATAAATACTTTTAGGGTATAAAGGAACCTCATAAATATGATCCAGTTGATCTAATGCAAAATAAAAAGGTTGTATGTTAGAATTTATTAAATGTAAACATAAATAATAAAACTAAACATATGTCTTAGTAGTTACAAGTATTAATGGATCAACCTAAAGAGGTTAGATTCTTAGCTAATCAATTAATGATAAAGGGTTTTAATAAAAAATATTAGTGCTTAACTAAATAGCAAAAATAGCTTGTACAGTTATATATGTAGAAGAACCATAATAAGAGATAGTTTTATCATTAGTTTAAGAAGAAGACTAAGTAGTGTTCATTAGTATTATATGAAATAGTTAAGAATAAGCGTAATTTATTAAATTAGATATAGTATAAGAAGATTATTAATATGTTATAGGTTGTAGAATAGAAAGTTATTAATGGTAGAAAGATAACATAGAATAATGTTAATATGTTAATGAATATGTATGATCTAATAACTTAGCTTAATAATATATAATGATGGACAATTGTTATATTTAAATTAAAAAATAAAGGAACTCAAAAGATGCTAACCTATAAGTTAAAAATAAAGAACATATCAAATACATAGCTTTTAGATAAAAAAATATCTGAATATAGCTATGCGTTTAAATATCTTTACAATAATTTTGGTTAGAAAAATAACAACGAAGTTCTCAAAAATAAATTCAATTTAGATACTTGGTAGATAGTTAGTTTAAAATTAGAAGTTTCAGCTAAAATAAATCAAACAAAAATATTAAAAGAAAATATGAAATTAATAATTAAAAGGTAAATAAAATAATGGATAAAAAGAATAAGAAATTAATAATCGATACAATACCTTTTGAGATCCTTCCTCAATCTCTTAAATAGAATCTTAATATGTAGAGTAATGATAAAGTAAGATTAACAGGTATAATACAAAGAGCTAATCAAAGAAATAAAAATGGTAGAGTATATCCTAAATAGATATTATAGAGATAGATGCAAAGACTTGAACCATTAATTAAGAAACGTGCATTAACTGGATAGTTAGATCACCCTGAATCCTCTATAATAACATTATAGAAGGTATGTATGATTTTAACTTAGTACTGGTGGAAGGGTGATTAGTTATATGGTACAATATAGCTAACAAGTAACAGTCCAGGATAGAATGTAAAAAGATTAATACTAAAAGATAATGTTACTGTAGGTATATCAAGTAGAGGTATGGGATCCACCAGAACAACTGAATAGGGTTAGATGATCCAAGATGATTTTCAATTAATTACTTTTGATGTAGTTTCATAGCCTTCTACAATAGGTGCATGGTTATATCAAAATAATGTTAATTAGAATTATTAGAAAAATAATAATAAAAAGAAAAATAAAAATATTTTTTATAATAATAAAATAAATGATATAGTTAATAGTATAATCATAAATACTTGATATTAATAAAGTTTAAACAATAAGAAAGATTTTAAATGAATGCAAAATAACAGATTAACATAGTTAGGTTTATACCTGATTAAATATTTTTAGGGTTTAAGATTAAAAGCTTATTTATGTCCTGCTAATGTATGGACCATAGGATATGGACACACTAAGAATGTTAATTAGGGTATGGTTATAACTGAAATAGAAGCATAGAGATTATTATTACAAGATTTATCTTTCTTTATTAATGGAGTTAGTAACGCTACTAAAGGTGTGTTATTAACAGATAATCAATTCAGTGCATTAGTTAGTTTAGCTTTTAATATTGGTATGGGTGCTTTTAATTCTTCTACTCTATTAAGTAAATTAAAATTAAGTTAGTTACACGGTGCAAGTCAATAGTTTAAACGTTGGAATAAGATAACTAAATATAATAATGGCAAACCTATATTATCTTAGTTAAGAGGATTAACGATTAGAAGGTATGCTTAGTAGATGTTATTTACAATATAGGATATAGATAAAAATAAATTAATACAATTAATTTAGAATAAAAAGATTAGTTTATTATAATTAAGTAAGGATGGTTTAATTGAGTAATAATAATTATACTTATAAAAAAAGAGATAAAAAAGGTAAAACAATAATAGTTAAAGATAATAATGTTGAAAGAGCTATTAGACAGTTGAGACGATTAGTTAAAGAATAGAAGATATTAAAAACTTATAATAGTAATCAATATTTTATTAAAGATTCTTATAAACGTAAGAAGAAGAAAGCTCGTAAATTGTTTTTATCAAGATTGTCTAATTAGATTTTTGAATAGAAGAATAAATGGTAATATAGTGTTGTTTAAAATTAATACACTATGCAATAGATTTATAAATAAATAATAAAAAAATATTGTCTTAGATATATGAATAATAGATAATAAATAAAAAGGATATAAGAAGAATATGAGAACTAACAAAAAGGAATTAAGCTTAGCTGAACAAGCTATTCTGGATGCAAGGGATATTATAACTGCAGCTGAAGAAACTGTTAAGAAAGAACTTAATGAATCAATCTCTAATAACATTACAAAGAGATTTATGTAGAATCTTGATAAACAAGATTTTGATGAAGAGGAAGAAGAAGAAAAAGTAATGAGTCAAGATGATGGTACTTTTGAAAAAACAAAGACTGAATAGGTTGAAGACTTTCTTGATGATTATATAACTCCAGAAGTATCAGATGATCCAGATGATGTAGTTATTGATGATGAAGAAGAATAGGAATTATTATTTGATTAGGATTAGATTGATTCTAATAATAGTGATTAGGAAGAAGATGAAGAATTAAATTCAGATTAGTTAGATGAGATTGTTAATAGACTCCTTGAAGATGATTCTATTATTGATGATGAAGAAGACTATCATGATGAAGAAGATGAAGTTATTGAGACTAAGAAGTCTTTAAAGGTTAAGAATGAGAAACTTGATGATGCTGACGATGATTAGATTGATGAATTAATTGAGGAACTTAAATCACTTAAAGAAAAGAATTCTAAAGTTGCTTCTTTGTTTGAATTTCTATTAGCAGAAGATGATGATAATGTAGAAGAGTAGGAATTAGATATAGAAGAAGTTGATGATGATGTTGATGGTATTCTACATACAGATTAGGAAGAAAAAGAAGAGCTTAAACAGGAAGTTAGAAGATATCAAGCTGAATCAAGAAGATATAAAAGAGAGTTAAGAGAATCAAGAAATTATATTAATTCTGTTACTAATGCTCTAAACGATTCTAAGTTATTAACTACTAAATCTAATTATATTAAGATATTAAGTAAAGATTATAATCTTAATGAAAACACTATTAAAAAGATAGTTAATAGTTTTGATAAAGCTAATAATATTAGATAGGCAAAACTTGTTTATGAATCTATTGATAGTGCATTACAAAGAAACTCTAAGAGAGCTAATAAGACTTTATCTTAGAATATGATTTATGATAAACGTGTTGGATCAACCAGACCTTCTAAACCTATTATTAATTAGATTTCAAGATTTAGAGAATTAGCTAATTTAAAATAATCAAATTAATAAGATCAATTTAAATATATATAGATGTGGTGGTTTATCTTTAATTTAGATAAAAATAATAAAGCTTAATGATGTTTCTGTTTTTTTATACTTATATAATCTTTGTTTTAAATAAATAGATTATTGATTAATATATAGTTTTATTTATAAGTAAACTATGAATAGAGTAATATTTTAGCTTTAAGATTATTTAAATAAAAAAGTTTAGATCTAATAAAAGTAGTTATAGTAAGGGTTGTTACAAATAAAATATCTTTCATTTAACAAATAAAATAAGAATTAAAAAGGATGATTTAAAATAAAATGAATTTATATGATGTAATTAAAAACGTACCTGAGACAGGTGCTTCTTATCAATAGAAAAAAAGAAAAGCTGAACAATTAGCTGAGAAGTGGGAACGTGCAACTGGTTTACTAAAAGGATTAGAGGGTCAAGATAGAACTAACTTTGCTATCTTATGTTAGAACCAAGCACGTAAATTAGTAACTGAAGCAAGTTCCGTTGGTGCAATGGCTGGTACAGATTCCTGGTTTAATTATGCTATGCCTCTTATTCGTAGGATGTGGGATAGTCTTAATTCTACTAAATTTATGTCAGTACAACCTTTGTCAATTCCAACAGGTTTAATCTTTTACTTAGATGTTAAATATGGTAATGCTTCTCAGAATGCTGGTAAGAATGCTTTATTTACTCCTGGTAAATCTATTTATGGATTCCAGACAGGTGATAACTTTGATTTAGATTCAGAGATTCCTACTGGTGGTTTATATGGTGCTGGTAAGTTTGGATATTCTTTAAATTATAAAAATACTGGTAAATTAACTTCTTCTATAGCTACTTTGGGTACTGGTGAAAGTGGATCTTTATCTGCTGATGATAAAGTTAGAATTGATCATAATGAAACAATCATTAATGATTATACAGTTGTATCGGGATCAGGTTCATACAAGAAAATCACTGTTACTCTTGCTGATGCTGATAAACCTTATTATGATTTTAGAATGCAAGAAGCTTCTATGCTTACTGGTATTGAAGGTTTAACTATATATCCTCAATTTACAAGAACTAATTTTAGTGATGGTGTACCAGCAAGTGTTGAATTTATTGGTAAATACATAGTTAGTGATGCACCTGGTGCTGATGGTGATAATACAAGTGGATCTTTAAATTATGTTATAGCTCCAACAACTGAAAAAAGAACTAACTATGAGGATCAGACTAATGCTAATCAAGGTTATTATAATACTGAACTTCTTGATATTGCTGATCTTGATTTTGATATTTATTCTAAACAGATCCAAGCAATTGGCAGAAAGTTAAAAGCTAAGTATACCCCTGAACTTGTATAGGATATTAATAATTATCATGCTATTGATGCAGAAGCTACTATTACTAAGATTTGTGCTGATCATATTGCTACATAGGTTGACTTACAGAATGTAGCTCTTATTGGTACTGCTGCAAGACAGAGTGGTTTAATTGAATATTGGTCAGCAAGACCAGGATACATGTATGATAAAACTACTAAAGCATTTACTAAACATGATAATTATGTATTCTCAGGATAGGGTGCTTTTGGTTGGTATAAGACCTTTGGTATTAAATTAACTTCTATGAGTAATAAAATTAATCAAAGATGTGGATTCGGTGGTGTATCTTATGTAATAGCTTCTCCTGCTGTATGTACAATTATTGAATCAATGCCTGGTTTTAATGCTATTTTAGGTAAAGACAATTCAAGTTTTGGTATAGGTGTACAAGAGGTAGGTAAACTTGATAATAAGTGGACTATTTATAAAAACCCTAAACAGACTGATAATTTATGTATCGTTGGTTATAAGGGATCAAGTGAACTTGAAGCAGGTGCTGTATATGCTCCATATATACCAGTTGAAATGACTCCTAAGATTTTTGATGCTAATGGTTCAATTAGAAAGATTTTATCAACCAGATATGCTAATGCTGTAACACGACCTGAATTATTTGGTTTGATTATTGTTGATGGTTTAGCTACTGTTTAATTAATTAATAAAATAATAATATATAAGAGGGGTAAGAAATTACTCCTCTTTTTTTAATTCTTGTAGCATTCTATGGACTTCTTCTTTAAATTCTTTGGCTAATTCTTCTGTTTTAGCTCCTATTTTATAATCACTCATACGTGTAGTGTATATGTGAAATAGTGTGTTTGTTTCTTTATCTACAATAGACCACTAAACCTCTTCTTGATAGTCGTAGATTATTTTAGGTTCACCAAAGAGTTTAACTATATTATGATACTACATTTCTATGTCAATTAGATGATATGATGTCCTACCTTTTATGTTTTGTGTATTTCTAATTAATTTCATTTGAATTAAGTCCTTTCTTATGTTTCTTAATTTTATTCTATTTTAATTTAATTAATTTCTTTTGTCAAGAGTAGTTTTTTTATTTTTATAATTATTTATAAATTAGTGAGTTATGATGTTTAGTAAAAAATATTTTAATAAAAGTGAAGATTTATCTTGACAGAATAACTTAATATAATATTGTTGAATTAAATTTAATGAGATCTTTTAAAAAACATAGCGGTGATAAGTCAAAACTCAAAAAAAAATAATAATTTTGGGGGTGAAATAGGATCGACTGCGTAGAGGAAGATCTGATTGACACGTGGGTTGAGTATTAAACCCTAATAAGAAATACAAAAAAATAATTGCAGCATAAGTAAAATTTGATCACAAGTAACGTGATCCGTCAAGTAACTGATGAGTCTACATAGAAGTTACTTTGATGTCGGTTTAAATGTAGAGCACGTCACTCTTATCAAGCTGGAGTTGATTAATTAAACAGCTTATCAAAATAAACATATAATTAATCTAAACGTGTAAATAATCAATCATTTTAGCCATATGTAGGACTGGGGGGCGGTACCCCACACCTCCACCAAATATAATTTTTTATAAATATAGATTTTAGTGAATAGCTAATGCGTACTATTCGCTTGCATTGGAAGGAGGGCTAAAACCCTCCTTTTTTTATTTGTTTATATAATTATTTTTATTTATTTAGATTAGATCGATAGTTAAAACATAGCTTATTAAGCTCAAAAACATGTTAATTTCAAATGATCTTTTTTAAATGGTATAAAAGTACCATTTTTATCTGATTGTTGGATCTATGCTTGAAAGATTAAAAATTGATTTTGGTTATATTTAGAAAGAAATTATTTTATGTTTCTTTTACTTTATTTTTAATAAAAGAGAATAAAATTATATTTAATTAAATAAACAGTACAATTGTGTATTGTTTAAAAAGTAATAATAAAAAAAGAAAAAGGATGATTAAAAAAATTATGCAAAATAAAAGAAGATTATTAAAAAGATTAATAAAAGAAATACTAAGTGAAGATAAAGGATTTTTAATTAATGAATCCTGGAACGAATTTGAAAAAAAAGAAAACAAATAGGCATTATAGAATTTATATAATACTTTAGAAAGAGAAGGTTTTAAATAGATTGTTAGTAAACTTAAAACTAAAAAGGGTGTGGTTCATAAATCACCCCATAATGTTTTATACATATCGCTTTTTGATAAAAATGACATACAAGCATTACTTTCAAAACAGCATTTTAATAAAATTATTTTAATTAATAAAAAAAACAATGAATATGGCATGTTAGGTGATGATGGTTATATAAGGCAGAATATAATTAATGGTGATTGGATTAAATAGATTGACTATAAGTTTATAGATATTAGATATTTTACTGAAAAACCAGAAATAGTAAAAGATAAATATTGGGGGATGAAAGCTTTACTTATAAAACCAGAAGGTAGTGTTTTTGATTATGTAATTCTCTATAAATAATAATAAAAAAGAAAGAGTAAAAAATATAATGTAGAATAAAAGAAGACTCTTAAAAAAACTTTTAAAAGAAGCATTAAAAGAAGAGGATAAAAGACCTTTGGTTAAAGAAAATTTGTCATAGCTTTTTGATAAAGAAGACAGGGAGACTGTTTCTAATGTGTTAGAAAAAGAAGGATATAAGTAGCTTGCTCGTCAAATTAGATCTAACCAAGGTTTAGTTTTTGAATTTTATGCTGATGTTCATGTTGTATCTCTTTTAAATAAGAATGAAATACATACGTGTTATTTAGATCAAAGTAAAGATATTTATTTTATAAATAAAAAAAAATATGAAACTGGTGTAATGCACTGGAAAGATGGTAGTTTTGAGATAAAAAGAAATGAAAAAGGTGATTATGTTGAAACTGTGAAAAATAACTTTATAGATCTTAATAAAGTTTCAGAAAAACCAAGAGTAACTACAGATAGATATTGGTCAATGAAAGCATTACATTTAAGACCAAAAGAACATTATGGAATATATGTAATACTTTATAAATAAAAATTAAAAAGAAAGGTTTAAAACATTATGTAGAAAAAAAGAAGATTATTAAAAAAACTTTTAAAAGAAGTGTTGAACGAAGCAACATATAATAATCGTAATAATGATAGTCTTAAAAATAGAGGGTGGTCTCTTATACCTAAGAATAATAATTTTGAATATGGTGATCAAAAAACAAGCGGTGGTACAGCAAATAATCCTTTAACTGGAGGTTTACGTTGTATTAATTGTGGTGGAACTATTGAGTGGATGGATACTGGACAATTTGTAAATGTTAATATGAAAGATTTAGTAGCTGACATACCTGGTTTTTGTAGATACTGTGATTTTGGACATGCTGCTATTTTTAAACCAGCAAATAAACATGATCATAAAGTTGAATAGTATAGTCCATTAAATATAGAACTTGGTAAAGGATATATAGATATGGTTGGTTATTTATATAGAAAATGGAGATCATCTTACAACGATAAAAGAGGTAAATGGTATTTAAAAGAATTCATGTATAAAAAATAATTTAAGAAAGATTAAAAATATTATGTAGAAAAAAAGAAGATTATTAAAAAGATTGTTAAAAGAAGTTTTAGATGAGAGTAAAAACAAACGTTCAATTAAAGAGATTTTTACTCTTAGAGATGAACCTCGTGCTTTTGAACTTTTAAAAAAAGAATTAGTAAAACATGGTTATAAACAATTTGCTGATAAAATAAATCCAATGCCAAAAGAATACTATTCGATTTTTGCAGATCTTTATATTATTCCATTTTTTGATAAAAAAGATATAGTAATAAGAACGTTTAACGATGATCTATATTTTAATAATATGAAAACTGGTGAAGTTGGTTTTTTGAAATGGGGAAAAAATGATTTTGTGATTGAAAGAAAAGTTAATGGTCAAATTATACCTACAAAGGATAATTTTATGGATTTTAAGAATTTTACTTCAAAACCAAAAATAGTGAAAGATAAATATTGGGGAATGAAAGCTTTAAAAGTAACGTTTAATATGGTAGAGAGTGAACTTGGTAAAACCATACCAATGTACTTTATAATACTATATAAATAAAATAAACAAAAAAAGGAAGATTAAAAAATTATGCAAAATAAAAGAAGATTATTAAAAAGATTATTGAAAGAAGTTTAAAGTGAAGATGCTAATTTAAAATATGCTAAGCAGAGATTAATAGGATCAGTAAAATATCCTGTAGAGATGATTAAATGTGTAAATTGTGGTAGTAAAATTAAATGGTTTGATACAAAAACAATAGATATAGTTCCTAAAGATAAGTCAGCACTCCATTTAGGAATGTGTCCAAAATGTAAATATCATTATACTGCAAATCTTGAACCTTCTAAACCTTTTGACAAATCTATAAAAAGTGTTGGTGAAATATATTTTGATGATAAATGGGGTGTTTATGATGTTGTGGGTGTTATCAATCCAAAAGATGGTGTAGATGGTCAGCTTTCTTATAAATGGTATAGAACAGCTATAGATTATTCTGATCCTGATTTTTTATAAATTTTTAACTTAAAAGTTAATTAATTAAAGAAAGGTAAAATTATAATGTCAATAATAAGTGAAATTTTTTCAAAGATTATATTTGATAAGTATAAGTATATAAAGAAACCTGTAAGATTAGAAATCAATAATGATATATCCATTACGATTAATTTAGTAGGTACTCGTAGGATTTGGTTTAATGCGTATAAAAGGTAGTATCCTATTTCTGATGTACATGATCTGATTAGACACTTAGATACTTTAAATTAGAAAGATTTAAATAAGTTAGCTTAGTATTTGATTGAACGTGATAGACACAAAAATCAAGCCAAAAAACTTGGACCTAAGGGTTGTATTTATTGGGTAATAGGATCTTCATTTAGAGATTTAACACAATAGAAATATAACAAACCTTTTAGTTTAGGATAGTTCGCAATTTATGATTTATATTCTTTATAGAAACATTTAAGATAGATTGGTAAAGAATAGTTAGGATAGAAAAATAATATTAGACACTATTAGAAAAGTCTTTCAGATAACATATTATTTTTAGTTAATTTTAAAAAATAGATCATATCTTTTATGGCACCTCAAAACGTTCCTTAGATGCTTAAGAAATATGAATCTCAACTATTTAAACCAGTTTTAGAGTTTATTAAAAAATACTATTATTAATAGATAATAATAAAATTAAATTTATAGCTATCTCAATCAATAGATAGCTTTTTTTATTTCTTTAATTTAGTTAAATAGAATAATAAAAGTTAGTTTAAGAATCACCGCTTAGCATACATATAAAATATACCCCTTATTAAGCTCAAAAACCCCTCAATTTCAAACGATCTCTTTCAAGTAGTATATTTATACCAAAACACGTTTTTAGAGTCTTAAATTCGACTTTTTAGCTCTTTTAGATTTATAAGCCAGCGTAGCTCAAGGGTAGAGCAAAAGCTTTGTAACCTTTAGGTTAAGAGTTCGATTCTCTTCGCTGGCTCCATTCTTTACTCATGTATTTAAAACGTGAGTATTTTTTTTATTTATTTACCCATATCTTTAGTTTATAAAGTAAAATAAATCTTCAATTATCTTAAAAAGTGGTTTTTTTCAATATTTTTAAGATGGTGTAATTTGAATACCTATTCAAAGTTGAAAGCTACTCCTGGAGTGGGTTTAAAGCTACTTTTAGTTTCAATTACGCTGGCTATTATTTTTTCAATCACACTATATAAAGAGGTAAATTGAAAAAAGAAAAAAGATGATAAAATAAGAGTACTAAATAAAATAAAGAAAAAACAATAGCCTTTTACATTCCACGATTTATCGTGGAATAATCATTCCGTTTAGGAATGATTCTTACAGAAGTTATTTAAGTAAAAGATTTAGCTAAATTAGTAGATTAGTAAAGAAGTAAAAATTTAAGTTTTTAAAGAAGTAGTAAAATAAAAGAATTTAGCTAAATTAATTAAATAGTAAAGTTTCTTAAATAAAGAAGTAGTAGAGTACTCTAAAGTTTACTTTAGAGTAAATTATTCTTTTTTAAAAAAAAGAATAATTGATATTGACAAGATTTTTTAAATAAATTAAGCTAAAGTAAATTAAGATAATTTAGAAGAAACTATTTTAAATTATAAAATTTTAGAAATAAAGTAAGTTTTTAGATTAAAGAAAGAAGTTATAAATAGAATGATTTTAGAAAGAGAATTAATTAATAAAAATACTAAAGAAATAAAAGTAATTACTAAATCTAAATTAAATTATATAGTTTAGGTAAGTAGTAAATTTAACTATGTTTCTTAGTTTCTTAAAACATTACCAGTAGGATACATAAACAAAGGAATATGTAATAATGGTTTCACAAGTTTAATCTTATAGAATAATTAGAATAGTATCCTCTTGGTACCTACTTTAGCTTTACAAAGAAACAAAGTAAAACAATATAATCATTCTTAGAATAGTAGAGTAAATCATAAGATTATTTCTGTAAATGGATCAACTTCTTTTTAGTTAATTTTAAATAAAACTTATTAGTTTAAAGGTAGAGGATATCCTCTTAAGTTTATATGTACTTATGATTCCTTTAGTAAATTATTTAGTCTAATAGAATAGTTTAATTTAAGAATTTATATAGATTAGTTTGATAAGATGCTTTCTTTACTAAAAAAAGATAATAAAGAAATAGAAGTTATCAACAATATATAGACAATAGATTAGGATATTATTCAAGATTTTGTTTCTATTATTACTTCTTACTGTGCTAAGATATATGGTACAAGAAGAAGTAAAAGAAAAACAGAGAAATTAATAAAATAGTTGAAAAATAATTAAATATTTATTAAAAAATAATAATTCCTATATAGTTAAACTTATAAACCAAATTAAAGAAAGGATCAAGATCAATATAAGATGAGTAAAGCTAAGAAAAAGAAGAAAACAGCTAAGCTTAGTACCTCTATTACTAAATCAACTTTAGTATCTTTAAAATTTACTAATAAAGAAAAACAAAAATATTTAGATAAATTATTTAAAGACTATATGTTTGATTTACAATACTATATTGATCTAATCTATGAATAGAAATTACCCTTAAAAACTTATTTATCATCTAAAGATTTACCTACCAATATACTTAAACATTCTAAATATAAAGCATCTATATATAAAAAAGCAGCTTAGATAGTACAAAGAAATCTTTAGTCTTACTATAAATAAACTAAATCTTTTATCAGTAAAGAATTTATATCTACCACTCTACATAGCTTTTCTATAAGTTCTTTTATATTGTCTATATATTTGATTCTTATAGTTAGCATTAGGTATTCAAAATTTATAAAAAGTTATAAAATATAACTTTTGATTTTATAGTCTTGAACTAAAATCAATTTCAACTTTAAACAAGAGATGCAAATAGTTAGGATATACAAAGAGGAGTTTAAATAAATAAAAATGGAATTTACGACTACATGGTAGGATCCAACACAATATATAACTGGTAGTACTTCT
>Ga0265293_10005304_pt1 | contig 21689 bp, 34 predicted proteins | sample Munlanlewell138R_FD_192505 | JGI IMG/M metagenome (GOLD analysis project Ga0265293, IMG submission 192505) | Leachate microbial communities from a municipal landfill in Southern Ontario, Canada - Leachate well 138R | ecosystem: Engineered > Solid waste > Landfill > Unclassified | place: Canada... | reverse complement strand
CATTCTGCTGAGTTTCAATTCCTTGATGGTGCGATTAAAAGGCCGTTGATGTTTTTATCGATTAAGCATTCTGCTGAGTTTCAATTCCTTGATGGTGCGATTAAAAGCGACGGTGATTGATTGCTCAATCAGCGTTTCCTCAAGTTTCAATTCCTTGATGGTGCGATTAAAAGTCTAAGTCCCAACAACTTGTAGGGGCTGCCATGGATGTTTCAATTCCTTGATGGTGCGATTAAAAGCGAATGAAGACGGCTTATCTACTACACTCAAAGTAATGTTTCAATTCCTTGATGGTGCGATTAAAAGATCTCTTTAGGATTCTTTAAAGGAGAGGAAAGGAAAGTTTCAATTCCTTGATGGTGCGATTAAAAGAGCACATTCGTTTTTTGAAATACCTTTTTCAATTAAGTTTCAATTCCTTGATGGTGCGATTAAAAGCTTCAGGCGCACCCCAGGGATTATGAATCATTAGCAGTTTCAATTCCTTGATGGTGCGATTAAAAGTTAGCGACGCTGGTACAAGTTCAAATGATATCATGTGTTTCAATTCCTTGATGGTGCGATTAAAAGAAGCCCTCCTTGCGCGCAACATGACGCGCAAGGAGTGTTTCAATTCCTTGATGGTGCGATTAAAAGAAAAATGGTTTTTTAGTATTTGTTTTAATATTTAAAGTTTCAATTCCTTGATGGTGCGATTAAAAGTGCATCAATAAAGTAGTGTCGTTTTTTTTGTAATTCGTTTCAATTCCTTGATGGTGCGATTAAAAGATTCAGCAATCTGTTTTTTGATTGCTTTATCGAGTTTGTTTCAATTCCTTGATGGTGCGATTAAAAGTTTCTCCTCATGCTAACTATTTTGCAAATTTATCAAAGTTTCAATTCCTTGATGGTGCGATTAAAAGAGTGTAAGCGTAAGCAATAAAATAAGTCCTCTGCAGTTTCAATTCCTTGATGGTGCGATTAAAAGTGATTGTAGTACTATTTGCAACGCTATTAGTAAATGATTTCAATTCCTTGATGGTGCGATTAAAAGCTCTGCCTTCGCTTTGTTTTTGATCGACTCAGCTGTTTCAATTCCTTGATGGTGCGATTAAAAGAGGAATGCTGCTGCGCGTGCGCCACACGCGCAGCGGTTTCAATTCCTTGATGGTGCGATTAAAAGCTGGCGGAGAGTTACGCAGAAAAGCTGCAAGGCATTCGTTTCAATTCCTTGATGGTGCGATTAAAAGCCTGCAAGTTCTGTTATAACACCTATCAGGTTATCCGTTTCAATTCCTTGATGGTGCGATTAAAAGCAGCTATTTGCTCATTTCAATTGATACGCGCAAGTGCGTTTCAATTCCTTGATGGTGCGATTAAAAGTCCGATGAAGTTTAACGAGGTGATGCTTGAGAATTGCGTTTCAATTCCTTGATGGTGCGATTAAAAGCCGCAAGTTGTCGCGGTTAGGTATGTACTTATCTTGTTTCAATTCCTTGATGGTGCGATTAAAAGCATCACCGGCGTGCGGCCCCGCTTTGGCGGCACCGAGTTTCAATTCCTTGATGGTGCGATTAAAAGTATTTCGGCAGCTTCGACTTTATTGTAAATTGCCCAGTTTCAATTCCTTGATGGTGCGATTAAAAGATGTGCGCAGCGAGTACACCGTGCAACTAACCCTCACGTTTCAATTCCTTGATGGTGCGATTAAAAGGATACAAAAGCGCCGCCGTAGCTGTTGTAGTTGTTTCGTTTCAATTCCTTGATGGTGCGATTAAAAGCTAAAACGGTGATGGAGATCATAAAAGAGCAAACGCGTTTCAATTCCTTGATGGTGCGATTAAAAGTCACCAACAACACAGTGATAACGCTAAACCCGGGACTGTTTCAATTCCTTGATGGTGCGATTAAAAGGTGTATATGTGAGGTCGTCCCCCCATGTTGGTACACGTTTCAATTCCTTGATGGTGCGATTAAAAGCTGACATACGTTTATTTCTACGGAAACGGAATAAATGTTTCAATTCCTTGATGGTGCGATTAAAAGACAAATGTAACTTTTACCGCCACGGCACAGTCCGCAGTTTCAATTCCTTGATGGTGCGATTAAAAGAGCAGCTTGCCCAATCCTGAAAAGACAAAGAGTTAAGTTTCAATTCCTTGATGGTGCGATTAAAAGATCACCAGTAATGACATTACAGGCCTATATCTGCAAGTTTCAATTCCTTGATGGTGCGATTAAAAGCGATCGCCTACGTCGAAAACAAAGCTGGCTTTATTAGTTTCAATTCCTTGATGGTGCGATTAAAAGTACACAAAGCACTACACCGGCAGCGGCAGGTATATCGTTTCAATTCCTTGATGGTGCGATTAAAAGTGGCAAAGTGGGTATAAAAAGATAGGGCAATGCAAAGTTTCAATTCCTTGATGGTGCGATTAAAAGTCATGCGCTCGCCCTCGTAAATCACGAGTTTAGGCGGTTTCAATTCCTTGATGGTGCGATTAAAAGTATTTGTTCTGTTTGTTCTTTATTCTGTTTATCCAGTTTCAATTCCTTGATGGTGCGATTAAAAGTTTCAGCATTTTCCTGAATCACTTTCATTTGCCTTTGTTTCAATTCCTTGATGGTGCGATTAAAAGATAACGACGGCAGTGTGACGGTTGCTGACGATGTGCGTTTCAATTCCTTGATGGTGCGATTAAAAGATGCCAAACGGATACTGCAATATTAAGTCATTCGACGTTTCAATTCCTTGATGGTGCGATTAAAAGACAAAAGCCGGCATCATTAAAGCCTATCGGATCGGGTTTCAATTCCTTGATGGTGCGATTAAAAGTTATTTTAGTTAAAGAAAGTTAAATAGAAATTAATCGTTTCAATTCCTTGATGGTGCGATTAAAAGCGTACCACACAGCTTTGGCCTGCGGGAAGTTGGCAAGTTTCAATTCCTTGATGGTGCGATTAAAAGTAAGTGCTACATTCTTGCGCCGTCCTGCTATCCACCGTTTCAATTCCTTGATGGTGCGATTAAAAGTAAAATATGATGGATATGAAGGCGATCTGCTCACTTTGTTTCAATTCCTTGATGGTGCGATTAAAAGCGACGACCTTGCACCGCTTGCTGGCGTACATCTGTGTTTCAATTCCTTGATGGTGCGATTAAAAGGATGCAAAATCAACAGTTGATACTACAGATACAAAAGTTTCAATTCCTTGATGGTGCGATTAAAAGTGCCATTACCGGCTACCTCGCCACGCTGCCCTGGGAGTTTCAATTCCTTGATGGTGCGATTAAAAGATTGCCGGTAAGGTCTTTCACTTTAACCCAAACTCGTTTCAATTCCTTGATGGTGCGATTAAAAGCCCGCAACGCCATCACCCCGGCCACTGGCCTCGCGAGTTTCAATTCCTTGATGGTGCGATTAAAAGTGGCGCTCTTAATGAGGCCAATCTCGCTACCGGCAAAGTTTCAATTCCTTGATGGTGCGATTAAAAGAGGTACTCCTATGCCAGCATGGACTGATCTTGTAAGGTTTCAATTCCTTGATGGTGCGATTAAAAGAAATGGACGCTAAAAACAGAGGTATGTACATCGTAAGTTTCAATTCCTTGATGGTGCGATTAAAAGGCACAAATTCAAGAGCAATTTGAAGCTGACGGAATGAGTTTCAATTCCTTGATGGTGCGATTAAAAGTCCATCAGGGGTTAAAATCATATCAGGTACTTACGAGTTTCAATTCCTTGATGGTGCGATTAAAAGCAACCGTTACAGGGATAGGGAAAGCAACCGTTACCGGTTTCAATTCCTTGATGGTGCGATTAAAAGATTGTAAGTATTTTGAGAAATAGTGAGTGTTTTTAAGTTTCAATTCCTTGATGGTGCGATTAAAAGATCAACGGAAAAGTGTTTATAATAAGCGGAAAAACGGGTTTCAATTCCTTGATGGTGCGATTAAAAGAAGATTTCCAGTTGCTTTGTCAATCAGCACCATATTGGTTTCAATTCCTTGATGGTGCGATTAAAAGTGGGTTAAAGTGAAAGACCTTACCGGCAATTCCGGGTGTTTCAATTCCTTGATGGTGCGATTAAAAGTGAGCGCGCAAAACAACGACATACTACTGGATGATACGTTTCAATTCCTTGATGGTGCGATTAAAAGAAGTTTCGGCGTAAATCCAGACTACAGTTTTGTTGCGTTTCAATTCCTTGATGGTGCGATTAAAAGTGTAATCAGTATCATCATAAAACGAAGGGTTTATCATGTTTCAATTCCTTGATGGTGCGATTAAAAGGTTCTGGATGTGATGTAAAATAATTTGATTTGATTTGTTTCAATTCCTTGATGGTGCGATTAAAAGAGTATCTTGGAATGCGAATGTAATCGTATTTACTGAGTTTCAATTCCTTGATGGTGCGATTAAAAGAGTGAGTTTTTCGCCTTTGTTTTCAGTTATGATAATGTTTCAATTCCTTGATGGTGCGATTAAAAGTTACTTAAAGCTACCGCCGCAGATGGCGTATTTGCGGTTTCAATTCCTTGATGGTGCGATTAAAAGTGCAATGCACTGCACTGGAAGCCGTGCTGCTAATACAGTTTCAATTCCTTGATGGTGCGATTAAAAGGGTGGTGCTAAGTGAGCTGCGCAGCGCGGAGTTGTTGTTTCAATTCCTTGATGGTGCGATTAAAAGCAAACGCCTGCTGCATCTCTTTGCTTGCCACCACCGGTTTCAATTCCTTGATGGTGCGATTAAAAGTAATTCAAAGAGTTATCTACAACTTAGCAAAGCCAGGTTTCAATTCCTTGATGGTGCGATTAAAAGATAGAAGTATAATAGTCATCAAGGAGTCTCTTTTTTTGTTTCAATTCCTTGATGGTGCGATTAAAAGGTTAGGACAAACTACTGAAGTATCAACTACCGCACGTTTCAATTCCTTGATGGTGCGATTAAAAGTTGGATGTTGAATTTTATGCTATTGTAGCAATGATCGGTTTCAATTCCTTGATGGTGCGATTAAAAGCGGCATCGAGCATCGAGGCTAACATCATCAACATAAGTTTCAATTCCTTGATGGTGCGATTAAAAGGAGGGTCTTTATTAAACTTTGATATGAAACATAAGCGTTTCAATTCCTTGATGGTGCGATTAAAAGCTAATAACCGGTGACTACGCGCTTACATTTCCATCGTTTCAATTCCTTGATGGTGCGATTAAAAGCGTCCAGAGAACCGCTTCCAAACATCAGGCTGTTGGGTTTCAATTCCTTGATGGTGCGATTAAAAGCGTTCATAAACGAGACATAAACGATTGATTTCAGTGAGTTTCAATTCCTTGATGGTGCGATTAAAAGCAGGCGGTCGGAGCTTGAAAACACGAAAATAAAACAGTTTCAATTCCTTGATGGTGCGATTAAAAGCGACATCCTGCACATGGGTGAAGATATATTTGCCAAGTTTCAATTCCTTGATGGTGCGATTAAAAGTGCCACATGCCGCTATAAAACCTATCGTTACTGTAAAGTTTCAATTCCTTGATGGTGCGATTAAAAGTCGTATCCGGGAGCAGCTTTTACAAGCGCCTCAAACGTTTCAATTCCTTGATGGTGCGATTAAAAGAAGTGCATTGTACGAATGTAATCTCTTTAGAGTTTGTTTCAATTCCTTGATGGTGCGATTAAAAGCTCATGAAAACGAAAACAGGATATATACATCAGCAAGGTTTCAATTCCTTGATGGTGCGATTAAAAGTGATAAGCGTGCGCAATTGCTCCACCGGGTAGGCAGGTTTCAATTCCTTGATGGTGCGATTAAAAGACGCCCACCGGCACCTGCTTTATTACCACCTCTACGGGTTTCAATTCCTTGATGGTGCGATTAAAAGCAATAAGCATCTCGAAATTGGCATATTGCTACGCGAGTTTCAATTCCTTGATGGTGCGATTAAAAGTTGTCGAACTTTATGCTACTGCCGCCACTGATGGTTGTTTCAATTCCTTGATGGTGCGATTAAAAGTTGGAAACGTAACCAACGACGCTCAGGTAAAGAAGTGTTTCAATTCCTTGATGGTGCGATTAAAAGTGTAGTTGTAGTCGCTGGTGGGCAAGTCCAGGTTGGTTTCAATTCCTTGATGGTGCGATTAAAAGGCAGCTCCGGGGCCGGTGGCTGCGCAAAGAGCGCTGGTTTCAATTCCTTGATGGTGCGATTAAAAGCTATGCAGCTCACGCTCTTGGTTAAAGCCGTGCGTAGTTTCAATTCCTTGATGGTGCGATTAAAAGCCGCTTCGCTGCGCAGTATCTTGCGCAGCTTAGGGGTTTCAATTCCTTGATGGTGCGATTAAAAGGGAGAATTATAATTACAACAACAAACACCTCGAAATGTTTCAATTCCTTGATGGTGCGATTAAAAGGTGTAAAATTAGATACAAATCCATTCACATTTCCTGGTTTCAATTCCTTGATGGTGCGATTAAAAGAGAGTAGTTTTCTCTGGCGACCAGCGCGCAAAACTTGGTTTCAATTCCTTGATGGTGCGATTAAAAGAATATAGCAAGTTAACGGTATGTTTTGCCATGTTAAGTTTCAATTCCTTGATGGTGCGATTAAAAGAATACGAGTACCGGCTTGGTGATGGGGATGTTATGTTGTTTCAATTCCTTGATGGTGCGATTAAAAGATCACCAGTAACGATATTACAAGCTTATATCTACAAGTTTCAATTCCTTGATGGTGCGATTAAAAGCTATGCAACAGCAACATGATAAAGTGATTAATAGCATGTTTCAATTCCTTGATGGTGCGATTAAAAGTAAGTTGGTTGATATTTTTAAAGTAAAAGATACCTAGTTTCAATTCCTTGATGGTGCGATTAAAAGCTGCGACAGCGGCGTTGTCTAATCCACCGCTCGGTAGTTTCAATTCCTTGATGGTGCGATTAAAAGCGAAGGAAGAAGGAATGTCTTTTGTAAAATTAATATAGTTTCAATTCCTTGATGGTGCGATTAAAAGCCAGATAATTAAATTCCGGGTCGATGTGAAAGGTATGTTTCAATTCCTTGATGGTGCGATTAAAAGAATACTCTGACACTAAAGCTTACAACGACGTATGGGGTTTCAATTCCTTGATGGTGCGATTAAAAGCTATGTTGTTAAATAACATTTTTAATCCTTTCTTTTGGTTTCAATTCCTTGATGGTGCGATTAAAAGTTCATACATTTTATTTCCTTTAAGACCAACCAAAATGTTTCAATTCCTTGATGGTGCGATTAAAAGCAAGTGAAATTGAGTTTGTTAATCCGTGTTTTGTTTGTTTCAATTCCTTGATGGTGCGATTAAAAGTTGAGGAAATGCTGACCAACTGGGTGCCACGCAACATGTTTCAATTCCTTGATGGTGCGATTAAAAGAATGAAATACATGACCACCAAAGTGGCCATTACGGAAGTTTCAATTCCTTGATGGTGCGATTAAAAGTTAATAGCATCTGTAATTACTTCTGCTAATATTTGAGGTTTCAATTCCTTGATGGTGCGATTAAAAGCTGAAATATTGGCGGGATTCGCTGCTAACGATGCGAGTTTCAATTCCTTGATGGTGCGATTAAAAGCGATACCAATTGAATCAAACCCATTTTCAACTAAATAGTTTCAATTCCTTGATGGTGCGATTAAAAGTTGAAATTTCAACATTAATTGCAAAGCTAAAAGAGTTGTTTCAATTCCTTGATGGTGCGATTAAAAGATACCAATTGAATCAAACCCATTTTCAACTAAATAGTTTCAATTCCTTGATGGTGCGATTAAAAGACGCTGATCACATGCTCAACTATATCGACATCATCACGTTTCAATTCCTTGATGGTGCGATTAAAAGCCAACAGAAACAGCCAAAAGATGCGTTGATTTAATGTGTTTCAATTCCTTGATGGTGCGATTAAAAGCGAGTGGTGATGCAGAAAATGTTTATGAAGATGAAGAGTTTCAATTCCTTGATGGTGCGATTAAAAGACTTAAAAAGGTGATTATGTTTCTGTAAATTTCAGCCGTTTCAATTCCTTGATGGTGCGATTAAAAGGTAAAAAAGGAAGAGATTTTTTAATTTTCTCAATCAGTTTCAATTCCTTGATGGTGCGATTAAAAGCGCCGCTATATTGCCGACTTTGGCGAGCAACTGCTGGTTTCAATTCCTTGATGGTGCGATTAAAAGCGGGCATCGACGAGAAAACAATGCTCGAGATCTACGGTTTCAATTCCTTGATGGTGCGATTAAAAGCAGAAAGATGATTATGTTTCTGTTAGAGGTTAAAGAGTTTCAATTCCTTGATGGTGCGATTAAAAGGAACACACCGTGCGCAGTACCCGTGCCGCCAAAAATGTTTCAATTCCTTGATGGTGCGATTAAAAGTTATTTATCTTATGCAATTGCTTTCAGAGTTCAGGGGTTTCAATTCCTTGATGGTGCGATTAAAAGATTGAGAGATACTTTCTATAATTTAGTAAGTCTTAGTGTTTCAATTCCTTGATGGTGCGATTAAAAGCAACAAAAAAACAGATCACAGAATTAGTAAAATATCAGTTTCAATTCCTTGATGGTGCGATTAAAAGCGTAAAAAAGGAAGAGATTTTTTAATTTTCTCAATCAGTTTCAATTCCTTGATGGTGCGATTAAAAGTCAAGATCTCTTGTATAATCTTGTTTGGCATTTCTAAGTTTCAATTCCTTGATGGTGCGATTAAAAGATTACAGAATGGGCACTCAAAGCCCTCTACTTTGCGAGTTTCAATTCCTTGATGGTGCGATTAAAAGTAACTGGCAATGCCGGACAAGCCACCGGGAAATCAAGGTTTCAATTCCTTGATGGTGCGATTAAAAGCCGGTGCTAATTGTTAATTATTCAAATAATCATAAAGTTTCAATTCCTTGATGGTGCGATTAAAAGAGCTGTTATTTTTAAAGATGTAACAGATTTATGTGAGTTTCAATTCCTTGATGGTGCGATTAAAAGCGATACCAATTGAATCAAACCCATTTTCAACTAAATAGTTTCAATTCCTTGATGGTGCGATTAAAAGAATAAATGCCGTTGATGTCTGTTGAAAACGCATAGTCGTTTCAATTCCTTGATGGTGCGATTAAAAGCGTAAAAAAGGAAGAGATTTTTTAATTTTCTCAATCAGTTTCAATTCCTTGATGGTGCGATTAAAAGAATTTGCGGCGCATTCATGCGGATGTTGGAGAGCGTGTTTCAATTCCTTGATGGTGCGATTAAAAGAGAGTATTTGTAGAACAACATTATCGGTAACATTATGTTTCAATTCCTTGATGGTGCGATTAAAAGTCACGTCGTAATCTTCTGTTTGCATAAAGATTTTGCGTTTCAATTCCTTGATGGTGCGATTAAAAGCAGCCAGGCGGGCTGTGGGCAGGCGGGCAGACAGGGTTTCAATTCCTTGATGGTGCGATTAAAAGTTCAAACTATCATTACATCAACTAATTTAACTGCTTGTTTCAATTCCTTGATGGTGCGATTAAAAGATTAACAATAGTGTTTGAGATATTGAAAATTCGTCAAGTTTCAATTCCTTGATGGTGCGATTAAAAGGTCCGTGAAACTCGAAGCCCATTTGTCTTTAGCAAAGTTTCAATTCCTTGATGGTGCGATTAAAAGACGAAAATGACGAAAACGCTTACTCAGGCGAAGAAATGTTTCAATTCCTTGATGGTGCGATTAAAAGAATGATTATAAATATATCAGTCTGGTATCCAACATATGTTTCAATTCCTTGATGGTGCGATTAAAAGCTGCTCGAAATTATTGAAGCCCAGGCCGTTGAAGAGAGTTTCAATTCCTTGATGGTGCGATTAAAAGTTTATTAAACTCATCAACCCGTTATTATTCTTTAATGTTTCAATTCCTTGATGGTGCGATTAAAAGAATTCAACGTTCAGGCGATTCAGGCATAATCAACTTGTTTCAATTCCTTGATGGTGCGATTAAAAGATATTTTTTCACAACTACTGCTCACCAGACAAACAGGTTTCAATTCCTTGATGGTGCGATTAAAAGATATTTTTTCACAACTACTGCTCACCAGACAAACAGGTTTCAATTCCTTGATGGTGCGATTAAAAGGAACCATAACGCAGCCTTGGATCGACAATTTCCTGAGTTTCAATTCCTTGATGGTGCGATTAAAAGGAACCATAACGCAGCCTTGGACCGACAATTTCCTGAGTTTCAATTCCTTGATGGTGCGATTAAAAGTTTATTGCACCACCACCTGCGGAGTTAGCATTACCTGCGTTTCAATTCCTTGATGGTGCGATTAAAAGTCTGCTTGCCCTTTTCGCTTTTGGTGCGCTGCACTTGTTTCAATTCCTTGATGGTGCGATTAAAAGCTACCGCAACATCAACGTACACATCAACTCCAACGGGTTTCAATTCCTTGATGGTGCGATTAAAAGAGGGGTATCATAATGTCAAAGTGGGTACTCTTTGCAGTTTCAATTCCTTGATGGTGCGATTAAAAGTGATTGTTACCTCCGATACCCCGAGCATGTCGGCAAGTTTCAATTCCTTGATGGTGCGATTAAAAGCCTCGCAACAGGAACTCTTTAACAACCCAATCACCGGTTTCAATTCCTTGATGGTGCGATTAAAAGAAGCTGATAGAGGATGAAACCGGAAAGTTAGAGAATGTTTCAATTCCTTGATGGTGCGATTAAAAGAAACAGTCGCACCAGCGATTACAAAGCTATCATTAGTTTCAATTCCTTGATGGTGCGATTAAAAGATCAACAGCTTTGTGCGCAAATGCAGCATTGGCGAGAGTTTCAATTCCTTGATGGTGCGATTAAAAGAAACAAGAATTTAATAAAGAAATAAAACTTTAAAAAAAGTTTCAATTCCTTGATGGTGCGATTAAAAGAGGCCATGCAGCAGAAGGCCGGTGGCGACATGCGCCGTTTCAATTCCTTGATGGTGCGATTAAAAGTGATTGTTACCTCCGATACCCCGAGCATGTCGGCAAGTTTCAATTCCTTGATGGTGCGATTAAAAGACGAGCCCGACCTCACCATAGAGAAGCTCAGGGCTCGTTTCAATTCCTTGATGGTGCGATTAAAAGCCTGCACGCCATCCACAACCCCATCAAGTTCCCAAGTTTCAATTCCTTGATGGTGCGATTAAAAGCGAACAAAACGTGAAGAATGTAACCCTCGCTCACACGTTTCAATTCCTTGATGGTGCGATTAAAAGGAAGGTTGCGAAGCCGCTTGCGAAGGAAATTAAACAAGTTTCAATTCCTTGATGGTGCGATTAAAAGGCTTGGTGGCTGCCGGGCTGTAGTTGGTAACAGGGTGTTTCAATTCCTTGATGGTGCGATTAAAAGCGGCAGCCAGTAGGGCAGTCGGGCATATTCGGCGTGTTTCAATTCCTTGATGGTGCGATTAAAAGTAAAACAAATAAAAATGAAAACAATTGCAACTTATCAGTTTCAATTCCTTGATGGTGCGATTAAAAGTGTATTCAATTGTAGCGTTTGTTTTTTCGCCTAATTCGTTTCAATTCCTTGATGGTGCGATTAAAAGCTCTACTATAAAGAAACAAAGGGGAGGCACTCGACAGTTTCAATTCCTTGATGGTGCGATTAAAAGCAGGAACAACGGACTAAATTTGTTCGCTTGTATAAGTTTCAATTCCTTGATGGTGCGATTAAAAGAATTAAATCTTCAAGTAATAATACAGGTTTTTGCGTGTTTCAATTCCTTGATGGTGCGATTAAAAGTTTGGTGAGAACCCGGCGCTGTAAGTTCGCTTGTCCGGTTTCAATTCCTTGATGGTGCGATTAAAAGGGGTTCAGGAGGTAGCTATCCTTCCACAATATCTGCGTTTCAATTCCTTGATGGTGCGATTAAAAGCTGCTAAATCCATTTTGGTGCTGTACAAATAAATAGGTTTCAATTCCTTGATGGTGCGATTAAAAGCGCCTGCATCAACAAGTTGCTGTATTGTTAATAAAGGTTTCAATTCCTTGATGGTGCGATTAAAAGCAATGTGCTTTGTAGATACTACGTTGTATTCGTCAAGTTTCAATTCCTTGATGGTGCGATTAAAAGAAGGTTGCGAAGCCGCTTGCGAAGGAAATTAAACAAGTTTCAATTCCTTGATGGTGCGATTAAAAGCTTTGACCTTGCAGTAGTTGACCCGCCTTATGGTATGTTTCAATTCCTTGATGGTGCGATTAAAAGTGTTTATGCCTACATCGATTCGCTTTCCATTATCGAGTTTCAATTCCTTGATGGTGCGATTAAAAGAAAAGGGCTGCACATAACACGTGCTATAAGCAATAGGTTTCAATTCCTTGATGGTGCGATTAAAAGCATAAGACTATATTTAGTTTAGTAATTGATTAAGCGCGTTTCAATTCCTTGATGGTGCGATTAAAAGCAAGTGGTGATGCAGAAAATGTTTATGAAGATGAAGAGTTTCAATTCCTTGATGGTGCGATTAAAAGGCCGTCTTCCCGGCTGTGTGGCCTTGGCAAAGATTGGTTTCAATTCCTTGATGGTGCGATTAAAAGCAATTGTTAAAAAACAATACGAACCAACCCGAAAGAGTTTCAATTCCTTGATGGTGCGATTAAAAGTTGTACTCTTCCGTGTCGCCCTCGAAGGTGGCAAACAGTTTCAATTCCTTGATGGTGCGATTAAAAGAACACACCGTGCGCAGTACCCGTGCCGCCAAAAACGTTTCAATTCCTTGATGGTGCGATTAAAAGGTTGTGACACTGGCAGTTAGTTAAGTTGATGAATAGTTTCAATTCCTTGATGGTGCGATTAAAAGCGCGCTTCGGGCGGCGGCTATGGCAACGCAACCGAAAGTTTCAATTCCTTGATGGTGCGATTAAAAGCACTGCGCCGGTAAACATTACCGATGTGGAGAAGGGTTTCAATTCCTTGATGGTGCGATTAAAAGAGATGGCTGTTAACGGGCGCATCGATCCTTTTTTGCAGTTTCAATTCCTTGATGGTGCGATTAAAAGCTAACTGAAAACAAAATGAAAAACCTATTTCAAAAACGTTTCAATTCCTTGATGGTGCGATTAAAAGTTGACGACGATCCGGTGCAGGGGCCTGCCGGTACCGAGTTTCAATTCCTTGATGGTGCGATTAAAAGGCGCATCAGGCGGTTAAACTCGCGCTGTGTGCGGCGTTTCAATTCCTTGATGGTGCGATTAAAAGATATTAGTATGCTATCCTGGTTTTAAGGTTGTATTGGTTTCAATTCCTTGATGGTGCGATTAAAAGGCTGATAGCCAAATTCATTTTCATGTAAAATATGCAGTTTCAATTCCTTGATGGTGCGATTAAAAGTGAACTTAATGACTAATATCGTCCCAGCTGTTCTCATGTTTCAATTCCTTGATGGTGCGATTAAAAGTGTAGTGCAGTTTTCTACAATGGCGCCAATATTGCGGTTTCAATTCCTTGATGGTGCGATTAAAAGCAGGTTGTTATCCTCAATTACGTCACGGAGTATGATGTTTCAATTCCTTGATGGTGCGATTAAAAGCCTGGCACACCTGGCTAATGGTGCGGCAATTTTTGGTTTCAATTCCTTGATGGTGCGATTAAAAGTATTTCTTTATCCCAAATAATGTAGTTTTTACATGGGTTTCAATTCCTTGATGGTGCGATTAAAAGCCACTTATTCAATAAACAACAAAATCATCAACGCTAGTTTCAATTCCTTGATGGTGCGATTAAAAGAGAGGAGGCATCAAATGCTATTAATGAAGCAAATCCGTTTCAATTCCTTGATGGTGCGATTAAAAGAGGACAAAAAAAACCCCGCTGATAGGCAGGGTTGTGAGTTTCAATTCCTTGATGGTGCGATTAAAAGTTGAAAAAACTATCGCATTACTGCCTACCGCTTTAAGGTTTCAATTCCTTGATGGTGCGATTAAAAGGCGTTACTTCGTAAGTGTAAACAGCCAATGTCTGCCGTTTCAATTCCTTGATGGTGCGATTAAAAGTTTTTATTAAAATATCTGCAAACTTACGCCAGTAAAGTTTCAATTCCTTGATGGTGCGATTAAAAGCACCATGTCCTTTTGCCAGCAAACAGCAGCATAAGCAGTTTCAATTCCTTGATGGTGCGATTAAAAGATTTTAACAATCTGCTTTTTGTCCATATTTTTCTCGGTTTCAATTCCTTGATGGTGCGATTAAAAGTGAAAAAACTATCGCATTACTGCCTACCGCTTTAAGGTTTCAATTCCTTGATGGTGCGATTAAAAGTCGAGTGAGATTAGGAAGAATTTATTACCAAGAAAGGGTTTCAATTCCTTGATGGTGCGATTAAAAGATTTTAACAATCTGCTTTTTGTCCATATTTTTCTCGGTTTCAATTCCTTGATGGTGCGATTAAAAGTCTTACAACTATCAATACTATGATCAATTTGGGCTGTGTTTCAATTCCTTGATGGTGCGATTAAAAGGTGCTTATTAATATTCATAATTTCTTCATCTTGCAAGTTTCAATTCCTTGATGGTGCGATTAAAAGAAAGCATTGCAGGAGAATGGACGCACAAAAAAAACAGTTTCAATTCCTTGATGGTGCGATTAAAAGCGATGTAAAAATAAGAGGATAATAATTTTTTTTATTGTTTCAATTCCTTGATGGTGCGATTAAAAGTCAATTTCAAATCCAATTAGGTTTAACCCTGCCTTAGTTTCAATTCCTTGATGGTGCGATTAAAAGTAGTATTGAATTAGCGCCTATTATTAAAGATTCCAGGTTTCAATTCCTTGATGGTGCGATTAAAAGAGTCTATTTCATCAATGCTGTCACATAGATAATCCTAGTTTCAATTCCTTGATGGTGCGATTAAAAGCTGTTTCGGAAAAAGTATGATAAAGCAAAAGAGATAGGTTTCAATTCCTTGATGGTGCGATTAAAAGTATACTTATTCGGAGACGAAATAGCGTGGACTTACAGGTTTCAATTCCTTGATGGTGCGATTAAAAGAAAACATGGCGAAACGCCTTTATTTCGATCGTCGCAAGTTTCAATTCCTTGATGGTGCGATTAAAAGTTCACAACAAAAGTGATATTTTGAACCAGGCAAACAGGTTTCAATTCCTTGATGGTGCGATTAAAAGTGGAAAAAACGTGAATTATCCACTATTGTCGAAGGTAGTTTCAATTCCTTGATGGTGCGATTAAAAGCCAAGATCAGAGGCGTGAAAAACCCCTATGATAAAAGTTTCAATTCCTTGATGGTGCGATTAAAAGTTGTCGCCCGGATTGAACCCTATTTATTTTTGCTAAGTTTCAATTCCTTGATGGTGCGATTAAAAGATTTGAATTAGCCGAACGTCTCGCAGATGAAGCGTTGTTTCAATTCCTTGATGGTGCGATTAAAAGGAAGGCTCCGAATCAAAGTTTGAGCGTGAAGTACACGTTTCAATTCCTTGATGGTGCGATTAAAAGTTCATATAAGAAAACTATCATGCAGATGACAAAAGAGTTTCAATTCCTTGATGGTGCGATTAAAAGGATCCTGCGAAAAGTTCCAGTAAATTACCCGTGCCAGGTTTCAATTCCTTGATGGTGCGATTAAAAGCTATACTCATGTCCGTACTCATAAGGTTGTACGGCTGTTTCAATTCCTTGATGGTGCGATTAAAAGCCTTTATAAACGATGATGTTATTTAATATACTGCCGAGTTTCAATTCCTTGATGGTGCGATTAAAAGTTAAGATAGACTACCTTAATCTCAGGCATCAATTCAGTTTCAATTCCTTGATGGTGCGATTAAAAGAGTTTAGAGTCAGCGGAGTTCAGCAGGGATATAATTGTTTCAATTCCTTGATGGTGCGATTAAAAGAACAATATGGTATTCGATGGGTTGACTTATATGCTATGTTTCAATTCCTTGATGGTGCGATTAAAAGAAACAATAGCATACGTAAAAGCAAGGGATTTGATCTTGTTTCAATTCCTTGATGGTGCGATTAAAAGAAAATATAAATGAAGTAAAACGATTGATTGATAAGGTTTCAATTCCTTGATGGTGCGATTAAAAGAGTGGGAGCGTATATGGACGGCAATCAGGGAAACAAGTTTCAATTCCTTGATGGTGCGATTAAAAGCGTGAAGGCGTCGGCCTGGAAATGCTCCAATATTTGGGTTTCAATTCCTTGATGGTGCGATTAAAAGTAGGGAGGGTGAAGCGGCTGGTGGAGGTTGTAGCGGGTTTCAATTCCTTGATGGTGCGATTAAAAGAGCTGGTCGAAGGTGTTTATCGATTTGCGTTTCTGAGTTTCAATTCCTTGATGGTGCGATTAAAAGGCTGTATTAAGATACGGTCACGCACAAATCAGAGCCGTTTCAATTCCTTGATGGTGCGATTAAAAGTGTTACACGCGAACAGGAAGCTGGCAGGCCGGAGCGCGTTTCAATTCCTTGATGGTGCGATTAAAAGTTTTGATAGTCCAATTGTGTTAATAACTAAATCAAGTTTCAATTCCTTGATGGTGCGATTAAAAGCTGCCTAAAGCACCTGCAAGTGTTTTAGTTTCGTTCGGTTTCAATTCCTTGATGGTGCGATTAAAAGTGGGGGAAAACGCATCCAAAAGACCCGTTTGCTTACGTTTCAATTCCTTGATGGTGCGATTAAAAGGACGTGTCCAAAACCTTTAACAAGTACGGCGTCTTGGTTTCAATTCCTTGATGGTGCGATTAAAAGGTTGTCGAAATCTGTAATTTGCGGAGACAGAAAGCTGTTTCAATTCCTTGATGGTGCGATTAAAAGACGAGCGACATCCCCATATTCATCAGAACCGACTAAGTTTCAATTCCTTGATGGTGCGATTAAAAGTGTTAAACTGCTTACTGGTGAAAAAGACGTTTAAAGGTTTCAATTCCTTGATGGTGCGATTAAAAGCTATATTCTCATTCAAGTACAACTTGTCCGCTACCGAGTTTCAATTCCTTGATGGTGCGATTAAAAGGATGTCAGACTGCAAGGTGCTAACAGCCAGTACTAGTTTCAATTCCTTGATGGTGCGATTAAAAGCACCGTTTTTGTCGGTGACACTATCACCAAAATGGTTTCAATTCCTTGATGGTGCGATTAAAAGGACAGTACGGTCTCTACCCTCTTTACGTCTTCACGACGTTTCAATTCCTTGATGGTGCGATTAAAAGAGCCAAAATTAACTGAACCGATTTATCAGGTATCAAGTTTCAATTCCTTGATGGTGCGATTAAAAGTCGGGTTCTCATTCGTTTACTCGCAATTTAACAGAGTTTCAATTCCTTGATGGTGCGATTAAAAGCATTAGAATCACAGCTTTTCCTATACCCCGTCAACGGTTTCAATTCCTTGATGGTGCGATTAAAAGGCCTGTAAACGTGCTAAACTCGGTTGTGTTCTACAAGTTTCAATTCCTTGATGGTGCGATTAAAAGCTGACTGCAGACGACAGCTTGAGCGCTTACATGCAGTTTCAATTCCTTGATGGTGCGATTAAAAGCCAATAAGCCGCTGTGGGGGAAACACCTCACAAGCAGTTTCAATTCCTTGATGGTGCGATTAAAAGCATAGGGACAGAATTTGACAAGAGAAAGGTAATTGTGTTTCAATTCCTTGATGGTGCGATTAAAAGTCTATTTCAAGATAATGTGATGCTTTCCCCTCTTGCGTTTCAATTCCTTGATGGTGCGATTAAAAGTTTATCAAATAGAAGGTGGAATTTAACGAAATTTATTGTTTCAATTCCTTGATGGTGCGATTAAAAGTTATCAAAAACCGCACGCTGGATAACCGGGCAGGGAGTTTCAATTCCTTGATGGTGCGATTAAAAGTGCAGAACCATCCTTTTTTTACATCAGGGGATTGTAGTTTCAATTCCTTGATGGTGCGATTAAAAGCAAATTAAAATAGGAGATAACAAAATGAAAAATTTAAGTTTCAATTCCTTGATGGTGCGATTAAAAGAAAAAAGGAAGACAACGTTATCATAATCACATAACAGTTTCAATTCCTTGATGGTGCGATTAAAAGTTGTAAACGACTACAAACGTTTGTAAACGACTACAATGTTTCAATTCTTTGATGGTGCGATTAAAAGAAATATTGCCCGCCTATGCTGTTGCGATGTCCGCGCGTTTCAATTCCTTGATGGTGCGATTAAAAGCCTTTCTCTTGTCAAATTCTGTCCCTATGTGGACATGTTTCAATTCCTTGATGGTGCGATTAAAAGTGCGCAGCGTGGGGCACTGATTGCCGGCAAAGAACGTTTCAATTCCTTGATGGTGCGATTAAAAGTAAAAATGAATTATGGACATGACGAATATAGATTCAGTTTCAATTCCTTGATGGTGCGATTAAAAGGACACGTTTAGAATTGCATTCAATAATTATGACAGGGTTTCAATTCCTTGATGGTGCGATTAAAAGTGTGCTCTTCGATCGCGTCAGCTACATGAACGATCATGTTTCAATTCCTTGATGGTGCGATTAAAAGACCAATAAGCCGCTGTGGGGGAAACACCTCACAAGCAGTTTCAATTCCTTGATGGTGCGATTAAAAGCGGGTAATGAGGTCAGGACAATATCAGATGACATCAGGTTTCAATTCCTTGATGGTGCGATTAAAAGTCTGGTGTTGAGGCTGGATACGACCAGATGAGAGGGTTTCAATTCCTTGATGGTGCGATTAAAAGGACCAGGCCGTGTACCTGTTCTCTAAACATTCCCAAGTTTCAATTCCTTGATGGTGCGATTAAAAGGACACGTTTAGAATTGCATTCAATAATTATGACAAAGTTTCAATTCCTTGATGGTGCGATTAAAAGAATCAGATGCTGGGGAATGCTCGTTTTGTCTATAATGTTTCAATTCCTTGATGGTGCGATTAAAAGTTGTAAACGACTACAAACGTTTGTAAACGACTACAATGTTTCAATTCCTTGATGGTGCGATTAAAAGAAATGTTCACGGATTTACAAGCATCAGCGAAGTAGCGTTTCAATTCCTTGATGGTGCGATTAAAAGAGCAGATCATTACTCTAATCGCAGGGAAGCTGAAAACGTTTCAATTCCTTGATGGTGCGATTAAAAGCTGCCTGATGTTGAAGTTAAGCAAAAGCCTATATCGAGTTTCAATTCCTTGATGGTGCGATTAAAAGAAAATAAAATAACCGGCGGTATGCCGGGGATTGCCTGGTTTCAATTCCTTGATGGTGCGATTAAAAGTCGGATCAGTAAATGAGCAGCTATTTAAATTTTTGAAGTTTCAATTCCTTGATGGTGCGATTAAAAGAACGCTACAAGCATGCCGCAAAAGCGGAAGAGGATTGTTTCAATTCCTTGATGGTGCGATTAAAAGTTCCAGTATCAATACCAACAGCATTTACCTTCGATATGTTTCAATTCCTTGATGGTGCGATTAAAAGATTGAAGACGAGTGAGTAAACGAATGAGAACCCGAGGTTTCAATTCCTTGATGGTGCGATTAAAAGCAAGTGAATCCCGTAAAGCTCTCATCCTCATACTTTAGTTTCAATTCCTTGATGGTGCGATTAAAAGATTGGCATGAATCCTGCGTTCCATGTTTGATGGATTGTTTCAATTCCTTGATGGTGCGATTAAAAGCCGTCGTCCCACTGAACTTTTGCGGTTTTTCCGGTGGTTTCAATTCCTTGATGGTGCGATTAAAAGAATGCTGTCGCTTTCGAAACTGCCTGCAATGCCAGGTTTCAATTCCTTGATGGTGCGATTAAAAGTGACTGCAGACGACAGCTTGAGCGCTTACATGCAAGTTTCAATTCCTTGATGGTGCGATTAAAAGCGGGTAATGAGGTCAGGACAATATCAGATGACATCAGGTTTCAATTCCTTGATGGTGCGATTAAAAGCTTAATTTGCACAAATATTTTTATGTGTAAGGTTTTAGTTTCAATTCCTTGATGGTGCGATTAAAAGTTGCCGGTCGTGCCTGGTAAATATGTGAAATTAGATGTTTCAATTCCTTGATGGTGCGATTAAAAGACCAATCCTTCGTCACAATTACCTGACCCACAAAACGTTTCAATTCCTTGATGGTGCGATTAAAAGAGCAGGAAATTATCAGGTCTAAAGTTGACATACTTCGTTTCAATTCCTTGATGGTGCGATTAAAAGGTTCACACCAGACCATTTCCAAACATTCCCGACGTTGTTTCAATTCCTTGATGGTGCGATTAAAAGTCCCTTGAAAACCATTGCGTCATTGGCCGTAAATCGTTTCAATTCCTTGATGGTGCGATTAAAAGAAACCTTATTGCAAACCTTATTGAACCCGGTTCGAGGTTTCAATTCCTTGATGGTGCGATTAAAAGCACCGGAAGTGCACCAACGATGTTGACGCTATAAGTGTTTCAATTCCTTGATGGTGCGATTAAAAGTGCAAGCCGACGCGGCAGGAATGATCGACGAAGGAGGTTTCAATTCCTTGATGGTGCGATTAAAAGCGGATCAGTAAATGAGCAGCTATTTAAATTTATGAAGTTTCAATTCCTTGATGGTGCGATTAAAAGTGACAATTACTGATTGAGGGTGTAGGATAGGACTTGAGTTTCAATTCCTTGATGGTGCGATTAAAAGCCGGCTTACTGCGAAGGATGTTTTTGCCAAACTGCGGTTTCAATTCCTTGATGGTGCGATTAAAAGTATTTGCCTGAGAAAAAAGATGTTATTAAGTCCAAGTTTCAATTCCTTGATGGTGCGATTAAAAGTTTTTATCCTTTCCATCGCGGTTGGTATTCGATGTGTGTTTCAATTCCTTGATGGTGCGATTAAAAGGAAGCAAAAAACGGACGGGCATTGATCGCGGATGAAAGTTTCAATTCCTTGATGGTGCGATTAAAAGCTCTGCTAATCTCTGCTTTGACCTCTTGAAATGTCAGTTTCAATTCCTTGATGGTGCGATTAAAAGAACAAGCAAGAACAAGCTTGTTATCAGAGCCAATAAGTTTCAATTCCTTGATGGTGCGATTAAAAGTAGATTGTCATCAGTAATATTCCAACCATCAGTAATGTTTCAATTCCTTGATGGTGCGATTAAAAGTTTAATATTTCCCACAATATCGAGTTAATGGAAAGAAGTTTCAATTCCTTGATGGTGCGATTAAAAGATATAGCTTGTTCTTTTGCATCAAGTGGCGGTTTAAGTTTCAATTCCTTGATGGTGCGATTAAAAGGCCTTTTTGGCCTGTCGCAGGTCCTCCAATTTCACAGTTTCAATTCCTTGATGGTGCGATTAAAAGAATGCACCTTTCAAAAATCTTGTTCTTAATTGAAAAGTTTCAATTCCTTGATGGTGCGATTAAAAGTTCAATCCCGGACTGGCGCGTGAATTTGTTGAATGTTTCAATTCCTTGATGGTGCGATTAAAAGCCAATATAACCAGGCCGTCTGTCAGCGCTGCATCAGGTTTCAATTCCTTGATGGTGCGATTAAAAGATTCAACTTCAAACGGAAGACCATAAACATTGCCGTCGTTTCAATTCCTTGATGGTGCGATTAAAAGATTAATACTATTAATGAGTCCAGTCTAAAAAGGTTTTGGCAAAATTAGGCATAAAAATTCAGGTTTGGAGCTGTTCATAAGATGGTGTTGTAACTGTCACAATAGCAATGAGTTAAAAATTTATGAACAA